>Ga0181355_1000087_pt1 | contig 32623 bp, 39 predicted proteins | sample Fa13VDMM15DN_FD_130099 | JGI IMG/M metagenome (GOLD analysis project Ga0181355, IMG submission 130099) | Freshwater viral communities from Lake Michigan, USA - Fa13.VD.MM15.D.N | ecosystem: Environmental > Aquatic > Freshwater > Lake | place: USA: Michigan | collected 2013-09-23 | reverse complement strand
TCAGCAGTGACGACAAACTGCTGAAGACGACCCGTGGACGAGTAGGACAGCGGGTTCACGCTGTTCACGCCAGCGATGGTGAAAATGTCGCCCTTCTTGAGGGCCGACGCGCCAGACGCCCAGCCGTTGATCGAAATGGTGCTACCGGTCTGGCTCGCGCCGTTGACCAGCGGGGTCGAGGCGGTGAACGTACCGGTGGTGTGGGTCGGACGCACTGGGTCCTGCAGCCACTTATCGACGCCCAACTGCCGACGCCCAAACATGCCCTCTTCGTAGTTCTCCGAGATGATGGCCGTGGGGTTGAACAGGCTGCTGGTGGTGTTCGCCAGGGTGGACATCGCCAGCGGGTCTAGCACCGCCACGCGACCCTTGAGCGGAGTCGAGAGGTCAGTCAGCTTCACGCCCGCCTGCAGATACGTAATGGTCGCGCTCGGCGTGGTACCCGGAGTGCCCACGGCGCTGTAGATGTCGCGGTACACCGCGTTGAACGCCAGCACTTCAGCCGCGTTGGCAAGAGCTTCAGACCCCGGCTCCACATATCGTGCGCGGATATTGTCCAGCTCGGTCGTCGCCTGTTGGCTGCTATAGCCAAACGCGACGTTCTTCTGGTTGGTCAGCGAAATCGGGACCGTCTGGTCGTACAGGTTCTGCAACTGCAGCGCCTGTCCGTCCGTCACGGTGAATCGCTGGGGCAGTCGGGCATTGACCGTATTGCCGACTTTCGCGCCAGCAATTTCGTACTGCGAATCGTAGGTCCGGTTGACGTTGGCCAGAAACACGAGCTTGTTGATAAAGCCTCGTGCAACTTCCTTGGTCGTCCAAGACGGGGTGGCGAGTGTATTAGCCATCAGTCATCCTCATTACAGGGTTACAAACGACCCGCTTGGCGATCCACGGCATTCATGCGACGGAAGTGTTCATCCATCGACAAGTCATCGCTAATCTCAAATGGGTCAGAGACAGGAGGCGAGGTGCCCAGCGGCTTGATAGGCGCTCTCGCATTACTCACGACTCGTGCTGGGCCGCGTGGAGAAGAAGCAGCTTCGAGTCGGCCTTCGAGTTTCCCCATTTCCCGGTAGGTGTCTGCCGGGTGCAGCGTGGAGAGTCGCTGAGATTCGTCGGGATGCGCGGAGAGCCACTGCAGGAGTTCAATCCCGAGCGGCGAGTCTTTGACCAGATGTTGCATGGGCAGACTCATCGGCGTATCGGGGTTCAACTCCGCATCCAAGTTCGGGTTCTTCCCACGCGCCGCCGTCAACCGGTCAGTCCATGCCGTATCCATCTGCGTTTGATACTGCTGGATGCGGGACTGCTGGTCGCGTTCCTGTCGTTGCGTCTGGCGCTCCTCGTCTCGCACGTCCGAGACAAAGGTCGCCATCGCCATCGAGTAGTCTTCGTAGACGTCAAACTGGTCCACCGTCGGGACGCCGGGCATGTCCTTGAATCGTGCCCATTCGCTGCCGTGCGCGGGGGGCGCAGGCGCAGGCTCGGCCGGACGTGATAACTCTGCGATCCGGGCTTCGGCGGCGTCGGCACGGCGCTCTGCCGCCCGTTGCTTGCCCACGGCGGAGGAGACCGCTTCTGACGCACTCTCACTGCGACTGCGCCGTTTCTCGACGGGTTTCTCGACAGACACGGCGTCTGCTGATGCAGCCGCCTGTGAGGACTCGGGGATGGGATCGTCAGCAAACGCGGATTGAATTTGGTCCACGGTCTCGTGGTTAGAGTCAATCGTGATGTCGCCGTCGGTCACCTGGCCTGCGTCTGTCGTCATAATCCTCGTCAAAAAAAGGGGGGAAACAACGCAAAAGGGACGGTCCTCATGGCTCTCAGGCCAGATGACACGTCCCCTTCGTCGTGCGTCCCCTTGTCGTCTCACCCGCTGGGGGGCGGTTGTCGGCGCGGTCATGAGTCGCGCCCGAGTGAGAACGTCAGCTATTTAATTCCCGGTCATTATTACTAGATTATTGTGTTAGGTCAATTGCGCTATTTATTTCTTTGGCTAATGGCCGCGGCTTTAGCTCGGGCGTCTTCTTTGCTTGATGCGCCCCACGCCCGCAACGACAATGCCAACCGTGTGGGATCACCGTCAGGTTCGGTCATTGGCCCTAACATATTGCCCATCCGCGCCAGAAAACTGGCACGTCGTGGATTGTCCCCAGATTTGACGGGAGGACGCAAAGTGCCACCCGTTTCGGCGTGATACGACGCTCGGCCTTTGGCGTTCAGACCACCTTCGGGGTTCTTGCCTTCCTTGCGTGTCCACGCGGCACTCATATCATTTCCTCCGGCATCTGTTGGGCGTCTGCGGCCATGTCTTCAGGACTGCCTTCCATGTTCATCCCGCCGTTCTGGGCCGATAAGGCGGCGTCTTGCTGCTGGTCTTGCATGGACGCTTCCTGTGCATGCATCGCCTGCTGCTGCCCCATCTGCTGCGACTGGATGTGGTCCTGCGCCGACTGTTCCTGCGCGTGACCCGCCTGCATCGCCGCCATCTGTTGCAGATGCTGTTGCTGTGCGCCCGTGCCGACCCGGTTCACTTCCGCCGCAAAAATCGCCCCGGCTTCGTCGGCGCGAATCTTCATGGCCGTAATCGCCAGTTGCGTCTCGTTCCGCATCCGCTCGATTTCCAGCTTGGCCTGCTGGTCACTCTGCGCCGTCTGCGCTTGCATCTGCAGCTTCTGACCGTCCATCTCCAGCAACTTGGTCTTCTCGTCCAGCGCCTTCGTCAACTGCTCAACCATCTGCCCCGCTTGCTGCAACTGCTGCTGCAACTGCTGCGGATCAGGCCCGTCGTCCTTCGCTTGCAGCGGTGGCGGCAGCATCTTCTTCACACGCTCGGCGGCTTCCAGATGACCGGGGAAGTCACGGAACTTCAGGTAGATGTCGCCCAGAATCGGGAACAGGCTCGGGTTCGCTTGGAACAGATTGCCCATCTCGTCCGCGCCTTCTTCGTTGCGGCTCTTGTACGACTTGCCGATACTGACCACCACGCCGTAGCGGCCCTTCTTCAGGTCGTAATGCAGCACCTTGCCTTGTGGACGCTGTGGAGGCGCAGGCGGCGCTCCGGGTATGCCCATCGGCTGACCCTGCGGCGGCTGGCCCATGCCCATCTGCGGGGCGGCTGGCGGCGGCGGGGGCATCGCGGCCACTGGGCGCTTGGTCTGCGGATTCATGGTAAACGGCTGATTCAACATCACCGTCTTGGCGTTGTCCTCGCGGTCCAAGATGCGGGCCACGCGACCGGGCCGGTCATAGATGTACGGAATCAGGTCAAGGACCACCTTGGCTTCGTACGTCAAGCTGATTTCCGCAAGGTTGTCGAGAAAATGGCTCGACCCCGCAGTGTGCTGGTTCTGGAGGGCCAGCACCGCACGGCCACTCTTGGCATTGGTCGCTTGCTGCCCCAGTGCGGACTCATACGCGCCCGTGCCCTCATGGATAAACTCTCGCGCTTGCTGCAACAGCAACATGCTGGGGCCCAGCCGCGACGTATCAACTTGAGTGCGTTGCGGCGGGGGCGCCGGGGTGCCGTTCAAACTGACGTTACGGTACCGCAGATAGGGGAAGTTGCGGACATTGGCGAGTTGCCACTCCTGCTCGTGGCCTTCTTCCTGGCCTTCCACCATCGTGTACGGCGCTTTGGTTTCCAGACTCGCCATTTCGACAGCACTGGACGCGCTGTAGTTCAGCAGACGCACGGCGTCCTTGTTCGGCTCAATCATGCCGACCCACCGCCGTTCGGCTTCAAACGGAATCAGTTCGCGGCCGACCACCGGGATAATCGGGATGTAGCGCCCGTCCATCGCCTGCTTCGGTTCCAACTCCTCGATGGCGTTAATGGTCGACCAATACAGGATGGGCTTCTTCTCAATCTTAGTGCGAGCGTCTGCGCCGGTTCTGGCCGTCCGACCCTCTGGGATGGCGTCCTCCATCGATTCCGACCCGTCATCAAGCAGCACTTTCCGACTCGTCTCGTATTCCAGCCGGTAATATTCGGCCACCCGTACCGCACGAGCGGCCCCTTCGCTGCCTGACACCCAATGCTGCGTGGTCGTCCCCACCGTGGACAGTTCCTCCTCGGTGTAACTGGCCATCTGGCTGTTCGGATACCGGCGCTTATAGGTGTCCCACGGCATGTCGTTGGTCAGGAACGCCCACTGCCCGTCCGAAAAGTCCGGTTCTTGTGCGAACGGGTCCAGCACCACGCTGCCCTGCTGGAGGATGCGTTTAATGATGATGCGCTGGTCAAAGGCATCGTCGCTATCCGGGTCTGGCTCCGTAATCACGCGGTAATAGCCACGGCCCGCCTTCACCGCCCGTTCAAACGCCCAACTCCGCGCCAGTCCGGCACGGCTTTCTACTTCAATGCGCCGATACAGCCCCTGAATGACTTCCGCCGTGTCATCGCTGGCTTCATCAGACAGCGGATGCACACTGACGCCCAAATGCGCGGCCTTCTCCGCGTTCAGCACCAACTGAATCGGGTGGTCGAGGCTAGGGATGCTCAACATCGGACGCTGCGGAATGGCGACGCCGCCAATCAACTGCGGCTTGCGCTGGTCTTTCACATCGGTCGGCCAGCACAGGTCGGGCACCTGAAAACGCAGCGCATCGACCTCGCGATGGCGCTGATCGACATCCGCGTCAGAGCCAATTTTGAACCGGTCGAGTGCCTGCTTCAGGTCGTCAATCTGTGCCATGTGCTAATGCGCCATCCAGCTAGAGCTTTGTGCCCACGCCCGTGACGGACGAGCGGTCGGCGTCGGCGCCACTCGCATCTGCGACCGCCCGGAAATAATCAGATACCGCGTGGCGTCCATCAAATGGTCGCCGCTCTTCACAATCTTGCCCTGCTCGTCCCGATGATACTTCCGAAACTCGCTGCGCCAGTTGCGGAGATGCTCCTGCACCTTCAGCCGCCCCGACACCAGCAAGTTCCACGTCTCAGTAATGCCCGATTCCACCGCATTGACCGCGGGGTCCAGCTTCAACCCAAGGCGTCCATAAATTTGAATCAAGGTGCGTCCGTCAATCTGGCTGCTGCCCGATGACGCGGGATCGATCACGCCCGACATCCACGCCCCACGGGCCTTGACCGCTTCCGCATGACTGGCCGGTTCGCCCTGCCCCTGATAATGCTCGTCATACAACACAATCTGCCCAGAGCCGGGGTCTTGTGCGCCCCAGACCACCGCCGTCCGGTTCCAGCCCACATCCATCGCGTAGACCCGACGCCACGTCTCGGGAATCTCCGCGGTCGGGACAAGAATATCCTTTTCGCTAATCGGATAAATCGCGCCGGACCCTAGACTCGGTTCGCCTTCAGTCCGTGCCGCAATCTGGTAGGGCGGCGTGGTCGCCATCAAGGCCCGACGCTCATCCACATCCAGATGCGGCACGTCCTTCCATCCCGCTTGAATGAACGTCTTGAACTCCGCCGACGCTTCCGTCTCAGGTTCCAAGAATCCCTTCACGACGGCGCTCATGCCTTGCAGCGGGGTAAACGTCACCATCACAATGCCCTTCGTGGTCACCGTGCGGTACAACATCTCCGTATAGCAATCCGCTGGCGGTTCTTCATCGCACCAGATGACATGCTTACTTGTGCCTTCAAAACTCGGTCGGCCCTGCTCGTAGGTCTTCAGGCCCAATAGACTGGACCCGCCGCTGCTGTGCTTGATGACCGCACCTTCCAGCGCCCCGGGCAGACCGCGTGAACTAATGGTGGACAGAATCAGGTGCGCCGGAATCATACCGGTCCCCGGCAACTGCACCGACCCCAGCAGTTTGGCTTGCACAATGTCCCGCGTCGTCTGGCTGTTGGTGCCGACCGCCCAGCATTCAACCGGCGTCTCAAACCGACGACCCGCCCACCACGGCGGATACAGGCCGGTGAGGTGACAGGTCAGTTCGTACGCGCCCGCCTCCGATTTCCCGACACGGTTCGCGGCCATGAACAGCCGTTCCTTGAAGACCTTGCCTTGGGCAAAGAACTCCAAGTGGCGCGGATACAGGACACGGGCGGTGGGACCGCTATCGGCAAAGAAGGTATTGAACCGCGCACTCGACCGGCGTCCAGCCTCGTCCATCAGTCGCTGATACAGCGCCTGTTCGTCGAGTGTCAGCGGCATTAGTCCTGAAGCTTCTTGAGCAGTGCCGCCATGTTGGCCTTCAGTTCGTCATCACTGAGCTGTGACGTGGGCTTCAGTTCAATGTCCACGCTTTGCTTGGGTTGCCCAAATGTCCGGTCCATGATGTCTTTCAGGATGGGCGCGCTGGGGGCAATGGCCGACAGCCGGTAGGTCTCATGGCCCGCATCCAGATGCGCTTGCATCACCTGCGGGTCGACGACGGTTTCCCATCGGCCCTTAGCGTCACGGGCCTGCATATGGGTCACGCCTTCCGCCGCGCTGAGCTGCGCCTCGACCAATCGGTCAAACCGGCGAGAGACCGCTTCTCGGTACGCACGCCGCAGTGACTCAACTTCTCGCACCGGCGCATACAGGGCGATGGCATGGTTCGCCACCGTCTCGCCCTTTTTTCGCCCACCTTTGTTTCCGAGGACCCCCCCAGGCTTTCGTCCCGTCGGATTTCTATTTCGCATACACGTGGCGTCACCTTATCATAAATACGCCCGTTGTCGCCTGCGGTCTATGGTAGACTTTACGCACCGCGCAGGGAGGGTCAACCGCTGGCTGCGTGGTGTACGGACGGAGGACTACCAGTGCATCGAGTCCTCACGGTGGGAGCCGGACTGGCGCATCCCTGACACGGAACGCGCATCACAGCCCGATACGACTAGAGCCGATGCGGGGTGCGCAGGTGTTCGCACTATAAGTCTGGACGAGGATGGGCAAACGCCTGTGCCCCATCTACCCCAACGACGCCCTCATCCGACGGTTGTCTTTCCGGGTCTGGCTTTTCCCACACCATGGGAGAGCCTTACCCACTCACTCTTCCCTTTCCTCTGGTTGTCCTTCCGAAGGAAGGGCAACACACAGTACAAGAGAAAAGAAGAGTAGGGGGTCAGTGCCAGAAATGTTGGAAGGGACATGCTGACGTCGGGGTTGCTCCAGTGCGTCGTCCCTCTCTTTTTTGTGTCCATGTGGGTGTAGGAACAAATTTGGCACTGAATCCTGGGCGAGCACGTCCGGAAAGCCACTTCTCTGCTTGGTACATCTGCCCCTCCACCTCCCCCGCCTGTGTGCCCTGATAGGCCTGTCACCGCTGTCGTATCCATGTTGTGCATGGATTTTGCGGGAGATGACGAGATATATATAGTATCGCTCGGACGGCGAAGCGATTCGGATTCGGGCAGACGGCCTAGTGACCGGTGGGGGAGGGCAGTCCCCCAAATAGGGTGAATGACCCATCTAGGTCGACCCCCCTAATCCCACCTGCCACTTGACCGGCGTGCACCCAGGATGCGCACGCCTAGCACGTGAGTGGAGCCCCATCGTGTGCGGTGCCCAGAGCCCTTGGACCCCCTGGACCCTCGTTGACTGTGCGCGGGGTATGTGTCGCTCCCTTGCCGGCCATCACACAAGTGTGGTAGCTTGACAGCTCGACCGACCGACCGCCGCGGCGCGGACATCGCCGCCAACTACCGCAAGTAGGACATTGATGACACCCACTACACTCCACCGACTGACCGAGGCTGAACGTGCGCACCTGCGGGCTTACGAGGCGCTCGCGGAGGCGTATCACGCAGCCTGTGAAGACGCGACGACTTACGCAGAGGTCCGCTGTGCGGACCGTCTCTACCGGACCGCGCTGGGCGCGCTCGACGCGCTCAAGGGCGGTGCGCGATGACGTGGTATGTCCACGGGATCGGCGCGCCTATTGAGAAGGGCATGGTTTATCACTCGGCGCTAGAAGCGCAGGGCGCACGCGCTGACGGCCAGACTATTAGTGTGGTCCTGAGCGCAGCGGAGCATGACACGTGGACGAGGCGGGAGCGAGATCGCCTGTGCGACGGGACGTATCTACACGCGCCCGCGTCACTCGTCCAGTCGGCGCCGCCGGGTCATTTTCCTCACTTGTCGCGGGTGCGGGAGGGGATGGTCGCATACACGCCATCGCCCGAGAAAGGCCATCGCGATAAGCGCGACGTCATCACCCCTTGTCGGTATCTCGTGCAGTTTTGCCCGCAAGTGGATGCAGCGGGGCGCGAGGCTATTTGCGGGGAAGTGCGCGCCGCGCTGGAGGCGACGATGCACAGAGCGACGACAGCGGACGAGATCGAGCGCGTCTACAACATCAAGACGAGCTGGACCTCGTGCATGGCCGGACACTACCAGAGCGGCAGCGGCCAGTGGATGCAGCGGTGGAACAGTGGCGGGATCAGCGGGGACCGTCACACCCCATCGCCCGTCAGAGCCTACGGGGACTCTGACCTTGCACTTGTTTGGCTCGGCACGCTGGGCGCAACGCCGGAGCAAGACACGTTGATCGCCCGCGCTGTGGTCTGGCCAGAGCGCAAACAGTACGTACGCGTGTATGGCGACCAGCCCCGGCTCGTTGCGAGACTCGATGCGGAGGGCTGGGAGCGCGTGAGCAGCTTTGACGGCGCACAGATTCGGCGGATCGTCCTGCCGAACAGGGAGCTCTCCGTGCCGTATGTCGATGGCACAGACCGCGCAAAGGTGGACGCGTCTGGCGAGTGGTTGCGGCTCGGCAGCGGGGGCGTGAATACGAGTTCACAGGACGGACAGGTCTGCGACCACGCGGCACTATGTCGCCGGGCTGGTTGTCGACGCGAAGTGGGCGATAGCAGCGAGGATAATCTCTGTGACCGGTGTTACGACGCCCAGTGCACGTGTATCCAGTGCGACGAGGTATTCGAAGACAGCGACGAGGGCATCACTTCAGCAGCGGGGGAGTGGTACTGCCAAACATGCGCTGACGAGCGGGCATTCAGTTGCGACTGTTGCGGCGAGCCCGTGCAGCCGCTGGAGATCGACGAGTCGCTTGACAACGACGGGTTCTGCGTGGACTGTCAAGACGCGACACGATGCGAGGCGTGCGACGAATGGACCGTGGAGGAGTGCGTGGACGGCAAATGCCCGCCGTGTGTGAGGACCGAAGCGCTGAACGCCCTAACACTAGCGGTGCAAACTGCATGCGATGCGGGTGCGACCGCGCTGGAGATTGCGGCGGCGGTGGTGACGCGATGAGTCGCCGAGGCGCACGGCGCACGGCGCGATTGGGGCGACTAGTGGAGATGCTCGGCGTGGGACGCCCAGCGGGGAGCGCGGCAGAGAGGGAGTGGCGGCAGCGTTGGCTACACTGGGCGACAAAGGATGGCGGTGGGAACCTCCACCACAGCGTGTCGCAACCTGACGGCACGCCGTCGCAGGTGCTCTGGACTGCGCACACGGACACCTGTCACCGCGTCGGCGCACCGCAGCGGCTCGTGATGGACGTGATGGGGCGGATTGCACTGGCGCGGGGCGAGCGCGCGGCGTGCCTCGGCGCGGACGATACGACCGGCTGTTGGCTGCTGAGGGAAATGGTCTTCGCCGGGGTGCCGGGCCACTACACGTGGTTTCATGGCGAGGAGGTCGGTTGCGAGGGGTCCTCGTGGCTCGCGGCGCACGAGCCTGAGCGGCTCGCGGGGTTGCGCTACGCGATTGCGCTGGACCGACCGGGGACGGGCGAGGTGATCACGCATCAGCGCGGCTCGCGGTGCTGCTCGGACGCCTTCGCCGCGTCACTCTCGGCGCAGCTGGTCGGGCCGGGGCTCCCGGTACACCAGCTGGCGCACGGCGTTTACACCGACACGGCAGAACTCGTCCACCTGATCGGCGAGTGCAGCAATGTGGCGGTGGGCTACACCGGCCAGCACACACAGAGCGAGGCGCAGGACGCGCGCTACGCGCTGGCACTGCTCGACGCGCTACTCGCGTTCGACGAGGGCGCGCTCGTGGCTGAGCGCGAGCCTGCCGCGCGGGAGCCGCTAGCGACGGTGCTCGGCGCGCGTTGGTGGGACACCTCCAGCGGTCGTGACGGGGTGGAGGATTGGGACTTGCGCGCGATCTACGATAGATACAGTTTCGACCGGCCAGCCTCGCGGCGGTATCAGTGAACCGCGCACGTGAGTGGCGTCTGTGGCTCGGGCTGCTCGCGCTCTGGGCACTCGCGCAAGTCGCCGCACGCTGCCACAGCCCATAGGCGGTGGGGGAGGGGAGTGGGGGCCGCAGGCCTCCGCTCCCATAGGCGGTGGGGGAGGGGAGTGGCGAACCACAACGCGAAAGCGGCGAAAATAGGCCACAATGCACGTCACAAGCGATAACACAGCGCGTTTCTGACGCGCCAGGCACGTGCCTGGAGCGCACGCCCCGCGCTGGCGAGCGGCAGCGCGCCCCGGCTCGGACCCGCCTAGGGCGGGCGGGCGGGCGGGCGATTGCACATACGGAGCGGACATGGCACAGGCACAACTTCTCCGCGCGGATGGATCGCGCAGGGACATTACCCCGAAGAACGGCAAACATTTCACGTTCATCGGCGAGGCGTATGACCTCATCGACGCGTCACTGATTGAGGTGTGCGCGACGCATGATGGGCGTCTCCTGTTAATTGACGAGGAAGGCAAACTGGAGGCGAAACCGGTCAACGTCGCCGCGACGGCCCTGTTTGTCTACGGCGCGGTCGACCCAATTGTGGGCGACGCGATTCTCTGCGACAGGTCCCAGTTGTGGTGATCGCCCGCGCTCCCGTCTGAGGGAGGGAGGTCGCGCGCGGCGCGACTCAGGACATAATGTCGGCGATGCCCGACATCCGCGTCGTACTCACCCACGAGGATCGCGCACGGGTCGATGCGTTTGTGGCGCACATGCTCGCCACAAAGCCTAACCGCCGCCGGTCGTTCCTCAGCGCCGCTGAGCGCGTCGAGGCGGAACATGCGGGGAAGCTCGCCGAAGTGGCAGTCGGACGCTACTTCGGCTGGCCGGTGAACTTCGCCATCCATTCGGGCGGAGACGGTCACGCAGACTTCACGTTGCGCGACGGCTCCCGCGTCGATGTGAAAGCGGTCAGCGTCCGACACAATCTCCAGTACGATTTTGGTCTCGTGGTCAGCGACGTCATCGCGGAGTATTTCCTGCAGGTGTTGGTGCCACAGACGCATGGGTATGCGCTCCTCACCGGCGGAATCTCCCGCGCGCGGTTCGTGGCAGAGGCCCGACCAGAATCGGCGTGGGCCGCACGGGGGGCGTTTATGCCGCTCGTCGTTCCTCGATCCGCCCTGAGCCACGCCTACCCGTCGATCTTCTGGTCGATCCCTACACCGGTGGACGTTTCACCGCGCGGCGCACAGGGGCGGTGCCGGTAAACGCTCGCAACTGCTGCTCCAACGCCTCGACGCGATCCGCGAGGCGCAGGGCGATTTTTTTATAATGCCGCCAGTTATACGTGTTGCTGTCGGCTTCGAGACCCAGTAGATCCTGCCAATCGGCAGACACGGCGGGATCGTCGGCATAGATGCGGCGGGGCATGTTCTATGATAGGCTCAGAAAAGCGGTGGAGGGAATGGCAAAATCCCCTCCACCAGTCAGACAGCAGAAGGAGCTGCGGTATGACGGAGACAACGTCTCCATCTTACCTCACTTTTCCTGCTCAGGTTTTCCCACGCTGCGGGGCACGTTGTATGTGTTCGCGCTCTCGGATGCTGGGGTCAGCCGTCGCGTCACCCCATACCCTTTCGTCGTGCGACTGGCGAGGGAGCAACGTCGCGCCCTGACGACTCTCGCCCATGCCATCCCCCTTCCGGGGTCCAGTCAGCGCACATAGTCTGGTTGCTAGGTTCTCTCGGGGACTGAGGCGGGGCCAGACACGGGAGCCGCCGACACCGTACCGTGCCTCTTCTATAGAAGATGGCGGGAATAGAGGGCGTGTATCTCAGTGGTGAGATACCTCCATAGCAGCGCCGTGCTACTCTTGTGCTATGCCAAGAGCCCGACCAGTGTACGTGCCGATCCCGTGGGTCCCCGCGCAGATTAAACATTTTCGCCGCGTGGTGTTGCGTGAATCCTGCCAAGACTTTGCGGATCACTTCATCTTTGAGGATGGGCGGCTCCTCTCGGCCCGGACGATTCATGCGTGGGACCAAGGGGTGCGACGGCCGTCCTTATGTATGCGCCTCCAGCTCTCGCAGGCGTGGGCGTCCCTGCTCCGGAAGCATCCCACATTACGGCTCCCTTGACACATCTGTAGCATTCTTATACTGTGGTCACGCCGGATCTGCACGTCTGTGATCTGTGAAAGACGAGCCATGGCGAGGTGCCGCGATGACCTATGACGACTGGAAGACCACGCCTCCTGATGATGACCCGTATGGGGAGGAGACGCGAGACGATGACCGCGACGATCACGATGATCACGATGAGCCGGACCCGGACCCGGATCGCGCCTACGGCTGGGGAGTCCAATGATGGTGCTCCGCGTACGAATGCCCCCGCGCCTCTACCGCGTGCTGCGCGAGACCTGCGGCGACAGCGCGGCGATGGTGAATGCGGCGATTTTACGGCTCGTGGCCACGGACAGTTGGTTAGAGCAGACCGTGGACGCGCTGATCAAAGAGAAGCTCGAACTTGACACCCTTCGGGGAGAGGCAGAATGACCGAGATTACCTACGCCACACTCGCCAGCATCAACGTCAACGACCACACCGAGAAGAAGGGCGGACTCACCTATCTGTCCTGGGCATGGGCCGTGGACCAGATCCTGCGGATTGATCCCGATGCCTCATGGGAATACCGCCTGTGGAACGACCAGCCCGTCTGTCTCCTGCAGGACGGCACCGCGATGGTCTGCTGCACTGTGGCCGTCGGGGGACGGTCGAAGACGGCGTGGCTCCCGGTGATGGACCATAAGAACAAGGCCATCGTGGGACCGGACGCCTTCGCGATTCACTCAGCGATGCAACGCACACTAGTCAAGGCGATTGCCCTGTGCGGACTGGGCCTCTACATTTACGCGGGGGAAGACGCTCCGATGGAAGAGGACGCCGCTGCCGCTGCCGCGCAGGACGCCTACGCCGCATGGCTGGAGTCGCTCACGCCCATTGCTGACACCGGGAACTTTCAGGCACTGGTGGCGGCGATTAAGCTTCAACCTGCCTACGCCGCCGTGCTGCGGGGCAAGGACAAACACCTCTGGACGGCCCTGAAGGCCCGTCAGGAGGCCGTCGTGGCCCCCGCCGTGGCACTGGTCCAGACGATGGCCCTGTCGGGTGTGCCCGCGAGTGCGGTCACGGTGGCGGTCGGTGACGCCCCGCCGTTCGCCCTTCCCCTCTCTGGGGATCCCGCCAACTATGCGGAGGGGATCGCTCGGGTGAAGGCGGCGGTCAAGCGCACCGTGAAGGCGATGCCGTCATGATCGAGCATCACGTGCAGCAACGGACGCCCGAGTGGTTTGCGCTGCGGTGCGGACGGGTGTCGGCCTCACAAGCGGAACATGTGTTAGCCAAGGTCAAGGGCAGCGGTGAAGCCGCCGGTCGACGTGACCTGCGGATGCTGCTGGCACGGGAACGCCTGTCGGGTCTGCCTGATGACGGCCCGACCTTTGTCTCCTCGGACATGCAGCGCGGGATGGATCTTGAACCCGAGGCGCTGGTCGCGCTCGAACTCTCGGGGGCGCTGCCGGGCGCGATTCGGGCGGTGGGGTATCTCACCCATGACACCCTGCCAGTGGGCTATTCCCCTGATGGCGTGGTCGGCACGGGCTGTGACATCTTGGTCGAGACGAAGTGCCCCCGGATGGCGACCCATCTGGACTATCTCGACGCCCCGACCACGATCCCGACCCGCTACATCGCGCAACTCACCCATGCGCTCTGGCTGACCGGCGCGTCGGTGATTCACTTCGCCAGCTACTGTCCCGTGTTTGCCCGGTATCCGCTCTTCACGCTGGCGGTGTCCCGCGACGCGGTGGACCTCGACGCCTACGACGCGGCGCTGCGGACGTTCCTCGACGAGGTGGACACCCTCGTCACTCATCTCAACGCGAAGTATCCCCTGAAGGTGTGTGTGTAATGCCGTTTCAAAAAGACGAGAACGAACTCGGAGTGTTGTGGATCAAGGAGTCGACCGCTGGGAAGATCTTTATGTCTGGGCAGGTAACCTGTCCCGCGTGTGCCCACGAACAGCGGGTGGTCGTCTTCAGCACCCCGTCCCCCAAGAAATCGGAGAAAGGGCCAGATTGGCGCATCCTCAAGAGTCAGCCCCGCGACGGCGCGGCTCCCGCCGCGAGCGCCGCCCCCCGTCTTGTGCGAAAGAGTGCGAGTGATGACGACGACTCTATTCCCTTCTAATCGTTACGACGCCTACGTGGCGCTCCTGTCGCAGCCCGATGAACCGGGGCTGCGGCGGGGGGCGCGTCTCACCCAACCGGGGGCGGCAGATCGACACCCCCGTGTCTGGCTGTCCCTGATGGACGCCTACACGGCCTTCCTCGGGTTGCGCTATGACGAACGCCACGCCTGACCGCGACTTTGTCGCCTTCTGGGCCGCGTATCCCCGGAAGGTGGCGAAGCACTCCGCGCAGGTGGCCTATCTCAAGGCCCGTCGCCTGACCGACGCCCAGACGATTCTGGACGCCGTCGCGGCCTACATCCAGCACAAGCCTGACTATCAGGACTACTGCCATCCCGCGACGTGGCTGCATGGGGGGCGCTGGGAGGATGAGTATGCCCCCGTCGCGCCTGCCGTCTCGGTCGGCGGGATTCGCTACGACTGTCCACATTCGACGCCCTGCGCCTCCCGTTGGGCCTGTGGCACCCGTCAACTTACTGAGCGCGTGGCGTGATCGCCACGCCCCATCACACAGGAGTCCTAGATGTCTTCCATGATTACGTATCAGACCGAGTTCATCACCCCGACCTACGCGCAGACCATTCTCGACGCGCAAGCTGATGCCGTCATTCGGCAACGACATATCGATAGCCGCAAGGTCGCGCAGTATGCGAAAGACATGGTTGAGGGGCGGTGGCAGGAAAACGGCGCGGCGGTGGTGCTGCACGGCACGACGCTCCTCGATGGGCAGCACCGGCTGCATGCCATGGTGCAGGCCAATGTCACCCTCCCCGTGTTAGTCGCCCGTGGCGTCCACCCGTCGGCGTTCGTGACGATTGACCAGGGCATGATGCGGACGGTGCCGCATCTCTTGGAAATGCGTGGTCATGCCTACATCAGCACCGTCGTCTCTGCGGCACGTCGCGCACGGCAGTATGCGTCCACCGGTCGCGTGTCTCTGCAAAAGTCTGGGTTCTCCGCACAGGAGATGCTGGAATACATCATTGAACACGGACCGGCCTTAGAGGCGGCGTCGAAGAGCGCCACCGCCTGCAAACTGGGACATGTGTCCGTCTTAACAACCTTTGCGTTTCTCGTGCGTGAGCATCCTGAGGGACGTCCGTTCTTTGAGCAGTTGCAAACCGGTCTCTCCATCGACACGTATGACCCAGTCCGTATGCTCCGAGAGTTACTCTTGGTCAATCGACGTGCCATGGGACGCCGCGCCAGTTCGACGATCACGATGGCGTGGACGATTATCGCGTGGAATACGTTCCTGAGTGGACGCCGCCTGAAGCACATCATGTATCGTCCACTGGTGGACCGCTATCCCACCTTATCACTCGAGTCGCGTGTGTCAGATCGTGGCTGACCGTATGACGTCTTCACTGATCGGCGCACTCCCCAGACATCTCTACGTGTTCGTGGACACCGAGTTTACCGGGCGCACGGCAGCGTACCCGGCTCGGTATCAGCCAGCGGTTTGGTTTGGACTCGTCTCCACACCGGGTCGGATGTGGGGCTGCACGATCCTGTTAGAGAGTGGCGCGGTCTATCGCAATCTCCCGCCTCACGCACTGGCGTTCTATCCGGTCCCCTATGCTCGTTGGACAGCGCAGGACGCGCAGAAGTGGGATTGCTATGGCACCGACTTCTCGACGGTGGAGTATCCGTATCTCGCCGGACTGCGATGCCTCGCCAAGACCGGAGCGACCACATCCAAGGGTCGGTATCTGTTCTCGATTGCGCCGGTCGGTGACGGGTTCTCGGCCCAGCCGGAGCAAGCCAAGGAATTGCATGTTCTCGCGCTGGACAATGGACGGCTGACCATCCAGCCGACTGACCGGGTGGTCTACGAGGAGAAGAGCTTCACGTGCGGCCCACTGGCCTTCCCGCATGGGATGCGGGCGCAAACTGAGGTCTATCGCTGTGAGTAACAGAGAGGGCATCAAGCAGTTGATCTGCCCGGCATGCCATCGCCGCACATCCCGCAAGTGGAATCCGGATCGCGCCCCGCACGGCTACGGCTGGTGCTGGGACTGCGTCCCTGCGGTGGCGCTCGTCCTGTACGACTCGCCGCGTGAAGAGGCGCGTCTCGCACGGATACGGGCGCTCGTGAGGGTGGCTGATGTTTAGAAAAGGCGGGGCCGGGAAACGTCGAGATGCCATCGAACCGGCGATCATCGAGGCGCTCCGGTCACGCGGGATTACGGTCTGGCAGATCAGCGGCAGGGGACTCCCAGACCTCCTGTGCTTGAACGGCCTCTACTGGGTGCCCCTTGAAGTGAAGAGCGGCCTCACGGCCCGTCTCAGCGCCGTGCAAGCCCTCCAGCAGGCCCCGTGGGAGGTTGTGCGCTCAGTGGACGCGGCGCTCCATGCCGTCCTGATGCCGGGGCCGGGGTCATCATGACGCGCTGCCCATTGCCCGCGAACGAAGCGACCTTCTGTCTCTACCCGCGACCGCAGCGGATACAGGAATATCTCGCTCGAACACGGACGCGCCCTGCGCCCGTCCGACCGCACCGGAATCACGGGGAATATGTCCACGACGTGCTCGCGGCCTTCGAGGGCGGGGCTGTCACCATCGGCGTCCTCTGCGCTCGCACCCGCTACACCTCAGACCAAGTGCGCGGCGCGATCCGCAACTTGCTCGGCAACGGACGCATCATCACGACCATTCGTGGGCGTGGTGGCCGGAGTGGCACCTATGAGCAAGCGGGGGGCGAGGTATGAACCACGAGTACGTGGTGAGTTGGTCTGGCCGCTCATGGCGCGACGTGCCCGCGCCGGTCCTGCCGGTCCTCCCGGTCTATGTGGCGCTCCCAGCACTACACTACGGCGACCTCACGGCGACGGTCTACCGCGCCTTCCACGGCCAGATGGCGTCCAGCCGTCATATCGCTGAGCGCATCAACCTTCCATGGAAGACCGTCCAGCGCGGCGTCACCAGGCTGCTGCGGCAGCGGCGTGTCGAGCGGATGCGCGGGCCGGGACGGGGGTGGGGCCGTGAGAGCTGGTGCGCCCACTATCGTCCGGTGACGGGATGCTAATCCCTGACTGCCCCAAGTGCACAGACACCCAGACCGAGGAAATCGTGACAGCGAGACGGCGCGAATACTACTGCCAGACCTGCTCCTATAGCTGGCCCGTGCCCGTGCCCGTAGCAGTCTCTGTGCCTGCGGCTTCTCAGCGTGACAGGATTGCCACCAGCGACAGGGGGGGCTATCGCTGACGCAGGCACAGAGAAGTTACGGCGTCGGTGCGCCGACGGGATGCTGCCCGCAATAGGTCGGGTCGCCCTGACCCGCTGACATTGAGAACGCCGTGGCCGGGGCCACGGGTCCACCGGCCAGATTCTCACCCGCCGGACAGCGGCAATCCGCTAGTCGCACCCCGTTGACCGACGTGGTCTCAGTGCAGGCGAAGCTGAAGCAGTTGGCAAACGTCGCCCCGAGGTTCAGGTCCGCTCCACACTGCTGCGGCGTCACCTTGGTCTTGGCCGGGAGCCTCGACCACTGATTCATGGCTTGCGGCAGATGCTCGGCGACCGAGAAGAAGCTCCAGACCTGATGCTTGCCGGGCGGGATGCAACTGCCCTTCATGTTGCCGCCCTGTACGTCCGCAATGGCTGGTCCCGTCTTGATCGGACAGGTGCAGGACATCTCAGGATACTGCGCCGTCCCGCCGCCCTGCACGTTGACGGTGATCAGCTTCGGACTGCCGTCTGCGTTGAGCACCGGCGTACACGTCGAGGAGGCACACAGCGCATACGCGCCCGTGCAGATCTGCACTCCCGGAGGCAACGGCGATTGCGCGGACGCCCACACCGCGACCACGGTGATGACGATAAGGAGGAGTAAGAAGGCGCGGTGTCGCATCGTTATCGACCGGGGAGATACACACCGCGCACAGTGACGATCCGCAGTAGCACGTTCGCGACTGCGAGAATCTCTGTGGCGTGAGGAATTGTAATCCCGAGCTGGCCGCTGCCGACGACGGCAATCCCGCCGAGAATGTTGGCCCAAAAGGTCCGAGAGGTGAATAGGCTTTTCTTCATCATGTCTCCTTCACTCACATAGGTTACGGTCGCCGGTAGGACGCCGAGCCGCAGCCCCAGCCCCCGACGTCGAGGAACTGCTGGCACCGCCGCACTTGCATGGCGTCATCCGGCCCTTTATTCCAATAGTAGTCGTACACGAATTCCCACCAAAGGACCGGAACCGCCGGCCAGCCGTGCCGGTTCTCGTTCATCTGCGCCCGCGTCTGCTCGGCGACTGGGTCATCACAGAGCCGGACGCACACTTCAATCACGCGCTCAATCGACCCTTGTCCGGGGGGATAGGCGTCCATTCTGACATAGGGGTCGCCGCTCAGCACTTGGAACAAAAACACATCCGCGATCCCACGGCTGAGCATATACGTCCAGCCTTCGATCTCGTTGCCGTGCGCGGGGTCCGCCGCATCCGCAGGCGGCACACAGTCGGCACAGGGCCACGAAGAAGGCGAACTGCTGTTCTCGATCAAGTGAATCCCATGCACCGCCTGTGGGAACTGCTGGACGAGCCACGCGGCCATCTCGTAGTAGGTCGCCGCGCTCACTTCCGCGAAGCCCAGCCCCTCGCTGCCGCCTCGGTGCCGACACTCCCAACACGGCACCGTCACATCGATCCAGTCACGGGCCACCGCCGCCAGCGCCGACACATCCTGCTTCCAGTGGTCGAGCGCCCCCGGCGCGGTCATATCATCGATGTGCCCGTCAGCCCCGAAGACCACCAATGCCCGCAGCGACTCCCCGCGCACGTTCGTCGTCTGGCGAATCTCTCGGAGGAACGCGGCGAACCGTGAGGGGTCATGCCAGATGTCCACATCCTGATAGCCGTGATAGCCGCTGCGCGGGTCCACAGCCACGACGTTGTCGCCGCGCTGCGCGTGAGCGTCGAGCCATTGACGGAAGCAGTCGGGGCGATTAATCCACATCCACAGCCCGTACGGATCAAACGCATTATCAAGGTGCAGGTCGCAGTTAGGGAGCTTGAAATTAAAATTCCCTTGAAACCCGTGGATCAGTGCGGTCTTGTCCATCAACGGGGGGTCCAGCAATGGCAACCCTGCGATATTCACGTCTGGCGCAGCGGTAATCACTTCCACCAGCTCCCCGTAGCCGTCGCCCCCGAAATGGCCGGTGAACAGCGCCCCATAGTCCAGATCGCTCGGCACCGCGCAGGTCAGCATGACCGAGGACATCGGCACACACACCACGTCTGGCTGGCTATCAAATCGGACCAGACGGCCCGTGATGTGTTCCACGTCACGCCCATCGACGCCCTTGACCACGATATGTGTCTCCAGCGCCGTGGTCTGCAGCGGCACGACGACGGGCGTCTTCGGCACACAGGCCACACTCAGCCACAACAGCGGCATTCCAAGGACGAGTAGTGGTTTCATTGCGCTCCTTCAATCCGAAAAATCTCGGTCGTCTCGACCGTCGGTTGCACGATAGTGATCGTGCAGGTGCCGGTGGGACTCACCAGCGCCTCCGCAATGCGCTGCTGCACTTCCGCCATCGCTGCGCGGCTCCCCACCAGATCATCGCGCTGGCCTCGATGTGTCCCCACTAGCACACACCCAGCGGTGTCCTGCGTGGTGTTCCCACTATGGATTCTGATGCCGATAAAATCAGGCACCGGCGCAATCAAGGGCAACCGTCTCCCGAATCGGCGACTCATCGTCACCGTCACGGGATACGTGCCCGATGGAATCGCCGTCTCGTGGGCGAACTTGACGCCAGCAGGGCGCACCACGTCTTCCAGTGTCTGGCAGACATAGCCATCGGGAAAGGTCATCGTGCCGAAGGTGCGCTGGTCCGTACAATCATCGCGCACCATGTCGATGTTCACTTCATCGCCCAGTAGATCGCGGCAACAACCACGGCAGACAACGCGCTAATCGACACGGCATTGGTGCGGCCACTGCGATCAGACAGCACCGCAATCGCGAGTTCGGACGCCCGCGTTTTGCCGTTCAAGGCATCGAGTCGCAAGGCCAGCCCGGCAATCGCGGCCATCACGGCGGTGTGCCGTTCATCCAAAAGGCGCTGATGATCATCCACTAGAACCCCTTCGCGTAGCGGGTTTTGACGGCGAGACACGCATCTATATAGGTGCCTTCCGTGAGCGCTGGTGGGCAGCGCGTGAACGCGCCCGTGCTGCCATCTTCAAAGACCGCGATGCCCGCAATCGCGAGTTCGGACGCCCGCGTTTTGCCGTTCAAGATATCAAGTCGCAAGGCCAGCCCGGCAATCGCGGCCATCACGGCGGTGTGCCGTTCATCGAGGAGTCGCTGGTGGTCGTCCATTAGACGGGTGTCAAATACCGAATGATCACAATGCCTTGATAGCCCGCGCCGCCAATAAAGGTGTCTCCACCACTCCCACCACCGCTTCCATAATACGTCGCAGCCGCTCCATTCCCCGACCCACTCCCTGCGCCCCCGCCACCTGACCCTCCGCTTCCGGGTGTGTCAGCAGGCTGACAGCCGCCCCCGCCGCCTCCAGCATAGGTTTGCGACGAGCCAGAGATTGAGGAGGCGGTGCCAGCTCCACCGTTCCCTCCCACGACTCCACTGGGAGCGTTGCCTCCAGCGCCAGTCGATCCCCCGCCACCGCCGCCCGCATACAGCGCATTGCCCAGTCCACCGTTGGTCCCTTGACCACCAGTGCCCGTCCCGGCTGCGACATAAAACCAGCCAGCGCCACCGCCCGATCCGCCGTTCTGACCATTCGAGCTGTCGCCATCTGCGCCTGTCCCACCACCGACGCAGGCATGTGCATTAAAGCTCGACGCGCCGCCGTTCGTGAGAGAGCCGCCGCCCGCACCCACAATGACAGGATACGTGGCGGGACTGACGCTATCTGTCCCCGTCAAATACCCTCCAGCGCCGCCTCCCCCCCCTGTGTCTTTGCCACCGCCAGCGCCGCCAGCCACGCACAAATAGTTGACCGACCCGGTCGCGCCCGTCGTCACAAAGTTCGTCGTGCCCACCGTGGTGAACGTGTGAATAGTGTAGCCACCCGACGTCGTGATCGTGCCGCCCGTCGCGGAGAACTTCGTCCCCCAGAACCCCGGTAGCCCATTGAAAATCACGAGAAGTTCGCTTGTCCTACGGCGTAGAAAAACGTGCCGTCCCAGTAGAACGTGACGATATCAATTGCGGACGCCGTGTTCGTGAAGGTAAACGCGGTACCTCCAGGATTCTTCACCGCAGGCGCATACGTCACCGTATACACCGTGGCCGTGGTGTCATGCACACACTTCAGAATGACCGTGCCCGGCTCCGCAGGCGGTATCAGCGTATAGGTGGCGTTCCCATTCCGCGTGACCCGTTGCAGGGAACCACTCAAGGCAAAGTTAATCGTGATTGCCGTCCCGCTACTCCCGTTGTTCACCTCAGTATGGAGCGCGGGCACGACAAACGCGGGTGTGCCAAACACCGGCATCAAAAGCCTCCAGACGTGGCGTACAGATAGAGGTTCACTGGCGTCTTCATGCCGCCCGTGGGTGTCAGCAGGCCGGTCACCGTGGCCGTCGAGGACAACGTCGTCGCCCCCGTCACCGCCAACGTGCCACCAACGGTCTCGTTGTTCGGCACCACGACCGTGGACGGCAACGCAATCGCGGGGCTGCTAAACGCCGCCATTAGTAATCGCCACCTGCCGCAGACACTTGCAGCGCCGTCGCGACCGTCGTGCCAATCGTGGCATACACACGATACGTCGCTGGGAGCGAGAGGTTCATCGCGATCACGTTGTCTGCCAGCGCCGCCACTTCCGACAACGTCGTCGCCGCAATGGTCGCTTCGACATACAGCGAGTTATTGGTCGCCGTTGAATTGACCGCGCCGTTGTTGACGAAGATGCGGATGACCGTGGCAACCGCTGTGCCCGTGCTTCGCACCTTGATGTTGTCAACGCGACTGCCGTTCGCGCCAGCGGTATACAGCAGCACCACCGTGCCCGTGCCATCTTTTGCGGTGTTCGCCGTGGTCACCGTCGCGCCAACCGTAAAGACCGGCGTTTGCGCGAAAATCGGAAGTGCCGTAACAGCCATTAGAAGCCTCCAAACATGGTATCGAGATAGACATTCAATGGCGTTTTGATGCCACCAGTGACAAGCAGTGTACCGCCAACCGTCTCGTTGCGACTCAGGAAGAGGTCACGCGGGCGACTCGCTCCCGACTTGCCAATATCATACGTGGCATCGACAAACAACAGGTCTTGCGTGATGGGGTTGGGCAACAGCGACACGGCTGTCGTCGCCGCCAGCAAGAGCGTGGAGGTCGTCGTCGCGACACCCACCGTCCGCGACGACGCGGGAGCCGTCGTCGTAATATCTCCAGCCGTGGCCGACACATAATACGTGCTGCCCGTCACCACCGCTGAGGCGGTCGAGACAATCCCTGCCAGACGAATCGTGCCCGCCGTGTTAATGGGAATGGCACTGACCGCCACGCCAATCGCCTGACAAGACGTGCTGCTGACCGCAAAGTCCGCATCGGTCAGATACCACAGCCCCGCCGTCAGCGGCACGGCCTCTGCGCCAGACGATAAGTAGCAGACCTGTCCCGCCGTCACGGCCTGTCCGACGGTCCCTTGGATGTCCAAGTTGACCGCCGCGCCGGGGACCGCCAAGATGTTGTCCTGGTCTTCCAGCGTGGCCCCTGCGGCGGTCTTGATGACGAACCGCATGTTAGACCCCGCCGCAAGGTAGGCGACATAGCGCCCGCCCGAGTCGGCCACGATGGGGTTGCTGTTCGCCACGGATAAGTCCGCGGTTGTATACGTGGACGCGGCAGTCGTCGTCCCGCCGGTATAGGTGTAGATCAGCGCCCCGGAGACGGCCACGCCATCCGCGTCGAGGACGGTCTGGTAGGGCGTCGGAGTGAGTGTGCCTGCCATGATCGTTATTGTCCCTTTTTCTTTTGATGGATGGGTCGTCCCAGTGCTCGGGCGGACAAAATAAACATCTGCTCGGCAATCAGGTCAAGCATCCGCCGCTTCATTGCAGGGCTGGCCTGCTCAGGCGGCAACGCATAGACGCGCTTGGCTGACGCCCCAAGCTTTGAAAATTCTTTTTGCGTGTCAAGAATCAGTTCCCTACGGGCAAACCACGGCTTTGTGCTCGCGTCTTGGACACGGCGCAAGGCGCTCGCGACGTCGCCAGTCTCCACATCGCGTTTTGCGCTCGCCTTTAGCACTTTAATCGCATCGGCGTAGTCGTAGATGTTCTGAATGTCTCTGCCAGACAGGGAGAATTTTGCATCCCGGACAAACGCGCCAGTAAAAACACGCGCTTGGCTCGGAGTCGTCGGGCGTCGATTACCGGGCACTATGCCTGTCGCGCGCAACCCCATGTCTACGCCTTCGACCACGCCGCGCCCAAACCCAGCGGTATAGCCGAAAATAAGGTGGTCAATCAATGCGGGGGCGAGGGGCATGACCTTTCCCAACAGCTTAGCGGTCTCGCTGGTGAATTCGTTGTATTGCAGGTCGCTGGCCACACCGTCTTTGTCCCACGGACGCACAATCTCGGTATCGCGAAAGCTGCTGTAATTCGATCCCACTTCAAGAATGGGCAACAGTACAGTCGGTAACCGGCTAAACACAGCCGATTGCAGGCTTTCGCCCGTGAAATACTTCTTCATTTGCTCCAACCGGCTAGGGTCGTGGCGCGCAAGGTACAGCACGGACGCTTCTATCAAATCGGGGACGTAGGCGTATTGAAACGGCTTTGGGAGTTTGACAAAGTTGTCGCCAACGCGCACATGCCAATACGCGTGCTTTTCCCATTCCGCAATCTGGTCGTACTCGTCATCGTCAAGATGCCAAATCGCCAACGCCATCGACATCAACCCCAGGGCACCAATGCGAAGGCTTGCGCCAATCGGATCGGTGTTGAAGGTTTCTATAAGACGCGCCCATCCCTGCACTTCCGCGTTGAAAAACGCGGTGTGCTTGTTAATCTGGCGTCCCGTAATCCCGGCTCGTGAGAAGTCCGTGGTGATCATGCGCGCGGCCAACACCGCTGACAACACAATGTCGGGCGTCCATTCGCTCGGACCCATCTTCGTGCTAGTTAACCGCTTGAAAATGCCTTGCTTTTGTCCGCCAGCCTCTAACGCCAGCTTGAATTCTCCCAATCGCGTTGCGGCTTCAAGCGTTGCCGAAAACTTGGACAGGAAATCAATCACGGCTTCTGGATAGTCGCGCGGATTGATAAGGATGTCCTTCATCTTCGTCGTCGTGGACTTAGTGATATGGGCGAGCGTCTTCTGTTTGTCGGAGCGATCCGCCCCCGCAAGCGTGGCCTGAGTAATGCCATGCGCATAAAACAAATCCCGCGAAGCGCTATCGCCAAGCAAGCCCCTCGAAATGCTGCTGCCACGCAGGAGTTCCATCAGCCCAATGATGGTGTCGACCCCAGCAATGTGCCCATGTCGAGATTGAATAAACGCCGTCATCGCATCCCGAACCGGATTGCGCGCAATGAATCCATAGGTGAGCGTGGCGGCGCTCCGCAGCAACTGTGTCGCGTATTCCGACAGCTTCATCAATTGAGACGTTGGGACGATTCCAGAGGTCTTGATGGAGTCCCACAACGACTGGTTATTCACCTGCCAGTACGTGGGAACGCCCGGCTTGCGAGGGTCGGCGCCAAGGACTCGGATGATGTGGTCTTTTGAATTCGCTTCCGAAACAGGCCGGAACACGCTCACCATCTCGCTCAAATCGAGCGCCTCTGAAGCCTCATCAATGTGGTAAGGGTCAATCCCCACCTCATCCAGCGCCGCGCGCATCGCGTCTTGCACTTGCGCTTTTAGTTCGTCAAGCCGGAACCGCGTGCGTTGCAGGTCTGGACTCACCTTTACAAGGAATCGCCCTGCTCCCTGCGTGTTTGCGGCTTGCCGCACCAACGCTTGCGCCGCCGTGTTGCTAGCAATGGCTTTTGCAAACAAATACACGTTGCCCAAGACGCCTTCGAGCGGGGCCACCACGTCTAGGCCTGACCCAAACTGACGCCGGACTGGCGCGCGCTTGTTGGCAATCCCGCGAGACCCTCCGCTTGGGTTCGATTCCCATGCGCTCATCACTCGTTGTAGAGGCACGTAGGCCTCGCTTGCACGCGTAATGGCGAGGAGGGCCTTATCCGACAGCATCCCTGATTGCCGAAGGAGCATCAGCATTGCCGCTTGGAATTCGTATACCCCCTTCGCCGCCGCCTCAAACTCGGCAAAGTCCGGGCGCGCTTGTATTTCTTGAATAAATTCCCGTGCTTGCTGTGCGGTGACGCCCGGATTGATTCCCCGACTCAGGTTGACAAGCGCACGCTTCGCGACAAGGTAGCGTTGGAACTCCTGAAGCATGTCTTCGGTTTTTGAAACCGGCGCAAGCACCTTTTCCAACGAACGAGCAATAATCTTGTTGTTGGCGTCTCGTACGCCGTCCTCTATATACGATTGCGCTATCCCCGCGTATCCAGCGGAAATTTGCGTCAGAAGCGAGGCGTTCTCTGAGGCCGGCAAAAGCCTTTCTGGGTCTCCACTCTTAATGTCCTCCGTCAACGTACGGATGGTCTCCGCCTTGTCTTGCTGCCAGTCCGCGAGCGCCTTGCCTTTCAGCTTCTTTGGCGGCGTCGAGGCTATCGCGGCGTCTAGCCTGTCTTTAGCCTGTTCCAGTGCTAGGGTTTCAGACACATCGTCTAGACCGGCTTGGTCGGTCTGGATGTGCATCCGCAGTCGTTGAAAGGCCTCGGTACGCTTTGTTGGCGACGCCAACGCGTCCATGACTCGACGGAACACGCTCGGCGGCTTATCGAAATTCACCTGCAACCGAAACTGGTCAGCGGGCGTTTGGCGCGTAAGATCGGCGTAGCTCTTCTGCGCAGCAAGCACGATCTTTTGCAGCGCGGGTATCTCAGCAAGGCGCTTCTCAAACTCTTGCAGGTAGTTCGGCGCGCTAAACGGCCCCTGATTAAGGGTGTCCCGCTCTTGCACATAGCGACGGAAAAACTCCGCCGCGCCCTCGCGAAGTTTCTGCGCTGGCGTGTAGCGGCGCTCGGAAGTCGGCTCGCCCAGTCGCAACAATTCGCCAGACCAGGCGGAGTTCTTCACGGGAATCTTAAACAGCGCAAAGTCTAAGTGATGCCCGTGTTCGTGGAAAAACGTCCCCGTCTCGTTGGCCACGAGCATGCGGATGGCCCGCGCGAAGGTGTAGTAGAGGCCTTGCGCGCGCTGTGACAACCGCCCAACGTTGACCGATGGCCCTTTCCCCGCCGTCGCCTCATTCAGCCCGCGCTTAAACTCAGCGAGGATTTCGCTGGGCTTTATCGCGCGTGTAAGCGGGGGGACAGCCCCCTGACCGGGTGCGCGTGAGGCAACCACTCGCTTCGGCATCTTTCGCGCGGGGACAACGGGGTCTTGTATAGCGCCCCCTCGTGAATCAAACGGCACGGGGTCGTCCTCGTTCACATTGACGGGGTCGTCCTCGTCCACGTTGACAGGACCTTCCTCGTTCGCGTCGCCGGGGGCGTCCTCGTTCGCGTTGCTGGACTCAGTCTGAGACATCTGCTTAAGATCTGCATCGCCGAGATCTGCACTGTTACGCGTGCTGTTGACGGGGTTCTTCCACCATTCAGCCTCACTGCTCCGTAGCAGGCCGCGACTCCCGAGGAACACGTTCGACGCAGACCGGGCCGCATTTTCCGCGACGCGCATAGCCTCGATCAAGCTCGTCGCCGATTCGGCCGCGCGGGCAAATCTCGTATTCGCTTCGTCGCCGCGGATATCTGTCAGCATTACATCAAGAGACACTCCAGTTTTCTTAAACACGCCCGGTACGCCACCAAAGAGGAGAGTAATGGGGCCCCGCTTTCCCGTCTCCCGAAGTTGAGCGATCTCTCCTTTGAGATCGATTTCGGGATTGATACCGCCCTTCTTTGCGATCAGCCTTAAGAGCTCCTTGGGGTCGGCGTCTTCCTCGCTCTCTATGCGGCCCCGTTCGATGTGGTCCGTTGCCATCTGTCGCAACCGGGGCTGATCAATCTCTGCTGGCACCGCGCCATCCCGGAGGGCTTTTTGCTCCAGCCAGAGGGCTAAGGTTTCAGTGTGCTGATCAAGCCGCGTGTCCGCATCTTCCGTGGTTTCTGGCCGTCTCCCGCCCAGAGGACCGAGGCTCGGCACTGAATAGCTCTGTTGAACCTCACCACCTGTCGCGATAGCCTCGACATCAGACGGGTGCCTTTCAAATGGCTTGCTTTTATCAACAAGCCTTTCCCTGCGCCCCTGTGCTTGTTCTTCCTTCCTTGTCAGCGGAGGGGAGATAACTGGCGTCTCCTCGTTCAGCGGCAGTGGTGGTTGCTGTTTCCCGCCTGTGTCGACTTCTCTCTCTAACGTAAACGGCACGGCTGCGATTGGCGGCGTGGTCGGGGGCGGCAGTGACGCAGAGTAAGGAATAAACGGCTCGGTTTCACCAAACTGGTTGATTGTTTCCGTTGGCGGCGCCGCGGTCGCATTACGCTCCGTGTTCGCCACAGAAGACGCCTCGGTCTGCGGGAGGTTCACATCTTGAGAACCCCGTAGACTTTGCGCACCGGTCGACCGCGCGGCCTCATACGAGGCGCGCTCTTCCGGCGTCGCCGCCTTGTCCGACTCCGACCCAATACGGACTTTCGTCCTTGGGCGACCTGCGCCATTGTCCTGCCATCGAAATTGGGCGTCGTATGCGTCTTGGCCAAGAGTGGGAACCGCAGCTGTGGGTTGTTTGACTCTGGTACGGTCAGCCTTCCGCGTGGCCCTGTAGGCCGCGCGCTCTGCATCGGTTGCGTTGAGGTCATCACCTGACCCAATACGCACCAAAGAGTTTGAGTTTCCCACCCGTCGCCACGTGTCAAGTCCAGTGGCCGACGACGGAACGACACCACTGGCTGGAGGCACAACCGTCGCGGGACGCGCAGCCTCAACAGGGGGCGCTGTTTCTACCGGAGGAGCTACCGCCACAGGGGGCGCCACCACAGCGGGAGGCGCCACCACAGCGGGAGGCGCCACCACAGCGGGGGTAATTGGCGGCGCATTGAGAGCAGGCGGGGGAGCTGGTGTGCGTCTCCCTAATGCGTCCCTTGTGCTCGAAACAACAGACCCTCCAGCGCCCAAGACGCCACCGGTGATGGTCCCAAGGACCGCAGCCTCGCTAACGCCCTCCGATAGCGGCCTGTTCGATGCGGAGTTCTGGAAGACCTGCTCCTGCACGCTCTGGGGCAATTCTTCCAAGAACCCTTCTGAGACGGCAGACCCTAGCGCCTGTCGAATCACACCCTTTCGTGTGGTCGGTGCGGCAAGTGTCGCCAAATACACGTCAGGGTCAACAAACCCCAGTCGCTCCGCAAATTTCCCGCCCACCACGCCGAGTACCGCAGTGAGTGCGCCAGACGCCACGGCCTTCCCGGCCTGTGACGCCGTGAGGGTGCCCGTTGTTTCGCGCGTCTGTTCTGCGGCGGACCCTGTGGCCAGCAGGCCTTCTGATGCTGCCGCCGCGTACGCGGCACGCATCCCTAGGGCTTTGATGCCAAGGCGCGCCACGCCCGCTCCACCCACAAGCAATGGTATAGATTCAGCGCCCGTGCGTAGGGCCATCGCAGGATTGCGAATGACTGCGCCGATCTTGGCGGCTATCCCGCTCGCCGAGCGAAACTCTTCATTTTCGCGCTTGGCCGCGTCACTGAGGCGCTCGTCCAACGACGCCTGTATCGCGCGGGGGGAATACGACCCAAGGGTTTTATCAACGAGCCTTCCCGCTCCGCCTTCAGAGACTAAGTCAGCAAGGCCAACAACCGCCTGCCCGGTCCCCGCAACGCCCTTTGCGACGGACACGCCCAAGTCGGTGCCAGACTCCGTCCACGTCTTGCCGCGCAAAAGGGTTCGCTGCACCTCAGGCGCAACTGCTGCAAACCAATCGTCTACGGGCGGCGCTGCGTGTTCCTCGAACCAGTCTTGAGGCATTTATTTCCTCTTCGCGCCGGCGCGTTCAAACCCGGCAACTTGGTCGGCTGGAACGTCTTTCTCTTGTCCGTTTGGCGCTATCATACGCACCATGCCGCCGCCCGCTGGCAACAGTGTGCCGAATTGCCCCGTATTTGGCCTTGAACCAATGTTGGGTTGACGTGGTCCGATAACGCTCGCCGACGGTAACTGATCCATCCCATACCTAGGCACACTCCTGGGCGGGAGCCCGTATCGCACCCGGATACTCTTATCAATCTCGTTCTTGGCGTTAATAAACTCTACCTCCGTCAATCGCCGTCTCGCGCTTGCCGTCGAGCCGCTCTGCGTGACTATGCTTTGAAGCGCCGCCGCTGCTTCGGGATCGCTTTGGCTAGATGAGAGGTCTACGCCCATGCCCTGACCGCCAAACGTCAATGGCGCGCGCAGTTCTAGTGCGGCATACAGCTTCTGTTCGTCGGCGGCGATCTCGCCGACGTTTTCTTGCGCCTTGAGTTGGTCCTTGGCCGCGTCTGTTTCTCTCTTGTATTCGGTTTTGGCTTCGCGTGCATCCGCTCTGTCCTGTAGCGACAGTCGCTTAAATTCGTCCGCGGCCAGCCTCTGCGCTTCTGTTGCTTTCAGTGTAGCGGCCGCTTGAGCCGCGTCGTTCTCTTCCTTAGTCTTGGCAAGATTTCGTGCTTGCGTGTTGGGATGAAGCGGAACGGTATTCACAATTTGTGCCCGTTCTGCGTCCGTAGGCGCGGACTTCAATTGCTCATACATTGCGTCTACTTGAGCCATTGCCTTGGGATCAAGGCCTGAGTTTTTGGCATGGTCATAGGCGCGCTGAATGGAGTCCATGCTGCCGCCATACTGACGAAGCTGATTAGCAAGGTCGCTTACGTATTCTCGCTGTTTGTCTAGAGACGCGGCCGCAATTACTGCTGTCTGCGCTTGGTTCTCCGCCTCCGCGGCCTTGCTTGCCGCAATGCGCTGCGCGCTTTCATCAAGTTCCGCATACGATTTGTTCGCCTGCTGACGCAACCGAGGCGGGAGTCTCGCAAGGGTTTGATCACGCGTCGGCATTGGCGAGCCTGCGGGAAGTGGCCCAGTAAAGCCTTCCTCAACCGCCGCGCCGGGAGAACCGGCAAAGTCAAACGCGGCTCTGTCGTCGGCTTCGCCCGCAAGCCGCTTGTTCTCAGCATCCGTCTGCGTAATGTTTGCCAGCGTCAACCGGTCGTTCAGCGCCTGTCGCTTGTTGGCCTGAATCTGCGCGGGGATACCGCCAACGATTTTGCCCACGCTCTCAATCGCCCCGCCATAGGCCTGTCCACGCGCCTCTGCGGCTCGTGCCTGGGCACTGGCCACATCGACCAGCGCCTTCGCCTTGGCGTCCTCGCCACGGCTCAACAGGTCGGCAATGGTGCTGACGTACGGGTTGCGATACGCCTGAAAGTTAAACGCCATTAGATGCCCGCCACTCGGTACAAGTCATTGGCGCGATCACGCTCGTACTGACGTTGGTTGTTGAACTTGGTCTGATACGCGGCCATCGCATCATCGTACGATTTCTGCCGCCGATTGTACGCGTCCGTTTGTTGCTGTTGATACAAACCCGTGTTGGTGCCAAACGCGCCAGACCGTCGCCCTTCCGTCTCCGTGTTGAAGGCGTTATTCTTCAACGCATTGGTGGAGTACTGTTGAAAGGCATTCTGCGCGTTGGTGTTGTACGTGTTCAGGTTCCGGTCGTAGACGTTCCCGTACTCCTGAGACGCCGCTTGCTGGCCGTAGTCCAACAGCCCCTTCATGTTGCCACCGGTATTGGTGACCCCACGCGCCGCCCCAGACCGCTCCAGCGCCTTCTGGCCTTCGCTCAGACGGAACTGGTAGCCGGGGTCTTGCCCCATCTCTGCCGCCGTCGGTGCCGCAAACGGTGCAGGAGCCATGTAGTCCGGCGCGTTATAGGCTTCACCGGGCGTATACGTGCCGGGGTTGGCAATCGGTCCCTGCTGGCCCATCATGTCGCCCAATGTAGGCGGCGTGGGCATCTCGCCGGGACGCTGGTTCTGCAACCCTTCCGGACCCAGCCCAAAGGTGGCGAGACGTGCCGCCCTAGCGGCGGGGGTTTCTGCCGATGAGGCAGTGCCAGACTCAGATGATCCGCCGCCGACGTATCCGGCAGGCGCAGCAACAATGCCTGCAGACCCCGCTAGTGCCGGGTCCGCCGAGGTGGCACCGCCAAGCTTTGCGGCCCAATAGGGGTTCCAGCCCACGCGCCACTTGCCATCGGAATAGAGGTCAGGCTGAGACGCCTTCCCAATCCAATACTCCTCACGCTCTGGCGTGAGCGTGATCCCTTGCTTTGTGGCATCTGCACGGATCTGGCCGAGAAGCACCTCGCGATTGAGGTTCGGTGCTCCCCTAGTAGTAGTGTCTCCCGGCGGCTTTTGTTCACCAGTGGCGCGAGGATCAACATCTTCAGACTCGGCAAAGCCCTCTCCCGAAGGGAGGGGTGTTGTGTTGATCTTCTTGTTCCCGTACTCTCGTATCGCAAAGACAGAATCCGGATCTGCCTTAATTGCCGCTAACGTCGGACCCCACGCGCTCTGAGGCGTTAACCGGCCCTGAGACGTGGCGTATTGGTCAAACTCTGCTTGCGTCGGCAGTCGAAACCGATACTGCCAGAACACCTCCCGCAGCGCGTATTTTCGATTTTTAATCTCATTGGGGGTATCCTCCGGTCTTAATGGCGGTGCCGCAGACGAATTCCCCGACCCCGTCGTGGAATCGTTTCCGTCATCCACGTAAGATGCATTGCCGTCGGCATCGTATACGATACCCATTACTTGTACCTCGGCATTCCAGTGGCGGGGTCGATGCTGTCATCGACAGGGTCATCGCCGTAGTCCATCTCTTTCGGGATAATCAGGCCAGACCGTTGCAGCGCATCCGGCTCGACAAACGTATCCAATGCCTCTTGCGGTTGTCCGTAGCCCATCAGATCCCGAAGGTAGTTCATCTGATTCGTCGTCTGCCCACGCACCTTACTTGCCGTGCGACCCCCAGACAAGTACTGCGCCCGTTGGTTGAACGCATCGTCTCCAGCAAAGTTGTAGGCGTTCTGGCTCCCAGCCACATCCGCACCGTACTGCGCCTTTGCTGCGGCATTCGCCCGCACTTGGTCAAGGAATGACTGGCGCTGCGTGAAGCCGAGCGACCGCTTTGCTGCCGCATCCTGCAGATTCGCCGCCGACTTCGCGGCCTCAGTCTGTAGACGCGCTGCATACTTGGCCGCATCGGCT
>Ga0181355_1000084_pt1 | contig 33375 bp, 36 predicted proteins | sample Fa13VDMM15DN_FD_130099 | JGI IMG/M metagenome (GOLD analysis project Ga0181355, IMG submission 130099) | Freshwater viral communities from Lake Michigan, USA - Fa13.VD.MM15.D.N | ecosystem: Environmental > Aquatic > Freshwater > Lake | place: USA: Michigan | collected 2013-09-23 | reverse complement strand
TTAACTAACATGAATCTTTAGTATTTACTCTGTTATCACGATTGTATATTGTATTATTATGTCGCAACAACTAGACATCGTCGTAAATCCCCTCACGGGCCTTCCTGTAGACGACCAGGAACTAACATCACTAACTGATCTTTGCCTTACGCAGAGTCATTTAGAATCGGAAATCGAGTGCCTCGAAGCCAAACTAAAGGAACGCAAAGCACAACTAGAGAACGTCTCTACTAAGCTTATTCCTGATCGGATGGATGCACTCGGTATGAAATCCCTTACACTCAGCAATGGTCGTAAGGTAGAAATCAAACCGTTCTACTATGCGAAGCTCCTTGATGGAGCATTCAAGTGGCTAGACGAAAACGGTCACGGTGGTATCATCAAGACCGAAGCCATCCGCCAGTTCACACGCGACGAGCGTGAATCAGCTCTTGAATTCATTCAAGAGAACCCAGGTTTCAGACTGTCTGAAAATGTACATCACTCCACACTTGGCGCATTCGTGCGCGAAGTATATGGCAAGGGTGAAACACTTCCAGAAGCATTATTCTCCGTATACCAGGGGAGCCGGACAAAGCTCTCCTAACTAAAAACAAAACAATGGCAAAACAAGCAAAACAATCGGACCCTCAAGAGGGTGTAGCAGCGTATAATTGGGAATCCCACGAAGGTCCTAGCGGACTGGAGAATCTTGGTCAACAAGATCTGGGCATTCCAATTCTTACAATCGTACAAAAGGGATCTGCTGAATATGATGCAGATCACGTAGACCACGCAAGTAAGGCAATCCCTGGAGTTAAGGTTGGTGACATCATCAACACTGTAACCCGTGAGATCCTACATAGCGAAGGCAAAGACCCTGTACGCGTAACACCTTACTTCTACAAGTTGGTGTATCTCGAATGGCGTCCAAAATCCGCGGGTGGTGGCATCGTCGCTACCCATATCAATCCAAACATTCTTAACAGTGCTAAGCGCGATGAGAAGACAGGTAAAGATGTGCTGCCTAATGGCAATAACATTGTTACTACTGCTTACTTTTTTGTTCGTCTTCTGCAAGGTGCAGAATCGATTGGCGATGCACTCATGACTCTTACTAGTACTCAGCTTAAGAAGTCTCGTGTGTGGCTTAACATGATGAAGACGTTCACTGGTCCTAATGGCAATACGCTTCCTATGTACTCACGCGCTTATTACCTGTCCACTATTCCGGAGTCTAACTCCAAGGGAACGTGGCGTGGTTGGAAGATTGAGGCTGCTCCACAACCTCATACTGAAGCGAGTCTTATTACAAGTCTCGTTAATGCGGTTCGCGAGACCAATGAGAACTCTAACCTTCTGATTGGTAACCAATCCAATCATATCGAAGAAGACATTCTCTAACTAAAACCTTGCTATGCAGCCGGCACTGGTGTAATTCGCCAGTGCCGGTTATTAGCACTCTATATTATTACCGATTATTGTTTATTGTAATATGCACCCTTACGCTAGCCAGTTTGCTACTATATTCGAAGGATTTGAAAATGCCTATGGCGTTTACATGATAAAGAAATCCTCATATGACGAATCAGGTAAAGTTAAGGGCAAGGCTGCTTCATTAGTAGGAGAACCCACTACAGAATTATGGAGCAAACACCTTGACGGAGAACAGGGTCTTGGGATAATCCCGATCAACTCCAATAATAAGTGTAGGTTCGGCGCCATTGATGTTGACGACTACGCTGTAACACCCGAGACTATAGAAGCTCGAGTACGCAAGCACGGCCTACCTCTTGTAGCTTGCAGAACCAAATCAGGTGGTGTACACCTGTACTGTTTTACGACTGATTATATCCCAGCTACTATGATGAAGCTGAGGCTCGGAGAATTCGCTTCCATACTCGGTGTGGGCGGATCCGAGATTTTCCCAAAACAATCCGAACTATTAGTAGACCGTGGTGATGCCGGTTCATGGATCAACATGCCATACTTCGGTGGATCAAACACGGATCGTTATGCAATTAAAGAAGGTGGGCCTGTCAAAGACATTGGCGAGTTCCTTAAACTTGTGCAGCATAAGATGGTCGACCCTGAGACCCTGAATGCGTATGAATCAGCACCTAAAGATCCACTTGGTAAAGACGCTCCTCCATGCTTAAACTGCTTATGCCATCAGGGATTCCCTGAAGGTACTAGGAATAACGGGTTGATGCAGTTAGGTGTTTATGCCATCATGAAGAACCCTGACAAGTGGGCACTCGATTTAGATGAGCTTAATAATAAATTCATGGATCCGCCTTTGCCTTCTACCGAAGTGCAAGGTGTTATTAAGTCGCTCAAGAAAAAAGAGTACAGATATATGTGCTCATCGCAGCCCATGGCTTCATACTGTAACCGCAACAAGTGTCGCACAGTTAAGTATGGCATTGGACCTTCAACAGGCATGCCAGCTATGGGCACACTTACCAAGTATGAGTCCTCTCCACCAGTGTGGTTTATCGACATCGAAGGCGGCGGCCGTATCGAACTAACCACAGATGATCTTCAGAATCCAGTGCGCTTTCAAAAGGCTTGTATGGATCAAATGAATATCATGCCGCCAGTACTAAAGCGTGAGAACTGGTCCGAGATTGTAGGTTCACTGCTTGAGACAGTAAACATTGTGCACATACCTCATGAGTCCACACCTGCTGGTATGCTTAGATCTTACCTCGAAGACTTCATTAACGTAAAATCATCTGGCCACGGCGAGCGTGATAAAGATATTCTTGTTGCTGGTAACGTCTGGATTAACCAAGACTTCGCCCACTTCAGACTGCGTGACTTTGTAGATTACCTGACTGTAAGACGATTTAACGAATTCAAGTCTTCTAAGATCGCTGTCATCCTAAAAGATATGAAAGCAGAACACGTGTTCTTTAATATCAAGGGCAAGGGCGTTAACTGCTATAAGATCCATGCTAAGAAATGGATCCAAAAATCTCCTTTCGAAATACCAAAACAGAATGAGTCAATTATCTAATTGGAACCCCAGCAAAGTAAAGCTATTTCTCGGTCCACCTGGAACAGGTAAGACCACCACCCTGATGCAGCAGTTATCAGACTGCTTGATCTATTATCCTCCTAACAGAATCTGTTTTGTCGCCTTCACAAAGCGTGCAGCTACTGAAGCAGTGACACGTGCTGCTGAAAAGTTCGGTCTTAGTTCCGAGGATCTTACTTACTTCAGAACTCTACATAGCTTTGCATTCCGTCAGCTCGGTTACTCTACCAAGATGGTCATGAGTGTAGGCGATTACATTAACATCGCACGTTCTCTAAACTTACACATCTCCTATCGCGGTCTCAAAGACGATGGATCTTTCCACGGACAGACGAAAGGCGACCGCTTGTTATTCCTTGCTAACCTTGCACGCATCCAGGAAAAGACTATCCAGCAGGTACATGCTGACTGGGTTGACGAGAACCTAAGTGTGTACGAGATCCAGCAAATGCAGGAAACTATTAACGCCTACAAGCTAGAGACAGGCAAGCAAGACTTTACTGACATCATCGAGCAGTTTATTAAACATGGTAACGTACCACCATTTGACGTTCTATTTGTAGACGAAGCACAGGACTTGTCTCCTATCCAGTGGAGTATGGTTGCTAAACTAGCAGAGCATACTGGCGAAGTATATGTGGCTGGTGACGATGACCAAGCAATCTTTAAGTGGGCTGGTGCAGATGTAAACCAGTTCATCAACCTGCCTGTAGGTAGGACAGTGGTTCTCGATCAAAGTTATCGTGTTCCTTCTAAGATAGCCACATGTGCGAATGCAGTCATTAGCCAGGTATCTAACCGCTTATCTAAAGTGTGGAAGCCAAGATTAGAACTAGGCATCGCTAAGTTTATATCAGACATCGACCAGCTGGATCTAAGTACAGGGTCTTGGCTATTACTGGCACGTAACTCTTACTTGCTAAAAACCTATCAAGAGCTTTGTATGCGCAAAGGTTATGTGTTCGAATCTTCTGTCGAGAATCCAATCGACCCTCAACTCCTTGCTGACATCCGTGTATGGGAACGCTTACGCAACGGCGGTATAGCTACTGTGTCTCAAGTCTTATCTGTTTATGAATGGATGACATCACGAGTTGGCGTGCAGTATGGCAAGAAGTCCAGACTTAAAGAAGCAGATCCAGAGCGTACTATTAACATCCTCGATCTTGAACGTGATTTCGGTTTAATTACTACAGCAATATGGCACGAGGCATTTGACCGCATCGACTCTTACCAACGCGAGTATCTACTTACTGCTCTCAAGCGTGGTGAGAAGCTGACTGGCGAGGCGCGCATACGCATTAACACTATCCATGGAGTTAAAGGCGGCCAAGCAGAAAACGTGGTTGTGTTCATGGACATGGCACAGCGCACTTATCGTGAGTACAAGAATAATCCAGAAGACGAAGCACGTGTCTGGTATGTAGCGCTTACCCGCGCCATCAATGCTCTCTACGTTATACATCCTTCTACGCCTAATCACTATCCCCTAGACACCATCATAAGAGGTCACTAGCGTCCACGATAAATTATCTATCGTAATCCTAGAGACCACCAGGGATAATATCAATGACATCACACACCTCTCAAATTCCCCGTTAAATACCATGGACCACGCATTCCAATACAAGACAACACCGTTTAACCATCAACGCAATATATTCGAACAGACTCGCGATTACCAGTACTACGCTCTCTTCTGGGAGATGGGCACTGGCAAGTCAAAGGTTGTTATCGATACAGCACAATGGCTATTCGTCAATGAGAAGATCGATTCAATAATCATTACCGCAGAGAAAGGTTACTACCTTAACTGGATTCTAAACGAGTTCCCAACCCACTGGCCTGAGCATCTACCTGTGCGCGTAACAGTGTGGAGTTCGTATACTACAAAGGCAAAGAAGGATGAACTAGCTAATGGCCTAGTCCCTGTCCCCGGTGTACTCGATATTCTCATCGTTAATATCGAATCACTGTCAGGTAAGAACATGGGTGGCAGTAAGTATACCGAACAGTTTCGTGATGCTCACAGTTCTACTATGATGGTTGTGGACGAATCTACTACAATCAAGAGTCCTACTGCTGGTCGCACTAAGCAGTGTATTGCTATTGGTAAGCGTTGCCAGTATCGTCGTATCCTTACTGGTACCCCAATCACACAGTCGCCCATCGACCTGTTTGCTCAGTGTGAGTTCCTAAAGCTGGGTGTTACTGGATTCAAGAGCTTTACTTCGTTCCGTGCTTACTACTCTATCATGCAGCCCATGCAGATCGGTTACAATCGACAGATCATGCAGACAGTAGGTTATCGTGAGCTTGATGATTTGGCCAAACGCATTCAGCCATTCTCCTCACGGCTCTTAAAAGCAGACTGTCTTGATTTGCCTGACAAGGTCTACGCTCCAATCTACGTAGAGTCTACAGACGAGCAGGACCTACATAATAACCTGCTTAAGAAAGCCATGATGACGAACATCGGACAGGGTCTTGTTACTGTAGAGAATGCTCTAAGTGTGCTGACTAAAACGCTTCAGATTGCTGGCGGCCACTGCAAGGATGATGAAGGTAACGTTCAACGTGTAAAGTCTAACAAGCAAGAACGCCTTAAGCAACTCATCGAGGATCTTCCTGCTGGTACCAAGGCTATCGTATGGGGTTACTTCCAAGAGGATATGCAGATCATCCAGGAAACTCTTAAGGGTATCTGCCCGGTGTATGAGGTATCTGGTCGCGTAGAGGGTGAACAGCGTGAGAGCAACATTAAGAAGTTTAGAGAAATACCCGGAACGTCTGTGTTCCTTGCTTCACCACGTGTAGCCGGCAAGTCCCTGACCCTTGTCGAAGCTACTGTATCGATCTATTATTCCAACGGCTTTAACCTTGAGCATAGGCTCCAATCAGAGGATCGCAACCACCGCATTGGTCAGCGTAATAAGGTTACCTATTACGACCTGATATGCCTGAACTCACCCGATGTTAAGGTGGTTCAGGCACTTAAGATCAAGGAGGTTGTCTCACGCCAGGTGCTTGATAAGATCGAAGCGTTCTTCGATTACCAAGTTGCGTTATAGTCGCGTGTGTCAAGATGAACGAAGGTAGGATACTTGCCGATTCCACCGACAAACTTACCTTCGTTCCTCCATTTACGTAACACAGCTGATACAGTTGCAGGACTTGTACCTGATACCATAAAGTCTACTGCTTTAAACTTAACGTGCATAGATCCATCTGGCGAACCAATTGCTCTGTTATATGGTAGAGCCCGATAAGTAGAGGATATTTCTAGGCTCTTACCAAAATGTTCTCGAAGATCATCAAGTATCTTAATAGTAGGAACGATGTTTATCCACAATTCGCGAGGTGGAGTAGAGTTCTTAACTCCGTTTCTGACCTTGCTAAAATACCAGGTTAACTCATCTGATTTAAAATGCTTAAAACCCTGACGGTCAAACCATGAGGTAAACGATTCATTAGGTCTTGGTTTCATTTGTCAGGGTCTTGGAGTTATTACTTGGTTGCTGTAACAGTTATAATCTCGGTAGCGGCCGTAACACTGTACTGGTCAATGCCGCGCTGCTCAACCACAGTTACCGTACCGTCAGGTAAGGTTGTTGTAGTAACAGTTGAGACACAGGAAGCTAAAGCTAAAATGGCAAGAGCAAGGATGGTTTTCATTATGTGGAAGGGGTTGCATCTTTTGACAAGTAGCCGAGAACGGCAAGGCTGACAGGCAAGATCCACGTCTTCCAGTCAGCAATCGAGTTGCCGTCCTGGACAGTGGTTTGAATAGTAGCGGCGATGGCTGCAAGCAGTCCAATTATTGTAGTTTTCATAGGTGTCGATTTTTGTAGAGACAGGTTCCAAGTCCGCAACCCTTGCTTAGACGATCCACATCATCCTGGAGTTTGGTTACAATAGTGCGAAGTGTAGCAATCTCGGTGGACAACGATTTATAAATGATTGCGGCAAGACTTGAAATAACAGTGGCGAGTGCAAGAAGCACCATTAGTATCCATTCGGTTGGGATAGTCATTGTTCAGAAAGTTTGATTGTTTCGGGATCGAGGTTGATGCGAGCTTCCAACCCGCCAAGCGTTGCTATGATAGTTTGAAACTCAGGAAAGTCCACTGGAGTTTGAGGTGGGTTTCCGATCAGTGGGGTGGCGAGTAGGCTGTCATCGCATGGGATGAAGTGCATTCCTGCGTGTTCTCCGCTTTGGATAGGGATGCTGCCAGCCAGCCAGAACACGGGCATACCACGGCTTGTCTGCGCTTCTGCGATGGCAGCGTTGGCGGCTTGTGCTTGTTCTTGCGTTGTGATGTATCCGATCATGGTTTAGGGAAGGGTTAGACCTGTGACTGTTTCCCAGAGAGTTTTTAGAGCAAGAGTGTATGCTAGGTCGTTAGCCTCTGACATATTTAAGCCCATTGAAAAAGCTGCCGTCTGCGCGGAAGAGGCTGGGGAATATCCGTTTGACTTTAAAAACCAAACATTTTGATCGGTGAATCCCCCAACCCCCAGCGCACCACTTGTTCCACGCTCCTGTACCGCCGAAATAGAGATTCTATTCTTAGCGGTTCCAGATGAACTATTACCAAAAATACTAAGAATCGAGTATGGAGTATTAACCAAAACAGACAAATAGGTATTAGCTAAAACGATTTCAGGTTCCCCATCGTTAAAACTTGTATAGGTGTTAGTTACACCGAATGATCTATCATTATAATTATCCCCACCAAAGGGTGAAGTCTTATACACCACGGCAAAGTGATAAGAGTCTTTGGTTATGCCAATAGAACCAAACGTAGTGTTTGTATCCATGTAGCCACCGGAAAAAGAAGATTGCACATAACCCGCAGCATGAGTGACTGCACCCCCAGTCCACGTTCCCGTTGCCAGCGACTTCATGCAGATCGCGTTTGCCGCTGCAAGACCCCACACAGGAAAGTAGAGACGCTTGATGCCGTCCCAGCGACCTGCTGCAATCTCAGCAGACATAAAGGACGATATGGCTGCTTGCTTTGGTGCAGTCACGGTAGCACCTGCGGCTATTAGGGCTGCGACGTATGCGGCTTCAGGACCAACAGCGGCAGTTGAGTAAAGGCCGGGAATCCTTCCGGGATGCAACCCTCCAATAACACCTGTGCCGATTAAGGCATTAGCACGGGGTTGCCAAGGGTTAAGCATTCCTTTATCGAATAACATTAGGAGATTGGGACAAAGTTTGCGCGAATTTCAGTAGTGCCAGAAGCGTTAGTAACAGTAAGACGGACTAAAGATCCAGATGGAATTAACGTTTGCTCTGTATGTGCGGTCCACGATCCACCAGTAACACCGTCAAATTCGTTAACTATGTCACTTTTTACAGTCATAGTAACTGTTGCCCCACCAAAAGTATGTTTAAGGGTAAACAGCAAGGCTTTTCCAGGTTTAACAATGATGTCATAATCACCGTTAACTTTCATTGGATTGTTGGTATTTAAATTCATAATATAATAGCAGCGATTAGGGTTGCAAGATCGTTAACAGACAAGAGGGTCATCTCACCTGTTGAGGCATTAAAATAAACAAGTTTGTCTTTCCGATTAAATGCTGTGGGCAATGTGGTTGAATTGCTAAGGGGTTCAGTTACTGGAAACTTTAAAGCGTTAGATTGTGCAGCTAGTTGCTGTGTCATCTGAACTATAAGGTCCATCCGTATCTCATGAGCCTCTGAATCAAAGGCGTCATTATTGATATAATTAGTAAGCTGTTGGTATGGAACTATGCGAGCAATAGTCAGGGTCTTGGTGGATGGGAGAGCTACAGTAAGAGTCGCCGCTCCACCAGCAGGGTTGTTAACACCAGTAAGTGTGTAGTCTGTTCCAAGAGTTAAGGTTACCTGAACGCCTGCAGTGTCTACAGTGTAAAGATAAATATGGGAGTTAGAATAAAATGGAAAAGAAATAGCAAATACCGTAGCAACATTGTTGCCGACATACTGTGCTAATCTTACTGTAGTGCTTATCATTTTACTGCGTCTCTTGGATCGATAATAAATTCTTGCCCTTGTTCTTCAACTGATTCTGCCATGCGATCGACGAAACCTTCGCTCATCATTTCCTGCATGTTCCAGAGGATAAAATAATCAATGACAGGACGGATGTAAAACAAATTGATAAAAGGAGTATTGTTTGTTACGACGTTCGATATATCCCTAGTTGGATCTTCTCCGCGAATTGCTTTGGCAAACCCTGACGTGATTGGATCTAGCTGTCCAAATACAGGACCAGCCATAGCACCAGTAAACGTGTTATAGTTCTGGTCGTATTCTGTAAATAAGAAATCGCCAAGGATACCAGCACCACCACCACGTAGGAAAGCATCGTTTACCGTATCCCAGTTAATACCACCATCCATAACTAGTGGTTTCGGTGTGCGTCCTTTAACAGTATCTTTTAGTATGCCTGATAGGTATCCACCGATTGTAGTCATGGCAATAAGTTGTGCCAAAGCAAATTTACCTTTGTGGTCGTTCATAAGCCAGTCGCTTATTGTATTTGATCCACGACCATAGACTTCGCGTCCAACGACTTTTCTTAGAACAGTTACTGGAAACGACTTAAACATACTAAGCATGCGCAGGGTTTCACCTAATGGTGTACCAGCCTGTGTACCAAAAGTAAGATACTTCCGTTCTGCAGCACCGGGAGTAGGAACAGCCAAGTCAATGCGGTCTGTAAAGTAAGTTCTTAGTTTCTGCTCAAGCTGATCAAGCACCCTTGTCCTTGCTTGGGGTGTCACCTTCCAGCCTTTTGCGTTAACGAGGTTATCCACGACATTTAACGGGAGACTTTGAATGGATGATGGTGTGACATAAAATTCCCCGTTAGGTGCCTTTTCCGTACTCTTACGTAAAGCTTCCCATTCTACATCACCAATGTCATACAGGGACAGGGTTCTGGAGAGGTCTGGATCAAGATCTTTGAATGCCTTATTTGTATTACGACCAAGGTTATTTGCCATCAATTCGCCTGCAGTAGACTTGTGGACATCGTTCCACCAGTTCATGAAGTTAAGGCTATAGAATTTCTGCTGGACCTTGTTTAGCTTTCCCATTCCCTGAGAGTGAATCGTATATCGAGACATAGTGTTACCGATCATGGAGTCAAGACCGATACCCATTTGATGAAGAATTTCTTTTTGCTGTGGAGAACGAGCAAACATACCCGTAATGTTCTTGCCAAACGTTTCCATTTGAGAAAGTCCTTGGAATGACATCTCAGATTGTAAGAATGCTTTATCTCCGATAGAGCTAAGAACGACTCCACCCATTTTAGATAGTTGAGTTACAATCCTAATACTACTAGAAATCTTATCTAGCGTAATGTTGGCAGGATATTCGTTCTCACCAGATACTTCAGACCATGCTGCTTTAATACGCCAGTCGTCTATGCGCTTAACTTGCTCAGCGGCGTCCTCACGAGTGCGCGCCTCCTTGCGAAGATCGTTAACAATCTCTTGATACGTTTGCTTAGGGTTCGGTCCAAAGGTTTCCATCAGTGTGATGTTACGTGAACGGAACAGCATATCATTTAGAAGACCATCAGAGAAGTTTTTAGAACCAAACATCTGATTGTACTCAAACGAAGCATTGGCATCTTTAAAGTGCAAGACCCTGCTTGCGGAAGCTGAACGGGCCATAGATCCATGAGCAAAGAACTCAGCAATCTCGGCTTCACCAGATGGGGCTCCATGAACTCCAGTGTAAAGACTTTCGTGAACTTTTTCCATGAAGTCTTTAGGTGGAAGTCCTCTGAAGGTTGCTTGATGGTCAAGTAGCGGAAGCACAACTTGATACCACTTTTTAAAGGATTCAGCTTTGCTTAACTTGCCATTGGCATCTTTACCTAATTTCTGAATTTCTCCAGTGTCATGACTTTGACGCATGATATAACCGTCAAGATCACGAATGTATGCACCAGCTCTGTTCTGACGTGACACCATTTCTTTACGGACACGATTGTATGAACTAGCAATCTTAAGAGCAGAATCATTTTTAGATATGCCTGGTGTTCCACCTTTCTTATTAAGCTCTGAAATTTCCTGATAAATCTCACGATCAAGTTTACCTGATCTGAACTCTCTCATTATTCCGAGCTGTTCAATCTCTGCAATAAACGATCCGAAATACTGATTGTACATCGCACGAGCTTTGTAGTCTACGCTGAGTCGTGCACCTGGCTTAGATAAGTTTCCCCCTTCAAGAAGAGACTGAAGTCCCTCGCCCCACGTATCAAATTTCTTAACTGCTTCTTTTACCTCGCGTTTTGCGTTAATAGTTAGCAACCGATTACGCTCATTAACCTTGGCTTCAAACTTTACTGAATTTATGATTTCGCCTTCAATTTCCTTAAGGGCGTCTTCAAGTTTCATTTTGGTTTTAACCACACGATTATTGGCAAGATTATTGATACGCACTACAAGCTCGTCGGCTTGGACGTCGGTCATTTTCTTATCACGGACGAGGGACTTGATCCCTTTGGTACAATCAGATACGGATTTACGGGCCATTATAGTAGTAAGCAGTTAGAGACTTTTTGAAGGAGCGGTGCGTTTACATCAGCAGAAGACATTTTCTGAACAGATTTAAGATAGTCAGTAGGTTTGCGGATACCTTGTTTAACCATTTCAGAATAATCTTGAAGGACTTCGTCTAAAAGAGTAGTCGTTCCTTTTTGACCTTCCCAGGTTGTTTTCATGAAAAAGAACTCTCTGAAAGTATCGACAAAGGATTCAAGTAAGGTTTTAGGAGAACCCTTAACTGCAGGAATTGATTGTAAGAAAAGTTGGAATGTTCGATTTGTTAATCCTTCTGCAATAAATTCGTCAAAGTTAAGTAGTCCGTAAAAAGGTACTTCAAGTTCCTTAAAGAAAACTTCGTCATTACCGTTAAGATATTTTCGAAGATTACCATCATAATCAGTTTCAAACTTTTTAACCGCTAACTCATAGGCTTGTACAAGTTTTGCCATAGGTTTATTCTTGGTTTTCTTGCTGTAATCAATCAGCGACTTTAGGTAGTTATCTCCTTTTAGAACCGTGGTCCTAACAGATCCCATTGTAGAGGAAAGATCTTTACGGAAACGGCGAACCGCTGAACCATGAACTAATTCATGCAAAAATGTTTTTGGGGAAGAAGATCCGTTCAGGGTTATAGTATCAATTGAGGCATCGTACAAACCCCAAGCGTTCTCATTTGTCATAAGATCTTTGTCAAACCGTACAGGAATTTCGTTAAGAGTCGGGTCAATTTCAAGAAGTGTATCAAACGCTTTTGCAATATCAGGCATGTACAACCGAAAACCCTCAACAAGTAAGTCAGTACTAGTTTCATATTTTCCACCAAAAAGTGGTGTGTTAGTAAGTTTATGCCACTGGTCGAAAGTAAGATCGTTACTAAACATTCTAAGTTTTTCTGCTCGTGAGTCCCACTCACTTTTAGTAGGTTGTTTAGAGGGGAAGGTGTCTTTCGGAACAAACTGAATTTGTTTTGGATCAGTAGCAATCCAGAAACCCGTGTCAATAGTATAGGCCCCATCATAACCTTGAGCAACCAATTCATCAAGAGTAAGATAGTTAGCTTCTTCTTGGCCTATTTTTTTAGGGTTAGTTATGTTTACATATACCTCATAAATTTCTCCTTCAGGATAATTTAACGCATAGGTTGAGGCATAACTAGACATGAACTCATCTTCCTGCACACCTTTTTCGCCTTTATTTGGGGTAAACCATATCCCTTCTGAATGAAGAGAATTTTGCTTGTATGCAGAACCAGGTCTCTTTAATTGATCAAACGATGTAATTCCTTTTTCCCCACCATGATATAGTTTTATAAGGTTACCGGATTTATCTCTAACTTTGCTATCTGGCATTAACTCATCAGCAAATTTTTCCCACTCAGGATCAAACTTATCTTCTGATAAAGGCACGGTGTCTGGACGATCATCAATAAAACCTGATTCAGAAAACTCCTGACTAGTTTTATCAAAAATTGCTTCTCTATCAGGTACTCCAATTGTAGAACCTTCTTGTATTTTATTAAGAACTTTTGGATTTCTTTTACCTAAATCTTCAAAAATTGAATTAAGCTTTTTTTGTAAAGACGTATCTTGTATAATTAGTTGTTGAAAATCAGCAAATGTTTCTTCTGCAATCTCATCTGCATCATCACCAAAATCAATCTTATTTTCTTTAGTTATTATACCTACCTCTTTATCCGTTGCTTCTTCTACAAGCTCTCTAATCTGCTTTAAAAATTGTTCGTCACCATAAACTATATTAGCATTTAATTTAATACTGTCATAAGGGTCATAAAAATAATCCTCAAGATCGCTTAGTTTAATTTGAACTTTTTGTTTGTTAGGTATCTCCCCGTCAGGGGTGTATTTAGACATGAAATCATTTTTATCTGTAAAACTAAACCACATTGGTCCTTTAGATGAAGTAAAATCTTTCTCGGAATAATGGGTTAACATAGTTGGTTTTGTACCAATACTAGTATCCGCCATGCGACCAGTCATCTTATTCCAGTCTTCTTCTTCAAGATCTAGTCCGCGTAGGAAGTCTAGTTCTTCATCCATAGCGGCAAACTCTGCTTCGTCAGGTTGATCACGGTGCGGTTTAATTTGTTCTTGTGGAACCATCTTTCCGTCGTCGATTTCTTTCTGAAGTATCTGTGCTCGGGCCTGAGCTTTCTTTTCTTCACGTGCTTTATAGTCAGCAATCGCTTGCTGATTGCTGGCTACTTTATTATTAGCCTCTCTAACAATACGATATTCGTAAGCAGACTTAATACTATTTTGATCGAATGCAACATAAATATCGTCAAGTGGTCCACCGTCAAAAGTGTTCCTAATAACTACACCGTCGTGACCAGCAGCCTTTGCTTCAGCAATAACTTGCTTGTAAGTTTGTGGACGATGAAACTCACCATTAAAGTCAACGATTTTTGGATTCTTCATTGACACCATGAACGCACTTACGTTGCCGCCTTCACGGAAAACAGAGTCAACACCTAGGCGGTCAGCAGCTTCATTACCAAGTGCTTCGATCTCAGACTTAAGAATTTCATTTGCTTCATTTGGATTCTCTCTAAGTTCTTTTTGTATCACGTCCATCCTATCCATAATGTCCGATACACGTGGATCATTCTGAAATTCCGATTTAAGAATATAGTACTGAGAAGTTTTTGGACTACCAGCAAAGAAAAATCCTTCTTTTGCACTGCTAGCACCTGTGTTCTTACCAAGAGTTGTAGGATCAAATTGATCGCCCTGCCAAGTACGTCCATGATAGACAATTACCGGTAAACCATTACCATCGACAAGCTTGTTGCCTTTATTAAACTCGTACAGATCTTTTTGCTTTGGTGAAAGAGTAGCGTAGTTTTCCTTAAATTTGGCATCAGCAGCATCATAATCTCTGACCGTGTTGGTCAGGGTCTTGGTTGCACCTACCTCATCATCTAAGTCAACATACCTACCTGGATCAATATCTCGTCCACGTAAAAAGTCATCCTGTGCACCAGCCATCATGTTCTCTTGGGTCTCAGGTGTAAGACGCCGTTGCATATTACGTATCCCGTTAACGCCAAGTCGAAGTGTGTTTATGCCTGCACCAAAGACACCACCAAGAGCGATGTTAGTAACAAAGTCACTTCCTGTGTAGTCAATCTCGCTTTGCTGATTTGAAATCATTAGCGGAATTTCAGTGATTGCTTGACCAACTGTTCCTTCAATAATAGCCGCTGTATAACCTTTCATGGCTAATCCACGAGCGGCAAGAACTTCCTCTGTAACTAGTCCACGAGCAGCGATTCGTGAAACTACACTTGTTGCTTGAACAGCTTTGGCCCCAGACCCCACAATAGGTAAAAACATAAGTGGAAGATCGACTGGACTTAAAATCGACCCAAGAAACTGAACTCCCATACGACCAGCAATACGACCGGCACCAGTTGTACCAGCTGCAAGAATAGCCTGACGATCGTTCTCTGCTATCTTTCTTTCAACAAGCAGACTCATTTCATCGCTAGTAGGATCGTAGTCGAAATTTATATTGACGCCTTCATTTTTTGCCCAGTCAATAGCTTCTTTACGAGGAATATATGGGTTAAGTTCTGGATCGTATTCTTTTGCTAAGCTATACTCTGACATGCGATACAGAGAAGTTAGAAATTGCTCTTTTATCCCCTGCTCGAATGCAGTAGAATAGAAAGTACTTGATGGAATATCTGACTTTGCGCTAGGCAAAGCCGATCCGTTTACTGTAGAAAAAAGCATGCTCATCGTGTAAATTGCCAGAAGGCTCCGGTTTTAGGGTATTGAGGTTTTCCAATTTCTTCGTCAGAAGTTCTTGGTGTTAAATCTTGTGGGAAGTCAACAAATTTATCTGTTTCCTTCCACGACCAGGTATCTGGAGTAAGTCCTTTAAGTTCCATTCCTTCCATTGAAAATCCCTTACGTGTGTAACTTGGAACATTTTTAAGAGGAAGTCGAAAGAATCTACCTTCTTTATCTCGTAAATCTACTCGTTGACCGGAATCACTTTCAACAGTAACACGCCAGTAAGCTCCACCAGGTTCAGGATAATAAGATCCAGTTTTTACGAGTTTATTATAGATAAGACTACGTTGTTTGTCTTTAGCACCGACCTGCACAAATCCGGGAAACTGATTCTCGTCTATATCATCGGGGTGGATATTAGCAAGAGCAACACCCATGCGTTGTCCGTAATTGTCAATTTCAGTCTCTGAAAGATTTCGTGAGAATCCTTCAGGCTTTACTGGAATCCAGATTGGCGGACGATCTTCTTTCCAAAAACTGTAAGAGTAGTCTACTAGTTGCCCAGGTTGATCAAAACGACCTGCCTTGCCCAGCTTAGTAGGTTTCATCGTTGAGGCAAGGATACGGTTAATGGAAATATCTACGGCATCTTCAATCTTCTTACCTTTAGCTACCATTACTTTTACGTCAGTTTCAATGGCGTTAAAGTATCCTTTAACTTCGTCAGCACGCTGGTCCTGTGGTCCGATAATAGTATTTTTAAAGGAGTTCCATAAACCATTAGAAGAGATCGAAGTTTTTACTTTAGAAGCATCTACTTTATTCATCTCAGTTAATGAATCAAGTGAGCGAAGGTTACCAATAAACTCTGGAAGCCATGGTTGATCACGATTCTGAAACACAATAGCATACTCAGCTTTAATCTTGTTCTGAGGTATTGTCATCAGATCAGATATTGCTTGAGCTCTTAAATCATCTGAAGGATACTTGGACAGAATAGAATCTACCACCTGAATGACATTGTCAATATCGGCACCGTTAATCTGGGCAGATGCATTATCAGCCTCGTTTTTAGTCATGATACGCCACTCATTGCGTGGGCGGTTCATGTAACGTGTAGGGTCCTCACCTTCACCAGCAGCACCCTGGGATCTAAGAATAGCGCGATAATACTGCTCTCTAGAAGCAACAGCTTGATCCATAGTTGGAACTTGCTTTATGCCAGCAACATCTGTTTTTACAGAACCGTCTAGAGAAATAGGAGCTTCACCAACACCTGTTCCTCTTTCAGTACCACGCATAGGAAGTATACTTGGTAAACCTTCATCGGTTTCATTAAACTGTAAAGCCTCCATATCAGTCCCGATGGTCTGAACAGTTGGATTATTTTCTATTTGCCAAGCTACTGGATCTTCATTATACAAGCGAGAATCTTCAATTAAAGCTGGTGCAACAATAGAGGCAAAAGCCCGAAGTTCTTTTTCAGTTTTACGGGTATCCTCAAACTCTTTAGCAAGCCTTAACTTTTCAGCAGGGATCATGCTTTTTGTTTCAGCAATAAACCCGTGAGAATCTAAAGAAGCCTGCGCAGTCTGGTCATCGCGCTGCTTCATTAGCTGGGCTTCCTCGCCAGGATAAATCATTTGATAATCCTCAATAGGTAACGATTTGTAGTTCCCTGTTCGTTCTGCAGCAATCAGTGATTTTTCACGAACAGTGTTAAAGTCTTCTTTAAGAAGTAGTGAACCTGCCGTTTTCTTAGTCTCTATTTTATTTAGCAACGACTGGCGCGTTTGCTGATCGATGTAGACACCGTTGTTATCAATAAGCCATTTGGCCTTATCTGGAGATTTTTCTATAAGAGCAAGAGCAGTATCTACCATTCTACGGGTAACCATTGCTTTTGCTTCATTAGGAGCAACTTCTCCATATAATTCAATAACATGGTCTGTAGCAATCTGAAGTCCAGTTAAAAGGTCATTGGCCGCACTGTCAGGGTCTACTGGTGCATACGTTTGATAAGATTCCATTGTCAATCCCCAGGACTGATCTATGTTAATCATATCCGCCTGCATCTCATTATTGGCACCAAGAGCAGCAGAACGTCCATAACGCTGATCTACTATCTCTCGAGCTTTTTCTTGGAATGCATCGTAAGATTCGGCAGATGGCGCTCCTTCCATGTAGCCAGAAGCAGCGTTATCTGCGTTAGTCAGGAATGACGGAAGATAGTCGACGCGACTTCTGTTTTCAGGGTTGGTTTCAAAATCAGTAATCTTTCTCTGATACTCAGAAAGAGATCTGTTAAGCCACTGTGCTTCTTCTTTTTTACGATCTTCTTCTTCGATCTTATCGCGTGTCTTTTTATTGATTACAATAGAACGACCAAGTCCGCCAATAGCGGTACCAAGAGAAGATATGTCTGCACCAAAAGCTCCTTGCGGTGCTTGAGTAGAAAAGTTAGTTCCTCCAAGGATGCTTGCGTTTGAAAATGTTCTAGGAATGTCGGGCATATTATTTAACAGTTGGGTAGTTAGCAGTTACATCAGAAACTCCACCAATGATTGATGAAGCTACACCGATCTTGCCTTCTTTACGGGCATTCTTACCTTGACTAATAAACAGATCAGATTTAAATTTCTCACCGAGTATAGCTTGTTTACCTTTATAGAGAACAGACATAACGTCAAGATCTTCTTGAACATTTGTTTCTGCCATAAGATCGCCAGTAGACCCGTCAATGGAGATACCGGCCTTAGTAGCAGAAGCAATCTGTGACCCACGAAGTCTACGGTATTTTTCGCGGATACGAGTAGCCTCATAATCAGACTCCTCACCCATAGCTTTTGCATTGAGTAGGGCAGTTTGAGATTGATACTTTGCTTGTTCGTCAGCAGCCTTACCCTGCTGATAAGAGCTGTATGCTCCAACACCAGCACTAGCAACAGCTGCAGCCAAATAGATAAATTCGATTCCGGTCATTTTATTTTTGAGTAGACTGCATGGTCGATTGCAGTGGTTGAGTGTTTACGTAATACGCCTTCGAATTCAAATCCTAAAATCTGAGCAAAACGATGATAGTCTAATCTTGAATTTTCTACGAACATTTGGACGCGGTGCAATCCACGATTAAGAACTTCGTTAGTAATCTTTTTAAATTGTTTGACCATCCAGACAGGGTAACAATTAAGTTTATCTGTGCTAAACAACCAGCATTCGCCAACCCCGTTGTAGACTATATTTATTCCGAATGCACCAATCGATTGACCATCCTCCAGGACAATATAACCCATTGATCTATCATGGATATACACCTGGTAAAATTCTGGATTATCCATCTTTGCGCTAAAATAGTGCCTAGAAATAAATTCTAGGAAATTTTCCTTGTCTAAACGTTCTAGCGTAAGGTTACTCATTGACTTTAATGATTGGCATCAAGGAGAGTATAGTACATGGGTAAGGCTGATCTTGTACAATAAAATATTGCCCATCTCTATTAAAAGAACTTTCATCAGTCAGTTGGATAATTCCAGTAAACAGATCAGGCGACTGACCCATAACCCCGTTAGTTTCACGGAAACTTCTTGGTATCTCCATCTGATTTAGATCACGACCGTATTTAATACCGATTGTATTAAGCAACTGGCAATCGACACGATGAACCTTTTTTAGTTTACCGTGAGAAGTACCGAACTGGGAACCATCATCGGTAGGCAGGGTCTGCACTCTAGATTCGTAGGTATATCCAACTAAAACGTCAGTGGCACTATATTCAAGCTGTATTTGACCTGAAACTACTGTTCTATCAGGATGAATCGCATTGTTTGCTACCACAGTAACTAGTTCTCCTTCAAGGTGACTAAGACCAGTAACAGTTGTAATTGCAGCACCCTTGTAATGGTAAGAGCAATCTAGATAATTCATACCATCTTTATCCGTAGGACTAGAAGGATTAAACTCATCGTCAAACCGCTCAATATAGCGTTTGGTAACTCCGTTAATCGTCCTTCGGACAATCATGTGCAATCGATCCTGCTTACCTACTTCTGAGGGAATAGAAGCAATTGATTCGACAAAAGCGTTACCACCTAGTTCATGATTTGTCCAGGCATAAACTTCTTGATCTTTCTCGTAAGTAAGAGAAATTAGTTTACCATCAGCGCCGAGAAACCAGAGTACTGAGTTTGGTGTCTGGGTGTAAGCCATATCAACAGCTGAGATGTGCTTACGGAAAATGTGTTCAGATATAACAGTTGTATCAGATGCTACAAAAGAATCAATCTCAAAGTTGTACATTAACTCACGTAAACGCTGTCCATGATTTTGTACAAACAATGTGGAAGGACCAATCTTAATAGGTCTAATGTTTGACTCTGACCCGTATGGAGTTTGAACTGTTACGTTAATGTTAGTTGACGTAAGTGCTTCACTTATAGAGGTAGGTTTAATCTGGAACTCTTCTCCATTAGTGCCAATAAGAAGTACTGGTCCAGATTGAGCCCAAAGAATAGTGTTTACTTCGCCAGATACAATGCCTATATTGATTCCGTTATCATCAAGAACTTCTCCTAATAAGTTAGTAGTTGCAAAAGATACATAATCATCTGCTTTACTAAACCAGATTCTATTCTGCTCTAGTTTTGTTCCTGCATAAACTAGGCGACCTTGGTGGAATGTAACAACACGGGGGTAATTTCCAGTAAACCACGAACCAAGTCTCCAATCTGTTGTTTCCCCATTATTTATGTAATTACCCGCATCAAGTGGATCCCTAGGAATCATGTTACCAAGAGATACGTTAGCCTCAGTTGTGCTAGTAATAGAAGTGATTGTTCCCCACACTATTTTGCCACTAAAATTAAGTCGGAACTGACGACCTATATCATCAGGAGTTAAAAATAAAGGAGCGGAAGAACGCAGTACACCTGTAATAGTTTCATCACTAAAAGAAAGTTGGCCTGCTGTACCACCTAAAGGGAAGTGCATGTTTACGTTAGATGCAGTTCTATTCATAACATCCGCAGCATAACTATTTGGTGAAGTACCCACAACTTGCGGAATCGGACTATGCGTAGTCATATAAGCCCACTGACCAACAGCAGCAGGATTACGAATAAAAGATTGTTCTGTTTCAGTTGACCATATAGTTCTAGAAGATAAGACCCTGCTAGTTCCGTCAAATGTAATAACGGCGGACTTATCTAACTGTTTTAAGTCAACTACTCTTTCAACAGGTTCGATATAAACTACTTTACCAGTTGGGATTGGAAGAACAGGTTGTATGCCTGCATAAGCAAAACCTAATTGTAAAACCCCGTCTTTCCAATATTCTACGCCTCTGTTGACATCTATTATAGAAAATTCATTTTCTGTAGAAGTAATTTTAGCTTTATGTTCTACATCTGCAAGCCACAAAGTAATTGACGAATCCCCTGGTTGAGGAGATTGGTAAGGACCGTCTTCTGTAGTAGCAAGTTCTATCGCCCAGTCATCAACATCGTAACTTAAAACGCGTCTAGGGGCACGATCTGGGTGGGCAACATACAAAACATCTGCTGACTGAGTATAGTATATCTCGGCTAATTGTGCAGATGAATATGTAGTTACTAAGTTTACTGGAACTCCTGTGTTAAGAACTACAGCATCGTTATTTATTATTCGAATGCTGTTATTTCCAAACTCAAGAATATAGGCTTCCTGAATAGACGGTCTAAATGGAACTAACTTGTGTACCTTAGTGGAATCTTTTACTTCAGTAATAAACTTAGTTCCCATTCGGCGAACTAACCCACCCTGTGGTTGCACAACGAAATTAGTAATTTCTGCTGCACCATTCTTAAACCGAGCAGTATCAAGACGACCTCCCATTGCTGGAGATACCTCACCAGCAGAAAAGTTTGTCTTATGTAAGTTTGCCTTTTGCATATTAGTTAGTCCCTGGATCTCTTACAAAGCGTGAACCTCGGCGAGCTTCAAGAAGATCGTATGAGTCGAAACTTAATTGAGAACCCTCTGTCGACTGAACAAACTTCGCCATTGGCATGAGGTTCTTAAATCCCCGTAGAGCTTCTTCGCGAACGGTTTCGGATTCAGTAAGGTAACGAGCAATTTCATAGGCAAGATACCACTCAAAGCAATCAATAAATAAAGCGTCGACGTTGGTAAAATCCTCGAGGTTGCGGATATATTTAAGCGATACTGAGTCAATGTTGCAAAGCAACCAAGAACCCTCAACCTTCCATTCGCCGTCATAATCATATAGATCTGTAATACGGAGATAGTCAGAAGGGAGAGCAAACTTGTACTCATATTCGAAAGCAGGTAGAACAGGGTCTGGGGCCAGCATGACTCGTTCAGCAGCAAATGCCCAAGGATAGAGACGCAGAACGGTACGGCGTACTTTGTCATATTCAGACTGACAAGTTCTAGCCTCCTTGCTCTGTTCATCAAGGGACATGATTCGTGCTATGCCGATCTTTTGAAGGGCACCATTACATATTGATAGGGCGTTGTACATAATTAAGGAAGAAGTAAGAGCCCGACGGTAGTTAAACCGCCGAGCTCTTACAGGTTATCGCAACTAAGGAGATTAGTCCACTACGTAAAGGATAACACCGGAGATCTCGACGTTATCCGCAGGATTAGCTCCTTTGAATGTAGCGTAGAGTTCAACCTCTTTATCCGTTAGGTAAAAGAGACCAGCGGGTTCCTCGAATAGTTCTACTGGAGCAGTAGAAGCGGTAGCAATTGCAATGGAAGTTGCAAGGTAGTCTGGATCGTCAGCCAGCGTTCCCGCTAGGTTGTAGAATCCAGAGTTATCCAGACCACGGAGACCGAGGTCAAGAGTAACACTTGCACCAAATGCGCCGTGCTTAAACTTACCTTCAATAAGACGTGCTTGAGCAGGTAGTTGAAGAAGTCGCACAGTGTCGTTCTGGGCAATTACTCCACCTACTGCATCACGATCAGCTTGGAACTGGAAGTACGCAACGCGTACCCGTCCATGAAGTTCGTTTGGCATTAGGGGACCGTGTCCCAGTGCTTCCCATTGCTTGATTTGTTTTGAATCGAATTGAGCCATAGTATTAGTTCCTTTCTGTTATGTCAGGGATTACTTGGTTTCATCGGCGAGGACCTTCACAACCTGCTCTTCCCACATCCGAGTAGCTCCAAAGGAACCGCAGACATAGACTTGAACGGAGTTGCGCTTGTCACGACGAGGTCCGATATCAGTGTTGACTTCGTCCGCAACACCGAGGAGGATACCCTGACGGGTCCAAACGGGACAGGAACGAATATCTCCCGACTTCGGAAGAATAGAGGGGTGAACACGGATAAACTTGATACCCATGAAGGTGTCGATCTTACCATTGACAAGCGCCTTAATAGCAGCGTAGTCGATGTTGTTGATCTCGTCCTCACGGAGAAGAGAGTTAATCTGCCAGGCAGTAACTGCCATGTAGAGTTCCTCAGCAGCATCCCAGTCAACGGCTTCCTCAAGGTCGAACATGAGGCGGATTTTCCGCAACTTGTCGATCGTAAGGTTGGTGTTACCAGAACCACCGGAATCGTGATAGTTAACCGCAATTTCCTGGGTACCAGGGAATGAGATTGAGGTTTGGCCAGTCTTACCGGAGAAAGAAGCACCAAACGCTGCACGTACGATTTCGATGTCCATGGCACGACCAAGCGCGTAAACGGCGTTGGTGTTGTAGGACGAGGTGGGATCAGCAAGCATACGCAGGCGATCTTTACGGTCAATCAAATCCGCCCAGTCATAATCCTCAGTCGCGTTGCGCCTGCGGTCATGTGGGGTGGAAATGAGGGGAGTGTCGCTGTGGCGGTTTTTGACTTTAACAGCGGCGGTGGGGCCAATTCGGTCGAAGAAATCAAATTCCGAATTTTGGGATTCCATCCTCACATAAGGGCGAAGACGGGATCCTTTTTGTTGGAACTTGATTTGGATATTCGAGTGGTACGAATTAACCAAAGCTGTATCTACTTGGAAGGACATATTTGTTTATTGGTTGGTTGGATTGTGAGTTCCGGTTCCAATAGTCCGCGAATGCGGGTCTTCACCTTATGCTTAACGGTGCATCACGTGTGGGTTACCACAATGATCAGGTTCCGAAGAGTAGTCTGATCTCAGGTATCATGATAACCCAACTGTTATCTGCTGTAAATACTTTTTTTAAAAAAGATTACGATCAATCTTCTGACTTACCTGGGAAAGCAGTGCGGTGAAGTGCAAGCCACTTATCTACTGCTTCTTTATGTCCAGGTGCTTGAGCATCACCCCAGACACGCATGAACTCAGGGTCAGTTTTCAGGCGGACAATCTCAGCAGAGGCACCTTCGATTGAACCAGCAAACTGATTATTTCCACCGCCAACAGCTGCATCATCAAGCAACTTGGTTCCAGCGTTGTGCAGGAACTTAATGATTTGTGGATTGTCTGCTAGACCTGCATTTTCGAGAACCTCAAAGAGTTCTTGACCACCAAGTTCACGAACTGCAAGTTGTGCAGTCTTAACATTAGCTTCGTAGTTTTGGCCCCACTCACCTTTAAGAGTGGTCATTGCTTGCTCACGTTGAGCAACAAGGTTATCGTTATGAGTAGTAAATCCGCCGTTAAGCACGCCATAATACTCGTCAAGAATTGCTTGACCTTGTTGACTGGTAAGACCGAGTTCATGGAACTTCTTGGTCATTTGTTCGTTGACAGCAGAATCGACAGTACCCTCGACTGGAGCAACAGTGGGCTTGTAACCAGTGTGGTCAGAAGGACGACCAAGTTTATTGTAGAATTCCGCACGTTCTTCAGGAGTGGCTTTCTCACCTGGAAGACGGATAGTGTTGGCACCAACCATCGACTTAGTATCAATAGCGGATTTAACAAATCCCGCAAGGTCTTTCGACTGTGTAACATACGGGTTAACCTTAAACTCATCAGGGAGCGTGCCGTACCATGTTTCAGTACCGCCTCCAGTTTGGAGAATAGATCCTGGGGGTGGACCATCTCCGCCGCCTCCGCCGCCGTCTCCGCCTTCTTCGTTAAATAGTAGTCTTAGTTGTCCGAATCGTGTCATAATTGTTCTTCTTCGAGTTGTTGTTCTAGTTCTGTTTCGTTGCGATATGTCGCCTTAAGAAGAGACAGCACTAAGCGCTGCATCCCCTCATTGCGCAAAGATTCGTCACGATCTACACAGGCTACTGCAGTCGTGACACACCCCTTCTTCATTAGATACGAAAGAATCCTTCGTCCTTGTGGTGTGGTAAAAATTTCCCTGCAGTCCCTTTTGAACTGCAGGTATGTGGATACTTCTTTAACTATTCCTCGGATCACATCATACCTCCAAGGTTAATTCCAGAATCGCTAAGATTTTTAATAGCCTTGGAAGCAGGTTCAGCCATTTGAACCATGGCTTGCTGTTGTTCAGCCTCAGCTTTCTGGGAGTTAATGGCTTCCATTTCTTCAGGCGAATAAAGTATCTTCTCGCTTGTTCCCATAGCCAGCGCCATCTCTCTTGAGTAACCTGCCCAGTTGACACTGGCGAAGACCTCTGGGTTAATCTGCGCAGCGGGAATAAGACGCTGGATGTACCTGTCCAGACCCACAGCACGAAGACTTGTCTGAGCGCGGGCAGCAGGAGAAGAGTACTCAATTTTTAAACCACCCTGTATTTCGAATGGTGGTGGATCGATTGCACCGTGCCTGGTGCAAAGAAGGTAGGACAGGGTCAATTGGGGACCAAGTAGTTCCATATTGAGTCGTCCTGTCATAGGCGCAATCTTACGAAGTTTTTCTTCGCGACGATCTTGTGCTTCGTACGCAGTCATCTCTACGTTCTCTTTTTCCAGACGGAAGACATCGTTGTAGAAGTACTTGCGGATTGCCTCACGCTTTTGTTCTGCTTTGTTTTCCGGAATGGAGAAGTTAACAGGTGGAAGAGATTCAATCGGATCAGATCCGGGTTCCTTGTAGTTAACCGCACCAGGGTGAGTCTTAAGTGGAACAAGGAACGCCTCAGAAGGAACGATCAACGGAGGATCAGTTGCTTTCGAGTAACCTTTAAGAAGCTGAAACTCAAGGCGGTTAAGCATCTTAATATCAGGCATTGCCTTAAGTGCAGGACTGCGACCATACACTTCCGTCGACATCTTTAACCAGCGCGGAGTGTGGAAAGGGAACCATTGAAAGCCATCGACTTTTAAGGTCTCTTTAGTATCCATGCAAACCCAAATAGAAGCAAAGTTTTTAGCGGGCTTGATGTGCTGTAAGAAGCGAGTATCAGACCTAGGGATAACCAGGTGGATAACAGTAAGAGGGGTATCAGGTTTTTCGCGTGTCTTTTCATTGAGTTTTGGTGGCATCTTGCCAAATTCTTGCATAACCTGACGCGCTGTCCAGTTAATCTCTCTTACGAGGGTGTCTACAAATCCATCGGAATTTTCTTTAATCCAGCAATCAGCTAGTGCAAACGTCTTGAAGTGCAGTCCGTCTTTCCAGTATTGATACTGTACAGAGGTACCGAACGAACCAATGTCAAGGAATGTTTCAGACATCGAACCAGTATACCCTGAATTAGCTGCAGAGTAGTAATGGTAGATTGTATCTGTAACATGCTCACACCAGAGTTTTACCCGACGATCATTAGCGTACCGAGGGTTAGCAGAACGAAAATCAAAATAACGATCAGTAGGGTTGGCAACATAAGAATGAATCGACGTAGCAAATTCTTCCAATGCATCAACTGCAGTGGCATCATAAATCTGATCGGTGTTACTCTGACCTGGGCTCTTCTTACCAGTAAAGCTATCGGCGTTAGGACGACAATAATCGACTACCTCCTGAAAACGTGAGTTCCAGACTGATCGTTGATTCTTGGCACCAGCCAAGATCAACATGGTTTCCATTGCGATATTGCAGTCCGACATATATTAACCCCCTAGAATAGATGCACCTCTATTGTCGTCCGACATTGAACTAGTAAGGATTGTAGATCCATACCCACGCATTTTACGGCGTGCAGGGTCTCGTTCTGCATTTGTTGCTACAGTTTTAGCAGCTTCAGCAGGACGCGCTGGCGTGTTTGGAAGTTGAGTAGGTTTTGAGGATCCTCCTTTATGGAGGCGTGCAAGGCGTCCGTTCATAAATAAGGTTTCATCCCAGTGTGGTCCATCGTTGAAGTCCATTGTTTTACTTTATTGAGGTTATAGAATCGTGGTTTATTTTTCCTTTCCCAACCGATACGATCAAATCGATTAGGAAGTAAGCTAACAAGAAAAGGCACGTCGCCAACGAGCATATAAACCCACCAAGCATTTGGCTCAGGCGAGATGTATCCTGGGTAGGTAAGATTTTCGTAAGGATCGTGCTCATTTACAGGTCTAACGAGTGCTAAGTTATTTTCATCTTTAAAGACAATACATCCCTGGGTATGCAGATGTAAATATAAATCTTCCTCAAAGCTGCGGGCACAATCTTCATTCCTGTAAACCTCCTCTGCAGCTAGTATTACTTTATCCAAGGTAGTTGTAATCATCTACTGTAGAACTTTTAGGTTTACCTTTTCTCTGCCTTGCAAGATCTTTAGACCGCCATGCAAACATACGAAATGCATCAGCACCGTGGGAAGCCCAATCGTGTACCGGTGTTGTAGAATAGGTCTTCATCATCTCGTTCCATTCTTTACGATAAGATTTTAAGCACTGGATTCCTGTATCACACTTGGTCTCGTCGAAATAACAGCGCGGCAGGATGTTACGTGTCTGCTCGATACCATCTGACAGATCGTGTTTTGCTACAATCTGAAACGTAATACCCAGACCTTTGGCCGTCTCATAACGCGATTTGCCAGATGAGAATTCGCGCACCTTAATATCATGCGGTGCATAGTGACGACCATAAACATATTGCTTCGTATTTAATTCTTTAATGTAGTGTGGTAAACCTTCTCCCGAATTTGAGTAGTAGTCTATGAACCTAAATTCATCTGCATACTCCTGCATAAACCAGATTGTGGTATGGTCGTCAACGCCTAGATCCCAGAAGGTATGCACGGGTAGTAGTGGCTCCCAAGGGCAATTCCGAATCCTCCCCTCGTTTTCTGCGTTGGTCATCTGGGTAGCATAATACGAACCGACCAGAGGAGCATTAAACGAGCAATAATACTCCTGCTGGATCAACTCCTCAGCCATACCATCCTTACGCTCGTCCTCGATGGTTTGCTTATCGACTGCACCAGTATCTTCGATGGACAGGGTCTGGGAAAACCATCGATCAGGATTCTTACGCGCCATCTCATGAAGCGTATACCCATGGTTCTTACCGCGCGGAGTAAAGATGAACATTGCCCACCCGCCGTTCTCCGCCAAAATCGGTCTAATATAATCCCACGCACTAGGATCCTGCAGACTATATTCTGAGAAAACCACCCCGATAGGATTAGTACCAACAATGCTGTCAACATTGTCCGAACCAACAACACGGTACTTACTCCCATTAATAAGGTCAATCTGCAGGTCAACCTCACGCTTCCGTGTAATCAACTCTTTGGGAAAGGAATCAATAAACGGCGTACCATCGCCTGTCATACCTTCCCAGACAATTTGCTTACCCTGTTTATATGTAGGCAGTACGTGCCAGTATGTGCCCACGCGCTGGAACGACTTCATGGCACAGATGTTAATTGCAGTTAAGTCCTTCCCTCCACGTCGATGCCACACCATTGATGCGCGCAGACCTAGTTTATCCTGCAACATATAGTTCCAGACTGCTTCTTGATAAATACGTGGAGTATAAAATGCGGGTAATCTAATTTCAGGCATCGATAACTTTCCCTCTCGATTCTACTTGTTTGTGGCTCTGTGTACCGTCTGGCATATTTAGAATAACCGTAACGGCGTTGTTGGTCATTCCCTTGTGATCGATCGACTTTAACTGAGGATGGGTATACTTCAGCAGTTCCAACATTAGGTGCCTACGCTCGTTAGGTTTCATAACGAACTTGCCATAGTCTGGGCTGTTAATGTCTTCCTCGCGCTCGTTATACATGCGTAAGAGTTCCGCAGCAGGATCTAGATCTTGCGAAATAAGTATATCTCCTAGTGATGCAGGCTTATCCGGGGACAGGGTCTTGGGCGATTGATCGGTAGCTACTAATCCTACTGGTGGCGTGGATATACGAACGGCCGCACCCATACGTGGTTCGTTGCTCATGTTCAACGGAGCCTCGATCATCACAGGACCAGTCGCTCCGATAGTCACAGTGGCCAACTCCTTCTTCCGCCTCTGCAGTTCTTGGATCTCCTCCACACTCGGGACTCGTTGCTTTTCACGTTTGGCCATAGTCTATAGGTGCATATTTAACCAAATTCTGGTTACAAAAGTAAATATAAAAGCTTCGGAGGGTCAATGTTCAAGACCCTGTCTGTACACATAATTAGAAATGTATTACCGACTATTATTGTGTTATTACGACCAGACCTTTGTAAGTGATTGATAGTCAATGACTTATAATTATTATATTACCTATTAGGACTTTTTTATCAATTATTTTTTTATTTTCGATTTTAATCAAAAATGATAATAACCCTAATACTAGCCTACGGAAGGTCTTGATAGTCAATGACTTATAAATAAACCGACCCAATAACTTACATAATAATCCGTAATATCTTATATTATCCCTATATCCTCAAGCTCTGCGGGTGACGGTTTACGATATCCGAATCATGCGCCAGATTTCCCGGAATTTTTATATGGGTCCGTATCATACTCCGCGCGAAGTGAAAAGGCCCCCCAGGCCGGTCCACGGGCAGGCTCACGCGCGCGCACACGCACGGGCACGGGCACACGCACACCGGCACGGGCGCACGTATGCGTTACGCGCGTGCGCCTCAATTCGCGTACGCGCCTGCCTCAACTCGCGTACGCACGCACACGCACGCGCGCTAGTCTTCCATGTGCATATTGGTTAAGCTTTCTTAATTAAATAAAAAAAATAAATTTGGTCGTAAGTCATTGATTATGAACGAGTTACGTTTTGCGTACAAAAATAATTGTATACGAATTTCCCTGCTTGGGTATAATAAAAACGAGCGGCGAAAACAGACCGCGTCACATAACACACACACACATATATATGAAGAGAAATGAAATCGTATCGGCATTGCAATCAATGACTGCAATGAGCAAATCAGAAATGACCGCAGCAATCGAAGCATTGATTGCTGACCTAGGTCCGGCAACCACTGCTGATGCAGGCAAGTTGGTTTATTTTGTCACCATCAATGACAAAGTTGTTGACCCTGCAATGAAGTATCCCAAGCAGATGCTCACATGCCATGACATCATCCACGAAAAAGCTGCTGGCAAAACCGTGTCCCGCGCTGAGATTCTCGGCTGGATCGGCGAGGAGGCTGAAAAGCTGAACACCAAGCAGACACCTGAGCGCATCTACGCCTTCTACCAGAAGCGCATGGAGGACGAGGGCTGGCTGACCCGCGCCAAGGAGCGCGTAATCGCATAAGGAAACACGAATCGAGGCCACTCGGCGCAAGCTGGGTGGCCTTTTTCGTGCAGTTTTGGCTCATGGAGGTGAACAGAGGAGTGTTGCCATCGACCACGGTCCTTCCACCAACTGCCTACTCCGTCATCCGCTGCCAACTGCCCAGCAACAATAATTCACTGCCCATGTAGAAATGTTATATTATAAGACAACTCATTGTTATTACGAATTATTATCTGGTTATTAGGATCAAATTATTTATAAGTCATTGACTGTTAATGACTTATAAATAAATATATTGGGATATTATCATTTTTGATCAATTATTTCAATTTACTCATTCAGGGTCTCTATGAACCACTTAAGTTTACCAATCTCTGGCAACTCCATGGAAGAAAAATTAAAAAAGTATAATAATGACCCAAAGTCATAATAACCATAATAACTTGCACCCTTACCAGACTGAAAAGTGTATAAGGAAGGACCCTAAGTCATTGACTATAAAGGACTTACAAATCTTATCGCTCCCGAAAACGTCTGTCACGCTGGTAATTATTCATAATATAATCGGTAATAACAAGGTAATAATCGGTAATATACATTAATAAATATATCCTGGTGTGTACCTTTTTAATGTACATAGATTCTACACATACTACTATGAGGTCGTTGCCCGTTATTGGACGGGTATCACAATCAATAACCAACCGCAATAACATGAACTCATTAAAAAATCGCTTATACGCAGTAATACAAGAACATCACGATGATAGTCACAAGCTTATCGAGCAGATGACAGAAGGCCTACTTAACCATGAATTAGAACTCGATGGTAGATTCGAAATGCTTTCAATCGTACAAATGACTTGTTTAGCAGTAAGTGCAAAATCAGGTACAATATCAACCGTATACTTCCTCGAACAAGTAAACGAGCTTGCTGATAATATGTGGAAGCATCATTGCAAACTCGTAGGCATCATGTACAACTAATATGAGCGCAATCATATACACGCCACTCACAGCGGAAGAACTAAGAGAAAAGTTTAACCGCAAATCCCTGCTACAGGGTGCAAGATCCTATGCTCTTATCAATAAGCTGCATAATAAAAAAGACGGGCACGCGCATACATGGCTGCTTGTAGGTGTGGATAATGATCCGCGCTACAAATACATCATCTGGGAAGCAAGCCAAGGCACTGGTGCAGGCTACTATTTCTTTCCTGAAGAGCAGGAGATGTGGACATCGAATAACACATTAGACGAAATACTTTTATCTATAAGCGAGAATACGTTTTATGACGTATTTGAATTTGTAGAATGGGAAACACCAATCAGAGAACAATGGATACAACGCATATGATCGAACAATACATAGAACAAATAGTAGCACAGAAATACGGACCGACTGCTGTAGTAAAACAAGACAATACTGTAGATATACCAGACGGTAAACTAATAACCGCAACCATAAATAAAAAGAACACACTTGTACCAGCAGTGTTTATGTGCACGAAGGTGCCACGAGGTTACGTTGTACAAATGTTTGAACATACACACCAAGTATTAGTTCCTACAAAGTTATAGGCAATACCCTCACCATGAGGTACCCACCAGGGAGATTGTAGGGTCAAGATATACACCTACAATCTCCCTGGTTCATTTATTACAGATACGACACTTTAATATGTACCCTGGTTCTACTATACTCTACCATATACCTAGTCTATGACACCACAACAAAACATCGTACTGGACGCTCTCCAGTCTATAGCAAATGCGAATGGGTTCCACCTAATCGCATACACACCCGGTCAGGTAATGACCGTCAAAATCGATCCTCACTACATCGATTTACTACAAGACCCTGACCCTGTCGAGCGCAGGGAGGGAGTCTTGCCACGGCTCGTAGAAGATGCGACCCATGTCTCAGTCCCAAAGCCGTTGGAGCGGACGATCAATCCGGACGATCTTCCACCGAAGCTCCGCGACTTAGTGTCCGACTCCAATGCAAAGCGTATATGCGGACAGTGTGGCATGCCGCTACAAGGCGGTAGCTGCTTCGAATGTTCCATATTGCCAGCAGGTAACCCTGAACCCGGAGGTAACTATGGAGAAGACTAATTCCAGCTACGACTTCCCTATCACTGACAAGATGCTCGCCGCAGTGTTGGTTAAAAACAACACGAACGAATGGTTTCGCTTCGACCTATGGGAAGATCGCATATTCATTATGACGCGTCGCGAGGAGTACCAGAACTGGGAAGACTACGACGACGGCTACAATGACGAGGATGTCGAAGAGCTGCACAGCATTTACCTTGCTATGTACCAACGGCCTGCACTTAAAAATGCTCCTAAGAAGACCCTGACTAAGGCAATCTGGGGTAAGTTGTATATGCGTGCCAATGATCGCTCTACTACATACCGCACTGGTGCAGTCATTAACGATCATACTGGACAGCGTGAGCGCAAGAGAAGTCTTGATCGTCGTGGGTACAGGGCGATCGAAGGTTCTAACGATGTCCACATGCAGAATCAGGCGATTATAGTTCATCGTGCACTTATAGGCTTACATCAGGATTCTAATAAGGAATTCGTTAGTGAGTCTGACGTGCGTGAGCTTATGGATCGCTTACGCGATAGTGGCTTGCTGAAGACAAAGCAAGATCCATTCCGCATCTTTCAATACTATAGACCTGCTCTTATTAAGGCAGGTAAACTCGAATTCGTAGAATAATATGGAAACAAAAATGAGCATAAACGACGCAATAGAACTTCTAGCCGACATTACCCTTGGCGAACCTATTACACGGGAGAATCTATACCATATACGTTCAGATGTGATACAAGCTCGGGAATCTTTCACATTTAGTGAATATCCTCAGTCGATTCATCTAAAACGTCTGGCGGCAATTAAAGTAATGGAAAAATGGCTTACAGGCGATCCCGCACCAACCAAGCCCGATACCCCTAGAACCAACGCCGCCCTCTTCCACCGCGATAATGGGATGCACCGAGATCATCCCTTGGTGGTGACTGATGATTTTGCCCTCGAACTGGAACGCGAGCGGGACGAGGCGCGGGAGGCGGCAGACAAGTGGGAAAAGATCGCCCACGATAAACTCAGCGAGGTATGTAGGCAGATCGAAAAAAAAAGATTCGTAACCGAGCAGCGGGACAGGCTGGCGGAGGCTTTGAGTCATACAGTCCGCCGCATCAATGACTATGAGGAATACGAAGCTGGTAATAGACCATACCCACCAGATGTGAAGGAAGCTCTTAATTTTGCAAACTCGGTTCTCCAATCCCTAACCCCGAACGCAAAGCTCTCCCATGAGGAGGGCGGAAAGGAGCAACAATGACAGAAAAAACTACATCGCCCGACTCATTGAGAGCAACATCTTGTTCGGTTGAGATGGTCCAACGCTATATTGCGTCGATCCAGCAGGAGCACGACAGATGGAATGCTTTCCGCGAATATGCTATGGCGCGCCAGCAATTTACCCTCGTCGCC
>Ga0181355_1000079_pt1 | contig 34264 bp, 39 predicted proteins | sample Fa13VDMM15DN_FD_130099 | JGI IMG/M metagenome (GOLD analysis project Ga0181355, IMG submission 130099) | Freshwater viral communities from Lake Michigan, USA - Fa13.VD.MM15.D.N | ecosystem: Environmental > Aquatic > Freshwater > Lake | place: USA: Michigan | collected 2013-09-23 | reverse complement strand
TATTTTGATGAATTTAGTTTTGAAAGATATAGGCTTACAGGTGATACAAATTATTTTTTAGATGGTAACAATGGAACATTTGAAAATAACATAATAACAGGTGTTACAAGTAATGTTTTAAATATCATAATTACATCAAGTACAGCAGTAACATATTCAGGAAATTATTCATTAAAATTAAAAAATACTGAACCAATTACATCTATAACATATTTGTCAGGATATGTAACAAGTTACACATACTTTTTTAATACTGGAACAACAATTGGATTTGAATCAGGTTCTACTAGTGGAGTTAGTACAAATATTCTTGATGTTGTAATAACATCAACAACAGCACAAACTTTTTCAGGTTTTAGTTCATTATTACTTTCAGCATCCTCATCATCCACTAAAACAATATTTAAATATATATCAGGTGGAACAATATTATATAATTTTGAGGGTAGTATAAGTGGTTTTACTACAGAAATAAGCGCAGCAACATTAACATCAAGCACAGAACAATTTTCAAATAAATATTACTCAAGTGCGACATCATTAAAATTATTTGGTGATGCATCAGGTATTACAATTACCACAGGATTAACACTTTACTCAGGTAATGTTATTACAAATGGAAATAGTGGCACATTTGAATATTTAACACCACTAGATTTTGATACAAATAATACGGCAGCATACTTTTTTGAATTGTCACCTGTATTGAGTGGTTCTGTAAGCCTTAGAATAGCACCATATCCACAGAAAGATAGTTATGCCCCATTCTTTAGTGTTAATAAAAATCTATTTTATTTTAATGATGAAATAACATTATTACCAAATAGTTTTTATTATTATGAAGGATATGTTTATGATTTTACTTCGTCAACTCAAAATACATTTGTTACTGCCTATACAGGTACAAATTCTAGTGGCAATGTAATAAATATTTCTGCTTATACAAAAAATATAGCACAAACTTTTACTGGTTCAAACAAAGGAATTTATTTGGATACAATCCCTCCATTAAATCCTGAAATTACTATTTTATCTGCTCAAACATATACATCTACAACATCTGCCAATACTTGGGCGCAATTGAAAATTGCATTTAAAACACCTGCTGTAATTACAGGTGCAACCAAATATAGATTTTCAACAAGTATTGACCATGAGGATGAATTAGCAGAACCATCAACAACAACTTTAATATTTACAGGTGGAACAAGTGGAGAGAGTGTAACATCATTAACAATATATAATCAAGGTTATCAATTCTTTTTCGATAATTATTATTTATATTATGAAAAAATAGATAGTTTCAGTTCGTTTACTTTATCATCAACCACAGATATTTTAGTTAAATTTAGTTCTTTTACAATAACAACAAATACTCAATACTTTTTAAGTACTGAATTTTTTGACAATAATAGTTATTTAACGGGTCAAAATAAGGGTGTTAAATTAGAAATATCAGGTGGTTTGAATTCTGAAAATATTATAATTTCTTCACTAACATATACAACTACCACATCAGCAAATACTTGGGTTGATTTAACATTTGCATTTACAACACCAAGCGCATTAACAGGTTCAACAACTTATACACCAATAGCAAAACTTTATAATAAAAGTGGGATAAGTTCAGGATATAAATTTTATTTTGATAATTTTACAATTACAAATTATCCTCTTACACCATTTACATCTTTTACATTTAGTTCAACAACAAATTCTTTATTGACATTATCAAGTTTTATACCACAAATAAATAAAAAATATGTTATTGGTGCTAAATTTTATGATAATAATAGTTATAAATCAGGAGAAACTAAAGGTGTTTATATAGGATTTATACCACCATTAAATTCAGAACATAAAGTTGTTTCATCATTAACATATACAACTACCACATCTGCAAATACTTGGAATGATTTAAAGATTGATATTAATGCACCTATTTTACAAATAACAGGAAATAGTTCATATACTCCTTATATTTTTATTGAAAATCCAAGTGGTATAAATCAAAATTATAAATTTTATTTTGATGAAATTTATTTTGAAGATTATAATCTATTACCTGTTGTATCCTTATCAGGATTTAGTTATGTTATTTCAAGTTCAATAACAAAAACATTTGAAACAAGTATTGAAAATGTTTCAAGTGATACAATAAATGGTTTATTACAAATTTCAAATCAAGAAAAATATTCAGGAAATTCCTCACTTAAACTTTCATTAAAACCACTTGTTATAACACAATTTACAGCAAATACATTAACAATAAATGATGCTAATTTTGGTGAATTTGAAAATAGTGGTCATACAAGTGGTGTAACATCAGGTTTAACAATAGATATTTCAGGTGGCACTTTAGAGACAATACCATTTAATGAGGTAGGTAATCCATCAAAATTTGTATTAAATGTAAGAAATACAAATTTAACAGGAAATACATATTCATCTGCAACAAATACAATATTTAGTTTTACAAATCAAAAAACAATATTACCAAATAAATTATATCAGATAGAATCAAGATTTAATGATTTTTTTAGTTTTGTTGGTCATCATAAAAATGTTGAATTAAATTTCTTGAACTTAAATCCAGAAAATCAAGTTATTGGTAAAACAGCATATACTGATTCTAATTCTTTTAATACTTGGTATACTTTAAGAACAGAAATTAGAACACCTTCTGCAATAACAGGTAGCACTTCATATACATTAGCAGCTATAGTTGACTTTGAAGATTGTCCACCATCAATTTATAATTTTAGATTTGATAACTTTAAATTAATTGAACAGAATATAATAACAGGTTTAACTTATTCATCAGCAACAAATAACATTTTTGTATTTGAAAATATAAATATTAAAACAAATAAGAAATATGCATTATCTACCAAATTTTATGATGATAATAGTTATTTAAGTGGGCAAAGTAAAAATGTTTATTTTGATTTTATACCTTCATTATCTAACAATAATACTGTATTAACATCAATAACATATACAACATCTACATCTTCAAATACTTGGGTTGATTTAAGAATTGAATTTACAACACCGACTGCTTTAACATCAACAACATCATATACACCTGTAATAAAAGTTGGAAATCCAACTGCAATAACCGAAAGTTATAAATTTTATATTGACAATTATAATTTTGAAACCTATGATTTATTACCTGATTCATTATCAACGGTTACTATAAGACCATTTAGTTCAAATACAGATAATTTATTAATTTTTGATAATGATTTGGAAATAAAACCAAATAAAAGATACATTTTGGATGGTTATTTTTATGATAATAATGGTTATTATTCAGGTTCTGAAAAGGGAATATATTTTGATTTCATAAATCCATTAAACAATGAAATTGAGATATTATCATCAACAACATACACAACAACCACATCAGCAAATACTTGGGTTTATTTATCAATTGATTTTGTAACACCAATTCAAATAACAGGATTAACATCATATACACCTGTTATTAAATTTGAAAATCCTACAGGTATAACATATTATTATAATTTTTATTTTGATGAAATAAAATTCCGTCAATATGATGTAATACAACTTACAGGATTAAGTTCTTATACATTAACAAATGAAATTCTATATAATAGAGGTGTAAAATCTATAATAAAAGATAATTTTGATGGCTCTTTTTATGGTAAGATTCAAAAATTAAGAATGTATGATATTGACCTTCAGTTTCCTGAAATTAAGAAAAATTATAATTTTCATTCTACAAAATATGGTTTCACTAAATTAAAATAATATGGATTTTACAATAAAACAAAATAGTGAGTTACCAATATTAGAATTAAAGCCATACAAGGATAAATATTTTAATGAATTATTAAATATTATTCAAAATGCAAGTGTTACATTCTCAATGTATGATGATAAAAATTGTTTTATTATAAAAGATAAAGCAGGTATAATAAATACAAATACTAAAGCAAATAATATCAATGATGGTATAGATACTTGTAGAGAAATAATAGACTTTACAATACAATATCATTTTACAAAAAAGGATACAAAAAATATAGGAAAATATAAAGGTGAATTTAAAATTATATTTGAAAAATATGGAGAACAAAAAACAATTATTGTTCCTTTAAATTATAGACTTGATATTGAAGTTTTACCATCTTTTACAAAAACAACAACTTAGAGTTTATTCGTAAACTATAATACAAATTCAAATATTATCTTCTATTTATAAGAAATATAAATAATGTTTGAATTTGTATTAGATAATTCATCATATTTTGATTTTACAACAAAAAATAAAATGGATTTTGTAATAAAACAAAATAGCGAACTGCCCATACTTGAATTGAGACCAATCAAGACTAGTAATTATAATGAATTGCTTGAATTAATCAAGAATTCAGTTGTTTCATTTTCAATGATTGATAATAATGATTGTTATAAGATTTTAAATGAAAGTGCTACAATTAATCTTGATACACCAACTAATGAATTTATCAATCAAGATGATACTTGCAAGGAATTTGCGGATTTTACTTTACAATATAAATTTAAAAATAAAGAAACTTCTAAGGTAGGTTTTTATAGTGGTGAATTTAAATTTACATTCACACAAGATAATGAGGAAAAAACCTTGATTGTACCAATTAACAATAAATTAAATATCATCATTACACCATAAAATACTAAATAATGCCATCTAGTAATTTTAATACTCAAACTGATTTTTCAACCCAAGTAAAGCAGTATTCAGGTACAACAGCAACTCTTTCAGGTACTACCAATATATTAGGTACATTGCAAGTAAAATCTGTTGAGATTGACCCCAGTAGTCCATCAGTTGGCAATGTATTAATATATGATGGTTCTAAATTTAAAGCTGCTTCTTCTGATGCATATAGTGATACCATATTAAATGGTATGATTTTATCATATTTTACAGGTTTAACATACAAGGTTTCTTTAGGTAGATATCGTATTTCTAATGTATTATATGAATATACAGGTGGTAGTGTAACTATTTCATCAGGGAACTCCGTATATGCAAGATTTGATAATGTATATGTAACAGGTGGTACAATAAATACATTTGTTAAAAGTGGTACACCTTCAGTAACACCTATTATACCAGGATTATTTAATGGTCAATTATCTGTTGGAATCATTAATGTACCTGTTAATTTTACAGGTGGTACAGGCTCATCAATAAGCCAAATAACATCAAATACTGTATTTGATTATTACCCAGGTGGTACAGGTATTCAAAGAGCAGTAGCATATAATGCAGAAGCAATAGGACAATATTCATTTGCACCATCAAGAGAATCAAAAGCAATAGGACAAGATTCAATTGCTATGGGTCTTGGAGCAAAAGCATCAGGTAATTCACAAACAGTTGTTGGTCAATATAATAACCCAAATACAACTGATTATTTTATTGTTGGTAATGGAACATCAGATGGTTCAAGAGCAAATGCATTTAGAGTTACAACAAGTGGTAGTTCATATGTTCAAAATAAACTTTTTGTTACAAATGTTGAAATTGAAACAACAGGAGCAAGTAATGGTCAAGTTTTAAAATTTAACGGAAGTAAATTTACACCACAACTTGAAACCATAACAGGTTTAACATTATTTTCAGGTGGAACAAACTTTATATCATCAATTACAAGTAATAGTTTACTTGTAAAAGCATTAACAGGTGGTACAGGAATTACAATAACAGAATCTAATGGTTTAATTAGTATAGGTTTAAACTTTTCAGGAACAAATGCTGTAACAGATATTGTATCACTTACAGGTGGTACAAGTATTATTAGTGGAAAAACTGGTTCAACTTACTTTTTATATCCATTACAAGGTAGTGGTGCTACAAGTGTTAATTTAATTAATGGAAAATTAATTATTTATAGTGATTCTTCAACTTCATCTTCAACTTCAACAATTACAGGTTCTACAAATGCAACAGGTGGCATTGGTGTTTTAGCTAGTGTTAGTAATAAAAATATAGTTGGAAGAGCATTAACAGGTACAAATAGGGTAACCATAACTCAAGCAACAGATTTAATTACAATTAATAGCCCAATAGAAGTTGATACAGGTAATGAAGGTGCATTATCAATTTATAGAACATCAAGTCCTATTGTTTATAGTTCATATACATCATCTAATAATTCAGGTATTACAGTAAAATTAGGCACACATACAACACCAATTACATCAAGAACATATACAATACCTGATGTAAAAAAAGATGCTAATTTTGTAATGACCGAAGGTAATCAAACTATTAATGGTAAAAAAGAATTTATTAGTGGTATAACCATAGGAAATGACCCACAAACATCATTAGATGTATTTGACTCACCATTTGACCATAATATATATAATCTATTTCAACCAAATGATAGTCAATTAGATTTTTTTGAAACAATAAGTGGAGTAAGTTATATTAGTGAAAAAATTTACGCCGATGCTGGTACAAATTTATTAGCAGAATCTATTAGTGGTCTTACTGTTTTAAAAAATAGTTACTATCAGTCTGTCCTAAATTCTAATGTTAGTGGTACTGTTGTAAGTAATTTAGAAAACATTTATGTTGAATCAAATGGATATGATACAAATATTGTTGGTAAATACAATATTTATAATTTTTATGACAATCCACCTTCAAACTATAATTCTAAATTAGTTGGTAATTATTTTGAATCAAGAGTAAAAACAGCATTTGTAGCACAAACAATAGAAAGTTTTAAAACTATTCAATTAGGCTATTTTAATAGTGTATACGCTAATTCACCAATTAAAAAAGCGTATGATATATATATTACAAAGCCATTGGTTGATGGAACTGAACCACTTGGTGGACCTTTCAGCGCACCACTAATAGGTAGTTTTGCATCCATATATATTGAAGGTAAAACCACATTACCAAATCCAGATGTTTTTAAAAGAAATATAAAACAATCAGGTAATACATCTTTTACTAATGCACCTTGGTCTTTATTTGCTGAAAGCGATAGAGCATATATTGGTAGTACATTAGTTTTAGCATCAGGTGTAACTTTATCATCAACAACAAGAGGTGCATGGTTAGATATTGGTGTATCACAAACAACTAGGCCACATATCAATCTTAGCGCAGGAACAGACCCATCATCTCCACAAATTGGTGACTTATGGTGGAATGGTACTCAACTTTATTTTAGAAAAGATAGTTCAACAAGTGTTAATCTTTTATCAGGTGGTACAGGAAGCATTACTAGCGGTTCAGGAACAACATCAGGCACAAGTTTAGGTGATGGTGTAAAAGTTTTATTTTCTTCAGATACAACAAGTCTATCATTTGCAACTTTAAGTTCTCAAACACCATCAACTTTAAGAATTATATCATCCTCAACAGGTGTAATACTTTTTAGTGCTACAACAGGTAGCGGAGGTGGTATAATTGGAACATATGTTAGTGGAATAACTTCAGCAGGTACAGGTAATATTCAAATATTATCATCAATAACAAATAATGTATTAATTTATAAAACAATATCAGCAGGAACAGGAGTTGCAATTAGTGAATCAAATGGTACGATAATTTTTAGCAGGAGTAATACCTATTTTACTACAGGTATAACTTCAGCTTCAAAAAGTGTTAATCTTGGTCCAAATTATACATATGATAATATTATATTAACATCTTTAACATCAACAGATACTGTTACTGCATTTACTGCTGATGCTTCTATTGGTTCATATCTACCAACACCATCTATTAGATTTTTTGCACAAACAGGATTAATTGTTACGTTTCAAAACAGTAATATCATAAAAACAGAAGGTGGTTTAGATGCAATAATTAATGGTTCTAATTATGATAGTATAACATTTGAATATAATACAGCAACAACTAAGTTTTATCAAACAAATATAAATAATTATATCTAATGCCATTAAGTTTTAGACAAGCAGGAAATTTATTCGTAGCAGGACCAAATATTAATATTTATAGTTCAGGCACTCAATATGCTATTTCAGCATCAGCAAGTGGAAGTGGAACAATTATAAGTGGAACAAATGCAGGAACAGGTGTTGCCATATTTTCTGCTGCTAGTGGTTCAAATTTAGTATTTAGAAGAATATTATCAGGTTCAAATATTGGTGTTTATCTTTCGGGTAATGATATTGTGATATCGGGAGCAACAGGTGCTATTAATGGTGTTACAGGTATAACAAATATTGGTGGTGGTTCAAATGTTTTATCCTCAGTTACATCAGGTGTTTTAATTGCAAGAACAATATCAGGTTCTAATGGAATTGAAGCTGTGGAATCAGGTAGTAATGTTTTAGTAAGACCTTCAAATACAACAGCAAATAGATTATTTATTGCAGGTACTGGTGGTTTATTAACAACAAATGATTTTTATCAAATTGATGCAACTAATGGTACAATGACAATTGGTTTTAATACACCAACCTCTAATGCAACATCAAGATTATTAATTGCAGCAGGTAGTTCAACTATTTCACAATTAAGATTTACAGCTTTTGCAACAGCTTATGCAGGCGCAACAGCAGGTGATGTTTGGTATAATACAACAAGTGGTAATAGTTTATTTTTTAATAAATCAACATCAGCACCAACACCATTTATTTTTAAGGATAATAACTATATTTTAACATCAGCAACAGTAGGAAATAGATTGCTTGAAGTTGATACAGGTGGTACATTAAATGCTACAAGATTTTTTAATTCTTTAGGTGTATTTAATGTTATAACTTCAACAACAATATCAGGTTTAAGTGAACTCTCTACAATAAATACAAATAATAGTTTTATTTTGGGGTCAACTATATTAAATAGGTCATCTCATGGGACAAATCCTCAGTTATTAACTGGTAAAAAATACAGATTTAATACTAAAGGTTTAATTACAACTACGGCAACATCAACAGGGAATCTAATTGCAAAAATGGAATTGGGTTCGGTTCTTATTGCAAGTTCTACGACAATACTAGAAAGTAATATTTCTTCAAAATACTTTGAAATAGATTGTACTTTTACGATTAGAAATACTGGTGTATCAGGAAAGGTTATTGGTAGTGGTAAAATGTTAACAGATAATCAATATTTAGTTTCAGGTAAATCTCCAATAGCACCAATAACTTCTTTAGGTGAAGTAACAATTAATACAACTAATGATATGGCATTTGATTTAACATTACAAAATGAAACTAATGCCAATAATATTTATATAATTAATGAAGCAACACTAGAGTATTTAAATTAACTATTTATAGTTAAGATGCCATTAAGTTATAAACAATTAGGAAATACATTTATTTCAACACCAAGTGTAACTATTTATAGTTCAGATACTCAATATGCTATATCAGCATCATCAACAGGAAGTGGTACAATTATAAGTGGAATAAATATTGGTACAAATGCCAATAGTATCGGTTTTTTTTCAGGGTTATCAACCACAATAAACCCAAATGATACATTAGTTTTTAGAAATTTATTAGAAGGTCCAAATATTACTATTGCACCATCAACTACTAATGATGGTGATATTTTAATTAGTAGAGGTTCACCAACCCTTGTAAATCAATTATTAAATATAGGTGGTGGTGCTAGTGTATTATCATCAATTACAACAACAAGGCTGCTTGCCGCAAGAACATTATTAGGTGATAGAGGTTTTACTATATCAACACCTGCATCCCCAACAATAGTACTTATTTCACCACCCACAACAGCATCTAGATTTTATATATCTAATGCGTCATTTTTTTTAACAACTAGTGGTTTTTTCAGACTTGATACGACAATAGGGTCAATGGTAATTGGTAATGTGGCAGCACCAACAACAACAAGATTATTGATTGAATCTAGTACAACTATTTCACATTTAAGATTTACAGCGTTTTCAAGTGAACCAACAAATCCATCTGATGGTAGTATATGGTATAGCACATCAGGTAATACATTAAAATTTTATAAAAATAATATATCTACTGATTTTATTTTTAAAGATAATAATATTAGTTTAACAGGTTTATCTAACTCAATTTTACAAACTGATACAGCAGGTACTTTATCAACAAAATACATTAATTCATTTGGTTTATTTAATGCCTTATCATCTCTAACAATCGCAAATACGGCATCAGAGACATCAATTATATCACCTGTTTTAACAGGGTCAACAACATTACTTGCATCAACAAATCCTTATAATCCCGAATTAGGGGTTGGAAGAAAATATAGATTTAATGCAAGGGGAACTATAGATTCAGGAGATTTTGTAACTTTAACTATTAGATTAAAAATAGGGTCAACTGTAATCTCTAGTTCATCAACTATTAGTGTTGGCGGTGCTTATGTATCAGAAATTGAAATTGATTCTACATTTACAATAAGAAATTCAGGATTGGTTATTTGTAGTGGTAAAATATTATTTTTAACAGGACCACCATCAACACTTGATGGTGACCCTGTTATATTTGGTATTTATTCTCAGGATGCAACAATTGATACAATATCTGACAAAGTATTTGATTGTACGGCTACATTAGATGTAGCAGACCCATTAAACACAATAACAATAAACGAATCAACTTTAGAAATTTTAAATTAAAAATATATGTTATTAGATATCTCAGGAAATACTTTTTCAAGTTTAGGAAATACAGTACCAACAATATTAGTTGGACCAAGACAAATATATGGAGATTCCTTACAAGTCCATGTAGATACCACAGATTATAGAAATATGTTTTCAACTGCAACAGGGTCAACCAATGTATCACTAACAGGTCAAACACAAGTAAAAAGAATTGACGATATATCGGGAAATGGTAGAAAATTTTATTATTTTACAGGTGTAACTTCTATAGAGGGTGTAACAATAAATGGTAGCACAATTCAAGAAACCTTTACATCAACAACTACAAACCAATTCTCAGGGTCAAGTTTTGATACTAATAAAGGTGTATTTGGTATTGGTACTACTGGAGGTGTTATTGTTATGATATCACCCCTTATAAATACGTTTGTTACTGCACCCAATTCAGCAGCTACTCTTTGTTCTTATCTTTATTGGGCGGGTCAAGCTGCTGGTTCGCCTGTTTTAGGGTTAGGCAGAGGATATAGTTTTCAAGGATTATTTAATTTCGGTCAAAGTGTTACTTCAACTATTTTAAATTTTTATATAAAAAATGTTTCACAATTTACTTTTAATATATCCGCATATGCACAAAAAACATCTTTATTTTTGTATACAATAACAGGAAACACTTATTATTTTTATATCAATGATACCTTAATAACGAGTGGAACAATGACCAGTGGTGTGTATCCCATAACTGGTTCTAATAATGTAGGTGGTTATACCCTTGATTGTTCTATAGGTTCTAGTCCTGCATTTTCCGCAACTAAAACACATGAAGGTTTTATATCACATTCATATACAACACCTCAACAAGTAAATCTTCTTTATAATTATTTTACAACCAAATTCAAAAATAAAACAGGTAATTATAGATAGACTATTTATAAAAAACTAACATGAACTTAATAAATATATCAAATCATCCATTAGATGGTGACATAAAAAGAAAAGCAAAAAGGTCAGGAATAATTACTGATGAATATAATGCCAATGAATTAATATTTATTGATTTAAGAGTTCTGGTTAAACATTTTAAAGAAGAAAATGGTATTGATGTTGAATATACATTAATACCTGATTATATTTTTACATTAAGGGCAGATAATTCAACACATGTTAATCCTGCAACAGGAGAATATGTAGATTCATCATTTCCAAATGCGATGGGTGAAGCAGATTATTTTATTGATATTATTGCAGCAAACCCTGTAGCTATTGATAATTTATCATCACAAATGATAACTAGGGGTGATATCTATGAAAGATTTAACAATTACGGCATAGCACAAATTGTAACTTGGTTATAAAATGACATTTAAAGATTGGGATATCGTATTTGTTAGGAATGAAAAGGGTGTGTCAATCATTAATAAGATTTATTATTGGTTGATAAGATTTTTTTTAAAATCTGAATACAATCATTGTGTTTTAGTTAGAGATTTTAATAGTAAATTATATATATGTGAGGCAATAGGTTCAGGATTTGTTGTTTCAAAAACTCTTGATAGATTTTTAAAGGAGCAAGAAGTTTATGAAAGAAAATTATTAGTTAAAAGATTTAAAGTAACACTTGGTACTATTGGTAGATTTAATGAAATATTAGGTGCAAATTATAATGCAAGGTATTTAAAATATTTATTGGATAAGAAACACAATAAAGAAAGCGTAAATTGTTTTCAATCTATTGGATTTATACTTAACCATAAAGAGTGGTGGAAAACAAAACCTAATTATCTTTTGAAAACATTGAGATAACAACTATTTATATAAAAATAGTTATCTAATGGATAAAGATAAATTAAAGAAGATTGCCGAAAAATTTAATAAAAAGGTTGAAAAAAAAATCAAAAAACCTAAACTAGAAATAGAAGAAGGTATTTTGGATGATACCTATAGTATACCCGATACAGAAGGATTTCCTATGGGAAATAGTGAAATATATGCAGCAAATACACAAGATAAATCAGCAAGACAAGTAGCAAACCCTGCACAAAGGTCATCAATTCTTACATATCCTGGTTTATATTTAGGTATGGTATCTGAAGATTCAATTATGGGTAAAGATTATGATGATAATGGTGATTTAATTGATGATACACATATTGATAATGATGATTTAGTTTCATCAATTGAAAACATTGTAAAAATTCTTAAAGATGAACCTAAGAAATTTAAAACAATGTATAATGTTTTTGTTCAATTGATTCAAAATATTGATATTGAGGATTTACCAACAGAAGCTAAATATAAGTTGTGCAAAAAAATAATGAAAAAAAATAGTAGATTAATTGATGATAATTAATGGCTAATTCTAATTTAGAAAAAAAAGATAAAAAATATGCAGTTCCTCAACATGTAATTGAGGAAATAAGTAAGAATTTATTAAAAAATAAAGATAAAGAGTCATCTGTAAAACAAAAAGCCAGTAATGTTATTAAAAATAAGTTTTTAACATATGAAAATTTAAAAAGAGTTAAAAACTTTTTTGATACTATTGATGAAGTAGATTTAGATTTAGAATCTAGACAAAGAGAAAGACACCGCCAACAAAATAAAATTGATTTTATGATAATGGGTGGTAATAAGATGAAGAATTGGGTTGAATCTCAATTAAAAGAATTAAGAAATCCTATTCAAAGAAGCAAAAAAGTAAAATCAAATTTTGCAGGTTTTAAAAATCAATTTAGAAGTGAACATAGTAAATCATTTTTAAAAGCACCAAAACAACAATCAATTAAAAATAAAATATTAAGTGAATTAAAACCAAAAAAACTAATGGAAAATGATGAATTAGATTTCCCGATGAAATTAAGATTTGCTTGTGTATGTATTCTTTTTAATGAAGAAAATAAAATTCTTTTATTAAAGAGGTCAGAAAGTGATGAATGGATGGCAGGAAAATTTGCATTAGTTGGTGGGGGTTGTGAAGAACATGAGATACCTGAAGAAACAATCATTAGAGAGATAAAAGAAGAAACTAACTTATCTGTCAAAAAACCAAAGTTAGTGTATTCAACAATAGAAGGAAATACATTTGTTTATGTTTTTATCGCAAAAACAAATAATAGCGATAGAATAAAAATAAATGATGAACATACAGGTTATGTTTGGGTAAACAGTTCCGAAATATCAACACATGATACTGTACCAAATATAATGGATATGGTCAAAAGAGTACATGAAATTTTAATCGCAAATAACACATAAATATATGAAATTATCGGATAATTTAGAACTGTATGAAGTTACAAGAAGTAACACAGCAAAAAGATTAGGTATCTCAAATGAACCTACACCTGAACATATCGAAAACTTTAAAAAATTGGCTGAGAATGTATTTGAACCAATTAGAAAACATTTTGGCGTACCAATTTATATTTCTTCAGGTTATAGAAGCGCAGCTTTAAATAAAGCAACTCCAGGAGCATCAGCAACATCACAACACTCTAGTGGTGAGGCAATTGACATTGATATGGATGGTCATGGAAGCAAAGTTACAAATAAACAAATATTTGATTATATTAAAGCTAATTTAACATTCGACCAATTAATATATGAATTTGGTAATGCTTTACAACCCGATTGGGTTCATGTTAGTTATGAATCAACAGGTAAGCAAAGAAAACAGATTTTAGTTGCAAGAAAAGTTAATGGTGCTACAAAATACATTCCATATAAATCAGATGCTGATTTAAAATAATTTTTTAATTAACCATTTTCAACATTATTATTGATACTTTCCCAAGATTCTTCTGTATCAATAGTAGTGTTATTTTGTTTAACTTTATAAAGAGGATTTTGAGTTTCATCTTTAATATCGTAAAGAGTTGATTGAGCCAAGATATTTCTACTATCATCATAAATATTCTCAATACCTGTTTCAATATTAAGTGTTCTTTCACCATTAACAAGAAGAGCAATCTTTTTAAGGTCATATTCTGTTAATTCAATATCAATAACTTGTGGGTCAAAATAAGTATTTGATATAATTATTTGTTGACCTGCCACACCAATATAAGGTAATGCATTTGGTTTAATAGATGGGCTAGAAGAAGGGGTTACTGATAAAAATAATAAACTACCTGCATCATTAAATTTATATACAACAGATTTCTGAGTTGCTCCATTAGATGGTTGTGAAACTGCTTCACATCTATTAGAATACGCAACAGTTGTAAATAAATTTGGAGTTATACTACCATCTGTTGAATTTATATATTCTATTCTATAACCACATAAACCACCAGGACTAAAAGATTGAGTTAAATTAATAATATTTGCTTCATTAGTATCAAGAATAAGTCCTTTTTGGTCAGGTAATTGAGATAAGACACCACAATCTAAAATAGTGGTACTAATTTGTTTAGGTCTAATCATTATGGTATAATACCCAACTTCTTTAAATACATCAGAGGGTAATTTCAAAGTGTACATTCCTTGTAGCACTTGACTTGAACCTAATGCAACAAATCTTTTTTCAAGTACATTTTCAGTAACTAAAAAGGAGAAAACGTCAGGTTTTGTTATTCTATCAGGAGTGAAAGAATATAATACTTCAATATCTGCTAAATCTACCGTAGAAGGTCTAATAATACCTGTAACACCTAAAGCCATTTATGTTTTTCTTTAAATAGACTAAAAAATGTCAAGTAAATCAGCTAATTCATCACAATTATTTATTTTATCCATATATTCATAAACAGGTATATTATTTCTGTTTATGACCATTGCATTTAAAGTCTTTTTTAAATCAACAAATACTGAATCATCATTTCTAATAACATTTTGATAATCAAAATTATTTGTTGGTTTTGTTACAGAATAATAAGTTGTATTAGAACCATCTAATAAAGTTTGATATGTTATACCATCAATTTCATAGATAATTAAACTATCCAATACCAATATAACACCATTTACACCAACTTTATAAGGTACAATTGGGTCAAAACTTTTTACTTCAGCTAATCTTGAAGTAGTAAGACCTGAAACTGTTATATTTGTTTGTGGTATAGTATCATATAATTGTAATTGATTTTGATTAAAAGTTATAGCTGTTAATTGACCAATTATTTGGTTATTTGTAATAGCTTCAAGTTGACCTAAACTTTTATAAGTTTCAGTTAAAAAAATATCAAAATAATAATATATTTCAAAAGTATTTTTAGGATTAATCGCTGCCATTTTTTATTTGATAAGTTTTTCTTTCCACTTCATTACCGTCAATTTCGGTAACTTTAATTATCCTTTCATTAGCACGAATAATTTCAAAATCATTTTCATCAATAATGAAACCTCTCAAACTTATATTATGTATTCTAACTAAGAAGTTTGTTTTTTCCATATCAGTTTCATGTTCTTCAGAACTTCCTTTAAGAAATACAGGCATATAATGTCCTTTTACATTGATATAGAATTGTTTATCCTGAAATTTACGCATAAATTTTTCATCAAATTTATTAATATCTCTTGAAAAGTCACTAAACATTCTTATTTCATAATCAATATCAATTGGTGTTGGGTTAGGAATTTTAAAAATCTCATAACCAATAATACCATTATTTTTATCCTTTACAGGAACTCTTGTATATTCAAAAGTTCTTTCATTGGATATGAAAGACCTATTATCACCTAATCTTGAACCAAATTTAGTTTCTGTTTTACGAATAGTAATAATTGGAAATACAAGATTTTTATCATCATCTGTATACTGCCAAGTTTTAGCAAATTCACTCCATTTTTCAGCACCAAAAATATAAGCAGGTACTTTTTGTTTTCTTGAATCAGAAACAATTGCAAGATTACCTTCATTTAAAACATTCACTATTTCAGTATCTAAATCAATTATTGAAATTGTTTCAGGTAAGAACGTTGTTTTAGGGTCAGTATCATCTAATAATTCTCGTACTCTTTCTACACCTATGTTAGGTATAAAAACTTTATTTCCATATTTAGCACCTTTTGGAATCATTTTATTGTAAATAGTTTTAATTCTATCTATTTATATTAAAACTCATATGAAAAAAAAATCTTATAATTCACAAGAGTACAATGCCAAAAGACTTGATTATCTTTTAAATTTTAAGGGAAAGCAAAATCGTACTTTCTCAGAAAATAGGCAAACAATGAATGAAACAATAAAGGACAACACAATTGGATTTGTTAAAAATCTACTTGATGAAGAACTTAACAAATTGGAAAAACAAATAGACAAAAAATAATATGGCAACTAAATTAATGCAAATAGGTGACCAAAGAAGACCTCAATTGGGTAATATTGGCACTTACAGAACTAAAGAAAACTTTCCATATGATAAAAATCATCCTAATGCAAAATCGGATGGTGATAAATATGGAAAAGACCCTGTTAGTCCAAATGATTTAAACACCTATAATAAAGTAGGTGATTTAGCTGATATAAATGCCAGAATAGGTGTTAATTCTCCAGGTAGAATAACACAAAATAAATATCAAAGAGGACCAGCTAATGAATATGATTTAAATGATGTTCAATATCCATAATTATGTTAAATATTAAAAGTAAATTATTATACTTAGAACATTTAGTATTACGGAAACTAATTACCGAACAACAAAATATAGCAGGTTTAGAAAAGAGGATAATAGATGCAATGAAATCACAAAGAGTGATGAAATTCTCCTATACACCACCTCAAGACCCAGATAAACCACCAACCTTCTATAGAGACGTTGAGATTTATGCTATTGGTACAAATAAATTTGGTAAAAGAGTTATTTACGCTTGGATAAGAAATAGTTCATCAAAAACATTGAATGCACAAGGTCCAAGAAAAACAAAATCAAGATATCTCATAGGTACACAAAGAGATAGAGTTAAATGGAGAATGTTTCGTTTGGATGGTATAAAAAGTCTAAACTACACAACTAACACATTTGAAATTGACCCAAATAAACAAAAATTAAATAAAACATATAGTAAATCATTAAAGGACGTTATTAGTATTTTTGATTTACAAATGAAAAAATAAACGTATTATATATCATGAGTCAAATAGGATTAAAAGCATTAAAGGTATTAGGTGGTGCAGAAAGCCCAACAGAAAATACCGCTCAGTTATCTGAGGCTTGGTTAAAGAAAATTCAAAAAATCAATCAAGTTGCTGATAATATGGATACTAATAACGGTGTTGTCAAAAAGAAACCAACATCAAATAAAAACCCACAAACACAAGCTGCCCCTATTATAGAGCAAAGGGAAAGACAAGTCCCAATTACAGAAATTTTAGCAAGAACTAAATCAGATAAGATTGGTCTTAATAAAAAACAAGTATCACCCGATGACATTCAAGCATTATTATCAGGCAGTAGAGGGCAAACACAACAAAAAGTTCCTACAAGAAATATAGAAACACAATACGAAGAATTCATCAAAGAATCAAAAGAAGTAACAAAATCAATACCAACTCCAAGATATGAAGAGCCTATAAACGATGATAATAGGACTATCTTGAAAGAAGAGTTAGGTAGAATTAAAAGGTCTATTAGAGGACTTGTAAGTCAAGAAGTAAACTCAATATTATTTAATGAAATTTTCTCAGAAGATAGGTTAAAAATTTTAATTGAAAGTGCTTTCAAAGATGTTATCGAAAGGAAAGCTAAAGAAATATTGATTGAAACCTTCAAAAGAAAGAAAGGGCAATCTTAATAAGATGACTAATATCAAAGTAAAAAGGATAGGGAAGAGCAGAAACTTTTCCCTATCTTTTCCTTATGTTTTAGAATTAATCCAAAGAATTAAACAATTTGAGAACGCAAAGTTTGAAAAGTCTGATAATTCTTGGGAAGTTCATTGTTTGGATTTATTTGAATTAATTAAATCTTATAAAGGTGAAAAAGATATATTTTTCAAATTTAATTCATTTGAAGACAGAAATGATTTTATCAAATTAAAAGATAAACTTCTTGAAGAAAGATTAGAAAAAAATAAGAAAGGTGATAGTGAAAAATCATTAGATGAACAATCTAAGAAGATAAAAAAACTTGATAGAGAAGTTGATGTAAATCATTATAAGAAGTTTTTGGAAGATGGTATTAACCCATTCAATTATCAATGCATAGGTGCTGATTTTCTTTTATTCAGAAAGAAAGCAATGCTTGGATTCGAACAAGGTTGTGGTAAATCAATCACAAGTATATTAGCTTGTGAAATGTCAAAACAAATTAAAAAAGTATTAGTAGTTGTACCAAACAGTCTAAAGTTCAATTATCAAAATGAAATTAGAAAATTTACCAAACATAAAAAAGTTTTTATCTATGGTTATAAAAAGAACGACTGTGAAATTAAAGATGCAAAATATATCATTGTAAATTATAATTTCTTTAGAAATAAACCATCGGTATTTAAAAATTCATTTGAAAAGAAATTTAAAAAAGCATTTCCAAATTTTGATGCAATTATTCTTGATGAATCTCAAAATATTAAGAATGAAAAAGCAAATCAAACAAAGAATTTGCTATACACAATTAAATCTATTGATTTTGCATTCATTTTCTTACTCACAGGTACACCAATGCCTTCAAGGGTAACTGAACTCTATACACAACTAAATCTCCTTTCTCCATATGAAATAAAGAATAAAAAGAATTTCTATGAGAATTATTGCGGAATGCAAAGAGGTAGATTTGGATATGAATCCCATAAAGATATTAGTTTAGATATTTTATTCAATAAAATGGATGGAGTAATGTTTAGGGTTAAGAAGACTGACGTTTTAAAAGATTTACCATCATTGCTTGTTAATGAAGTTTACATTGATATGAGCGATGAACAAATGACTGAATATGCTGATATTGAAAACGGTATAAAGACTCTTGATTTATCTAAACTTGAAGTATCTGATAATTTAAATGATAAGATGCACTTTTTAACTGTCTTACAAAAACTTAGACAATACACATCATCATTAAAAACAGATTACCTAAATGATATTATTAAATCATACAATGAAGAAGGTCAAAAATTAATTATATTTGATGAATTCAAAGCAACACTAAAAAAGGTTCATGAATATTCTCCTGACAACTCAAGACTCTTTACAGGTGATGTAGATGTAGAAACAAGGCAAGAATACCTTGATGAATTTCAAAAAGACAATAGCGATGTAATGAACCTATTATTAACCGTTCAGACAGGCAATGCAGGACTTACATTGACAAGAGCGTCAAACGTGTTTATGATTACTCAGAACTACGTTCCATCAATCAATGAGCAATGCTATGCAAGGGCGCACAGGATTGGTCAGGAGAGCCATGTAATGGTTTATAACCTTATCATTCGTGATTCAATTGATGAGGATGTGAATAGGATTCTAAAAGAAAAGAAAAAGATAATTGATAAAGTAATTGACAATAAAGACTATATTGATGATAATGTAAAAATTGATGTCATCAAGGAATTAGTTAAAACATTTAAAAAGAAATATGGAAAATTTTGAAGATTTATTAAAAGAGGCTGCTAAAACAAAAGCATCAGAAGAAAATGATAATTATTTTGGTAGACAGACCTATAACCCTATGTGGGGTAAGTTAAGTATTGAGGAAGATAAATGGATTATCATTTATAATCCATTTGATAATATGCGTGTTGATAAGAAATTAATGAAAATGGATGAGTTTGCCACATCAATCTTTTTAATGCTTAAAAACAAATATAAGAATAATCCAAAGACTATTAAAGTAGATTTTGATGATGCCTATAAAACTATAAATTTAGTTAATCCAAATTGTAATGCCGAAGAAGTATTAAAATCTATTTTTCATGATGGTGACCAAGTTAAATTTAAAATACATACAAAAGATAAAGAACATTGTGCTAGATTAATGCTTGATAAGAAAGAAAGTTTAGTTAAAAACTATAGTTAATAATCTTAATTACCTATTTATATAAAATTAATATATAAATGGAAGATTTTAAAACGAAGAGGAAGTTGGTTTCAATGAATTTTAAATATATTGCAAAAAATTTGTCAAGAAGTGCTATTAATTCTTTTATTAAAGAATTAAAAGAAGAACTTGCAAGGAGAGATGAATTTAATGCAGGTAAAGGTGGATTTGATGAATTCAATAAACAGTAATTAGACGTATTTTATGTAAATGAAAAAGTACGTTTATTTGATATCAGATTCAAATACATATAATTATAAAATTGGTATATCCAATAATCCTGAGAGAAGAGTAAAGACACTTCAAACAGGAAATGATAATAAATTAAAAATTGTTCATAAAATTCTTTGTGAATACTATAGTGATGTTGAGAAAGCATTACATAATAGATACAAATTTAATAAAATTAATGGTGAATGGTTTGAGTTGTCCAATGATGATGTAATTTCATTTCCCCAATATTGTCAAAAGATAGACAACAATATTAAAATAGTTAAAAATTTTAAATTTTACTAACTGATTATGAGATACTTACTAAATTTTGTGAAAAATTTTCTTCTTTTGTTTTTTGATACTGAGGAATTAATTGCTATAATTGTAAAACAAATTCCTAAAGAAAGATTTCTTGAAGCGTTAAGGGAATTTGTTCAGGAAGAGAAAAAAGCAAAAATCGGTCAAATTATGCATTCAATTTCAGCGCAAAAATTCTTTATGGAGAAAGTAGAATCCTATGAGAAATTATTAGATAATGAACAAAAGAATGAAGGTGACTTTGTAACTATTTGGGATTTCACATCAGCATCCTATGTTACCAAAACAGAGGACAGTCAATATCAACAAGTTGAACCACTTTGTCATCTTTCAGATGAAGATAAAGATAATTTTGGTAAGCTAATGGTTTATGATATTGAATATAGCGGTATTATGCAACTAAATGAAAACATTAGTTTAGTACAGGATTTGATTTTATCATCTGTAAAAGATAATAAATTGGTAGCTGTAAATGCTCTTCACACAAGATTAGTCTAATTATAATAAATGAAGACAAATGCAACAAAGTGTATTTATAAGAAGAAAGTATCATCGTACATTAAATACTTATCATTTATTTGAATCATTTTTATATGGTGAATTTTATTCAAAGGTATCCGAAACAGATGATGTTGATAATAAATATTTAGAAACTTTAGAAAATAATAATTATTATATAGACAAAAAGTTTATATCTGATTTATTTGATAGTATATGGGAATTTTCAGAACAAATTGATGTGAACCCTAGACTATCAGAAAATCTTATAAGTGAAATACTATTATCAACAAATGAAGATGATGATTTTTTTAAATTAACTAAAGAGTTTGATTTATTTGATTTTGATTATAAAACCTTAGAAGAAATTAGAAATTATTCATTTAATATAATGAATGAACATCAAAATACTATGAAAATCAAACACTTTTTTAAGAATTATACATTATTCTTAAAAAATGAAATGGTTTCAAAATTTAAAATTGAATTATTGGTGACAGAAGATAATATCTGCCAAAATTAAAATAAAAAACCCCTGATTTCTCAGAGGTTAAAATAATTGTTTAAGTTAGTATATTATTTAGATACACTATCAACTTTAGCGGAATTACAACAAGCCTTACTAGTTGAATCAATAAGACAAGCCGAATCGCATTGTACAGTTGTAGAATCAACATTAGTTGATGATTGTTGTTTTGGAAGGCTTGCAAAGTAGTATACTAGTGAGCAAATTGCTACTGCAAACACTACAACAAGTCCAAATTTTTTAATATCTTTCATTTTCATATAAATTTTTATAAATATAGTATTTTTTTTATAAATAGACTATTTAAAATAAAAAGTTAATTTTTTTTCTCCAAATTCTTGGAGTTTCCCAAAATTCCCATACATTTACAAAAAAACAAAAATTTTATGAGAAATAGATTTAATAAAGTATGTGCAATACTTATAATTTTATTATTTTTTAAAATTGAAAATAATAAACTTCAAAAAAGATGTAAAACAAAATGTTATTACACATTTGAAGAAAATGATAGTTTAAAGACTTACAATCTATGTATTGAAGAGTTAAAACAAAGAGAAAAATTTATGCCTAAAGTATATAGATGTCCAGCAGGTTATAAAACTATAGGATATGGACATAAATTATTAAAAGAAGAAAGGTATAAAAAGATTGACTCTACTAAAGCATTAGAAATACTAAAAGAAGATTTTAACAAAGCAATAGCAGAAGTAAATAATAAATTTAAAGACAGCACTTACAAGTGGAAACTTGCACACGCACATTTTGTTTTTTGTTTAGGTATTGGAAATGCTACAACAGCAATTAAAAACAAAACACTTCATAAATATATTTATTATAAAAAAAATAATCGTTACATTAAGGCTGAAAGCCTTGTTAGGGCAAGGCAATTTGAATTGGCTTTAATTAACAATATTTAATTCTGCCCGAACAGAAAGAAAAAATAGAATCCCTGAATTTTTAAAATTTTTTGTTGTTAATCCGATTTCCCTTTCTACATTTGTAAAAATTTTAAAACAATAATTTTATGAACGAACAATTCAAGTATGTCCTTTCGGACCAAATCGAAGTGATTGACCAATTCAATCCTCGTAGAGAAGAGAACTATGATGTTGAAAATCTTTATGAATCAATAAAGCAACAGAACATCCTAACTCCAATCCTTGTAATGGAATCAAGTAAGACATTAGAGGATGGTAGACCTGTCTATAAATTATTTGAAGGTCATAGAAGATTTAAAACTCTTTCTATCATTGAAAATGAAGAAAATACAAAGAGAGACATCCCTGTTCGTATTTTTGAAAAGATGACTGAAGATGAACTACTAATGAAGGCTCTAACTCTTGGTGTAACAGGTAAGCAACTTAAAACATCTGAAAAAGCAAGAGCAATTGCCAAACTTTATAGTTTTGGTTACGATAATAAAAAGATTGCTGATATGATGCAAATCACACAAGCAAATATTTCAATCCTTAAAAAGTTTGAAAAGATTCCTGTTTCATTGCAAGTTAAGATTGATGATGAACTTATTTCATTTAGCGAAACTGTTAAATTGATGGAACAAGTGTCAAGTATAAAAACCCTTGAGAAAATCATTAATCAAGCCATTGACAACAAAGGAGGTAATAAAATATACTCAAGAGATATTAAAGAATTAGTTGCAACAAGCGATGATGACGAAATTAAAAATGTGCAAACTAATATCACCAATAACATCAAAGCAAAAAATGTTGTCGATGATGAAAACATACCCACAATCACAGCATCAGAACTTCCAAATCCTGATGATAATCTTTCTCTTGATGAGGTAAAGGCATTTATGGGTATTAAAACACCTAAAGGTGAACCTAAAACAAAAGTATCATCATTAATGAAAATCTATGATTATCTTACTGATGAAAAACTTAAAAATGTACTTAATCCAAATCTTGAGAAAATTCAAATACTTAAAGCGATTATGGATTACCAAGATGGTTTAATGAGTATGGATAATCTCTGTGATTATTTTTTAGACGAAAAATAAATATTAAGGGAGGGAAACCTCCCTTTTTTATTAAAAAAAATTATATTTGAACTATGAACAAAGTAGATGTAATCATTGGTTTACAACATGGGGATGAGGCAAAAGCAAAGTGCGCCTATTCCATTTGTAAAGAAAATAAAAATTATTACAATTATGTGGTAAGATTTAATGGTGGACCAAATGCAGGTCATACCATTTACCATGAAGGTCGTAAATTTGTGACTCATCAAGTTCCTGTAGGTATATTCTTTGATATACCATCTATCATTGGTCCTTGTTCAGTTATTGATTTATTTAAACTTGAAAAAGAAGTACATGAACTTTCAAAATTCTTAGGTAAAAATATTTCCAATCTTATACTAATTGATAAAAGAGCGCATATGATTACTACCAATCATATTAAATCTGATTCTGATGGTTCAACCATTGGTTCAACTAAATCTGGTATTGCTTATGCTTATGGTGATAAGTATTTAAGAAATGGTATTAGATATGAATCATCAGTTTATGGATTTACTTGTATTGATACATATAAAGTCTTTCATGAAGAAAAAGCTAAGTTACTATTTGAAGGAGCGCAAGGATGGGGATTAGATATTGACTTTGGAGATTATCCATATGTAACATCATCACATTGTGGTATTGCAGGTGTAATCGCATCAGGAATAAATCATAACATGATTGGAACAGTATATGGTATTGCCAAGATATATGAAACATATGTTGGAAGTAAAGAATTTCAACCAATTGAAAATAATGAACTACCAAGATTCCAAGAAGTTGGTCAAGAGATTGGTTCAACAACAGGAAGAAAAAGACAATGCAATTATCTGAATCTTGATACATTAATTCCTGCCATTAGAATTAATGGAGTAACTGATATTATATTTAATAAAGTTGATGTAATTCAGCAATTAAATATTTTTAAAGTTATTTATAAAAATGAAATAATAATATTTGATTCATTCATTGATATGAAAAGATTTATTGAGGATACTTTAATAAATGAAATACCATTTTTTTTAAATATTATTTATTCAGGAAGCCCATACGAAATTTAACATGGAATATATAATTAAAAGGGGAAAGCATTATTCCAATTGGTTTAACTTTCCATTCTTTACAACAAGAAGAAGTATTAAGTTTCAATTTATGATTGATTCATCCTCTCACTATACTCTTAATAATGAAGATGATTATGATTGGAATAAATTATTTGGTCTATCCAATAGTTGGAGCGCACATGAATCATCTGCAAGATTATGTTGGAGAAGATTAAATGAAGAAGAATTTCAAGTATGTCTTTATGTATATGACAATGGAATAAGAACAATTAGTAGAGAAATTAATTTATCTTATGACACCTTTCATGGTGCAAGAATAATTATCTCAAGGCATAATTTCTACTTATTTTTTAGAGATGATTCTATTATCTTGCAAAAAGAAAGTAAAAAACTCTTTCCATTCAAGTTAATACTAAAACCATATTTTGGTGGTACAAGTGTTGCGCCTCATGATATAAAGATTAAAATAAATGTCTTATAATAAAAAACCCCGATTATTAGTCGGGGTTTCTTTTTTTAATTAAGATTACTTTTAAACTACAGCAGCAGCACTTGTAAACATATCTTTTATACTTTTACCAACTTCAATTCCTTCTTTAATTATAGTAAAAATTGCCTCAGTAAGACCAGGTAAATGTTTTAAATGTTGCCATCCTTGAATACCAGTAAAAACCAAACAAAATATAGCATACAAAATATTTGCAATATGTTGTCTTTTTCGTGGATTAGAAAGCCATTCAGGTTGTTTCATTTTAAAATAAGCAGCAGTATCAGAAATTTTAGTTAAACCATAATTTATTGGTGCAACATACGTTTCGTGTAAGCTATGTCCAAGTTCTTGAAGAGAATTACCAATCAAAGTACCATATTCCTCGTTTTTTTGATGATACAAGGCTTCTAATTTTTTTAACTCTTGAAATTCTTTTGGTGAATTTTTTGCATCTAATTTTTTAATGTAAAGTTTTTTTCTTTGAATCTGTTTATTTAATGTATTTAATTCTGCTTTCTTTTCTTTATTTAAACCAAATTTCATTTTCAAAAAATTAATAAGTTGTCCAGCACTACTTAAAACAGTTGGAAGTAGCAATGCAATACCCAATGCAGATGCACCAAAATCTTCACTAGTTACAGTTTGTGTTTGTACATTATTTGCATTTTGTGTGTTTTGTTTATTTGCAGTTGGGATTTGATTTATTTGATTAGCATTTACAGGTTTTTTTAAAACATTTGAAAAAATATTTGCTATTCCTTGATTAATATTTGCTGTTATATTTTCATCTATTTTTTTTTTACCAATATTTATTCTTTTTTTTTTACTTTCTCCTAAACTAGGAGCATTATTTCCTTTTGTATAGATATCAGGAGGTTCTTTAGAAGCAAGTGGGTTAAAATTACCTGTTCTATCAATACTAGATTTTTCAGCATCTTTAGGTGTTTTAGTTTTTTTAGTTTTATTCAAAATTTTCAATAAATCAATCATATCTGTTAAATAATTTTTAAAATTTATATTTAAAATATCTACAATATTAGAACTTTTTCTTTCTTCTTCTAAAAGACCTCTTAAAGATAAATCACTAGTTGTTAAAATTTTCATATAAGTCTTTATGAAATTTAATATTAATTTTTTATTTTTAATATTACCTTCCATAATACTTGTTATGTTAAGGATTAAACTATGAAAAGGATTTGATTTAACTTTTTCAACTAAAGCTAATAATTTTTTATTTGATTTTACTTCACTACTTTTCAAAAGAGAACCAATACTTTTAGCAAACTTATTTAATAAATCAGCGTTTACTTGAAAATCATTAATCAATTTTACATTATTTTTATTTGTTTGTTTAAAATAATCTATTTTTTGATTATTTTGCAAAGCTTCAGTTTTAATTTTTTTAATTTTATTATTATCTCCTCTAAAATCAACTTTAACCTCTTTTCCACCTTTACCTCTACTACTGTCTTTTTTAACTGTTTTACCTCTACTACTGTCTTTTTTAACTTTATTAGCATCTCCTTGAATATAATCTCCTTTAATTTGATAGATATTTTGAATTACTTTACTACCATTATCAACTGTATTATTTATGCTACTATCATTAATATCACGACCTGCTTGTTTTTGTTGTACTAAGTTATTATCACCTTTTATTTTGCTTAGTTGAGATTGACCATTTCCACCTCGTCCACCTCGTCCACCTTGACCACCAGATGATGTACCACCTGTGGTAGGAGGATTTCCCGTACCACCTGTGGTAGGAGGATTTCCCGTACCACCTGTGATAGGAGGTGGTACAGGATTAGGTGTAGTACCAGATGGTGCTGTTGGTACAGGAAGTTGTCTTAAACTTTGTAAAAGAGCATTAAGTGTTGCTGCTCTTGAAGAAGTTTGACCTTTTACTCTCATTCTTTTAACAACTGCACCTGCAACTAATGCTGAAAGACCAATTGGTACTAAATAAGATGCTGCACCGATTAATGCAGTACCTACTACTGCTCCTGCTGTAGTAAAAATATTTGTAATAACTCTTGTTACGATTCTAGTTGTAATATATTTAGCTAATACACCAGGCGCACCACCATATTGTGAAAATAAAGTTCCTGCTCTTCCATATGTTCCTTCAGCAGTATTAAATACATCACCTACTGTTCTATTAGATGGGTCTGCAAGTTGTTTAACTAAATTACTTACTGATTCTGCTCTTTGGCTTGGGTCAATGAAAAGAGATGTTGCTTTAATACCTCGACTCACATCACCTTCTCCATAGAATTCAAGTGCTTTTCTAAGATTTTCAATAGGTTGATTAAAATTAAGATTTAATAGTTTATTAGGAGGCAAGTTATTTTGAAGTGTATAAGAAAAACCATTTGGGTCAACTTTAATATTTCTTTCAATAATAGTTTTTGTAGTGGTTTCAAAAGTAGATTTACTTATTTCAGTTAATCCTTTAATGTAATCAATAAACCATTGTGATTGACCAACCCATCCTGCTGCTGTTAGAATTGCACCTCCAATAGCTAAAGTTAGTGGTAATCTATTTGATTTAAGACCCTTCATTACTTCTGAACCATATTCATTATAACCATAAGCACCAACTCTTGCATCTCTATCTCTATCCAATGCTCTTCTTACGGAATCAGAACTTAAACCACCATCAGCAGTTACATCAGCAAGAGTTGCTTCTCCTAATTGTATATCTTCTGATTCATCATAGTCTTCATTCATTGTACTATAAATTGTACGATTAAGTTTATAACTCATCATATAGTTTACATACTTTCTCAAGTTGTCAATAAATATATTTGCTGCCGCAGGTTTAATTTTACCATCATCTACTGCCTTTTTAATTGTATCATAAACAGCAGAAATTTCTAAAACACCCTTTAAGAAATCTTCTTTTTCTAAATTATTTGGGAAATCAGTATTTTTAAAATGAGTATCTAATCCTTTTATAAAATTTTGACCATCATTTTGTTCTTGGTTTATAATATCTTGAATTTGAGCAAGCATTTTTTGTCTTTCTTCAGGTCCACCAAGAATTTTATCACCAACTTTATAACTTGGTAACCATTTAGCTGCATAATATTTTAATTTTTCTCCCCAAGTTGCTTCATCTAAATGTTGTAATTCTTCACTTAGTTGTTTAAATTCTTTAAGCATTAATGAATTTTTATTTAATTTTTGTGAAGAAGTCAATCCTAAAACTCCATTATTTAACTTCTTTTTAGATAATTTCTTTTGCATAATTTTATTATAATTATATTTTTTTGTAAATAGTTAGATTTTAAAAAAAATAAAATAATTATCATATATTTATTTTATGTTAGAGTTACTTAATAGATTTGAATATTTTTGTAATGCATCGGGTATTGATTTAGATGCTGTTTTAAAAACGTTTGATGAACCACAACGTGTTGATAATATTGATGTTATTGACAAGCACAATGCTAAAATGCAAATATTAAGAAATGTTTTTAAACAATTTCTTTTGGCAGAGGAGCAAAAAATTTCTGATGGACATTTGGAATTTATAATTAAAATTTCCAATCTAATTTAAAAAATTTTATATTTGCATTATGGAAAAGCGATACATGGATATATTCTCACCCGATGTCACAAATGAATCGGTGATTAGACTGCATTACAATCAGAATTTTGGTACTGTTCCAAATACAATTGTAAAGGAATTTACGATTGAAATTGAGGAAGATAAAATCTGTGACATATTAGAATTAATTGATGAAATGGGGTTTAACATTCCATCTATCGTAAATTGTACTCATTCATATGATAAGAATGGATATGGGATTAGAATCTATGAACTTTTTGAAAAGATTTATTTCTCATTTGATGTCACAAATGATAAAATCAGACTTGAGATACTTTATAATAAAAAATCACAATTAATTGATGGTCTTATTAATGAATGTACAGAGAAATTCAAACCATATGAATATAGAGAGAAAAACAAAATAGGCTTTAATCTCTTTATGAATAACGGTGGTCCATATCTACACTTCAATGAAATACCTGATAAATATATCATTTCAATTGAAGATAATTATAATGATGATTTTGTAGAAGAAAATAATCTTATCATTAATTCATTAAAAGAAGGTGGTACAAGTTTATGTCTTTTTCATGGTGACCCAGGATGTGGTAAGACTCACTACATTAGATATCTAATTGCTGAACTATGCAAAGAAAAGAAAAAAGTAATCTACTTTCCAAATGAACATATTCACTTTTTAAGTGACCCATCTTTCTTACACTTCTTCAAAGACCATAAGAAATCAATTATTGTTATTGAGGATGCTGAAGAAATTCTAACATCAAGAGAACTTAGTTTATCTAATAGAGGTATTAGTAATTTATTAAACCTTACAGATGGATTGATGGGTGATTTCCTTGAACTTAAATTTGTTTGTACATTCAATACAGCAATTGATAAAATTGATAAAGCACTATTGAGAAAGGGTAGAATTACAACCAATTATAAGTTTGAAAAACTATCAGTTGATAAGTCTAATAAGTTATTGGAAAAACTCAATAAAGAACATACAACAAATGAGGCAATGACACTTGCTGAGATTTATAACTTGGAACAGAAAGATAATTCAGAAAAGAAAGAAAGGAAAATTGGTTTTGGTTTAAAATAATATGGATAAAAGAGAAATAGAACAAATACTTTATGATTTACATAAAGATAAATCTAATGATAAAGTAATTAATTTAGTAATTAAAAGTTACAACTTAGGATTACAAGATGCTGTTGATAATGTTGTTTTAGATTCTACTGAAGAATATAATGAAAGAAAAGGTGAATATTACGATGAGTATTTTGTAGATAAAGAGAGTATTTTAAAATTAAAGTTGTGAATAAAAGAGAAGTTATTATAGACAAAATACCAAATCAAGATTTTTTATTTATTGATGGATTTGATGATGCAATCATTGGTACATGTGAAAAAACTGATGTTGTAATTTATTCCACAAAAAAAATTATTGAAATTATTATGAATCAAGGTATGGAATATCGTGATGCTTTAGAACATTTCCATTTTAATATTTTAGATGGGAATTTAGGCGAAATGACACCAATTTTTTGTGATGATTTTTATCTTAAATAATTTATGGAACATATTACAACATTTTTAGTAAAAGCATCTGACATTGGTTTATCCAATAATATGTTTGGTGGTGTTATTTTATCTTTAATAGATGAGTCAGCAGTTGCATATGCAATGCAAATTTGTGATACACCAAGAATGGTAACAGTTAAGATTGATGAACTTGTTTTCAAAAAAGCTGTTAAGGTTGGTAATCTTTTAAAAGTTTATGCCAATGTAATTGAATTTGGAAATACATCTGTTTCAATTTATATTGATGTTCGTAAACATAATGTCTATAATGGTAAACAAGAGACAGTTACTCATACCAATATCAAGTTTGTCAGAATTGATGATGAAGGAAATCCTCTTGCAATTTCTGAAAGAATTAAAACAAGATACTCAGAAAGATTAAAAAAATACGGAAGAGGTCTTCTTTCTTTTGAGGAAAAGAATAAAAATTAATATATTTGCACTATGCTTAGAATCTCTGAAAAAGCTAATAGAAACTACTTGGCTAAAGTAGTTTTATTAGGAAAATCTGTTACACATCCAAATGCGGATAGACTGCAAGGATTTATCATTGACCATGCAAGAATTTATGTTGACCTTTCATTTAAGGAACATGATATCTGTATTTACTTTCCACTTGAATCTCAAATTGACTCAAGAATTCTTTCTTTTTTGAATCTATATTCTGATAAATCTCTCAATAGAGATAATTCAAAAGGTGGTTTCTTTAATTCAAAAGGAAGAGTAAGAGCAGTTAGACTAAGAAGTGAACCATCACAAGGATTCATAATGAAAGCACAGGACTTCCTTGATGCGATATTATCATTTTCATCAGCCTATAGACTCATTGATTCTGATAGTATTGGTGAAGAGTTTGATTCAATTAATAATGAAATCATTGTAAAGAAATATGTTATTCAAGACCAAAGAAAAGCAGGTGTTAAATCTGATAAGAAATTGGCTAAGAAAGTTTCAAGAGTTCTTGAGAATCAATTTAGATTTCATATTGATACTGAACAACTAAAGAAAAATATACATAAGGTTAAACCAAATGATTATATATCAATCACAGCAAAGCTTCATGGTACATCTTTTATCTGTGCTAGACTATTAACTTATCGTAAACTATCATTTGTTGAAAAGGTATTAAAGAAGTTAGGAGTAAACATAAATGATAAAGTATATGATTTACTTTACTCATCAAGAAGGGTTATTAAGAATGATGATTTAAATACACAATCAAATCATTATTACTCAAGCGATGTTTGGGGAGATGCTTCAAGGATGATTGATTATGCAGTTTATAAAGGTTATACTTTATATGCTGAGATAGTTGGTTATACAAGAGATGGAGCATTTATTCAAAAGGATTATGATTATGGATGTATTAAACCTACATATGAAAATGAATATGTTGAAGGTGTTCATTACAAAGTATTTGTTTACAGGATTACATTCACAAATGAAGATGGTAATGTGAGTGAATTATCTTGGAGACAGATTAAAGCATATTGCGAACACTTTGGTATTCGCCATGTACCTGAATATTATTTTGGTAAGTTAATTAATTTTGATAAGTCACTTAAAAAGATTAAGAATGAATTTGAGGTTTCCCGACAAATAATTGATTTACTTGAAGAAAAGTATCTTGAAAAGTATTGTGAGTTTTGTGGTAACAAAGTGCCAAGCGAAGGAATTGTTTTAAGAGTTGATAAATTATTTAACTTTGATGCTTACAAATTAAAATCATTTATGTTCCTTGAAATGGAATCCAAACATTTAGATGATAATATAATTGATATTGAATCTGAACAATAGAAAGTTATGAGTAAAGAACAAGAAGAATTATTGGATGAGGCGTATGAGAATTACTTACAGCACTATGATGATGAATATAACGAAGAACAAAAGAAAATCCAAAAAAATCCTTTACATTGGATGGAGATGGAATATACAAATATCAGACCATATCCAAAAGAAAGTTTCATTAACAAATGTAAAACAGATACAGAGTTCTCTGAAAAGTGGGGATTAAAGATTGAAGAAAGAGAGTTGAGTTTGGAGGAAAGAGCTAAATGGTTACAAGATAATAAAGGATACGACTTATTGGTTGGTAATTTAGACCACGACCATATAAGAGAAGTTGTTGAAGAAGAAGCACCAACCAAACTAATCACAATAACATACAACGATAAAACAATAGAAAGTTATGAGTAAACATAGTATACAAAATGACCCTGAAATTCAACAATGGACAAAAATTTCATTACCTTTGCCCGATGAAATTTCCTCTGAAGCGTAATTTTACGGTTGACTTTGAAACTGCTCTTGGTGAATTATATCTCATTCACAAAGACCTAAAAAGTCAGTTAATGAATGATGAATCATTCAATGATTACATGTGTTATTTATTTGAATTTGCATATCAAAAAATACTTGATAGAAATAAATTAAGTGATACATATATAATCAGAGAACAATACTCAAATATCATTGCTCAAGAAGTAAATGATTTATATGAATCCGAATATCTTGTATCAAACTCAATACCAACAAAAAATATAATTAAAGATTTTATTTCAGATAAAAATATTTATTTTTATATGGATGATAAAACCAAACAAGGTATAGAATTCTTTATTATTAAAAAACATGAGTTAGATACTTTAAATTACTTGGGATTAGAAAATTATCATTTCATTGATACCAAGCCTGAAAAATTCGTTCAAGGTTGGTAATTTACTATTTAAAGTAAATGAGATATATTTTATTAATTTCTTTATTTTTTATTTTAATTTCGTGCCGAAAAGACGCCTGTTTAACCTGTACGCAGATGGTATCTGAAGATTATTATCCTGCAAGAGATGGCTATCCCAAAACCACATCAAGTAGTTATTATTCCTGTGGTCCTAATAATAGTTGGATTGGTAACCAAGTTAATGTGCAAAGGTTTATTCTCAATGATACTCTAGTTACTAAAGTTCTATCAGTAGATTGTAAATAATTTTTTTTATTTTTTTAGAATTTCAAAAAATACTCTTATATTTGCCCCATGAAAATGACCAAAAATACCATTGCCCTTTACAAAGGATTTGTATGTCTCTCTGAATCAACTGAGAGCAATCGCAGCTTGGCTTTGACAGTTCAAGCTAATCTAATGCAGTATGGTTATATGCTTTCAGAGGAAGCATTTCAATTTCTTGCAAATGCAAATAGAACAGATATCATTAACTTCAATGATGAGTGTATAACTTATCTAAAAGATATGATGGGTGGTCGCTATGACTATGAACCCATGTACAAAAACTTTCCTCAAGAAGTAATGTCAATGTCTGATTGTGAATTATTTTGGAATCAGATTATTCATTATCTTTCTAATGGTGAATGGATGCCTGAGTCTATTGAAATG
>Ga0181355_1000078_pt1 | contig 34361 bp, 17 predicted proteins | sample Fa13VDMM15DN_FD_130099 | JGI IMG/M metagenome (GOLD analysis project Ga0181355, IMG submission 130099) | Freshwater viral communities from Lake Michigan, USA - Fa13.VD.MM15.D.N | ecosystem: Environmental > Aquatic > Freshwater > Lake | place: USA: Michigan | collected 2013-09-23 | reverse complement strand
TGAGAACTGCGGACTGCAATAGCTGCATGCAAGGTTGCAAACATTGTTGAAATTAACTTCCACATAACTGGGAATAGCATCTTCATCTCCTGTTGATTTTGTAATTACTGAATAATCTTTGGCGGCCCAGGGCTCACCTGATCTGTAGTGTCTATCACTCAGTTTGTCATGTGCTTCCATGTTCCAGCAATAGCTGCACTCTGCAGGTTTGACGCCTGCTAGCATGAGTTTGCGTTGTTCTTTCTTGTGCGGTGTATTGTGTAACGCACTTGGATTGCGTCCAATGTCTTCTATGGGTATTCGATGCAAGGGTGGATGATAACAACTGTTGTTCAGTCCTGTGGGCAGGTGCAAGCTGACCTGTTTCCACTTGGCCAAACAAAGAGCAGGACCTAGATCCTGCTTCATTTGTTCTGCTGAACTTAAAAAGCGGCTTTGTGTTCCAACCGATTCATCGCCTTTATTAGTCATTGTACTTCCACTCACTTAACCATTGCTCAACAAAATCAAGATTGCTAAAAATTTGTTCAATGGGATAAACGTAATGATTTTTTTTATTCTGCTGTTGTTAAAATCCAAATCTTCGTAATAAAACGTATAGTCAGGACAGAATGATTTATCTAACAGCTGATCTGTTATAAAGTCTTCAATATTGTTCAATGACACTGTGATTGATTTTGGCGGTATATAATCTTGACCGTTGTGTTGAAAATTATATATTGATCCCAATTGTTGGAAATACATCCAACTTGCAAACTGTTTGACTTTGTTTCGTCGACGTATTTCCACAATTAGCGAACTGTGTTTAATCTGCTCTGCTTGGTGAACTGCAAATATTTTACTGTATCGTTGAACCACATGCCCTAATTTTCGAGGGTTGCAATTGGTAAATTGCTCAAAATCTTTCCATGGTTCTTTCTTTTCTTGATGCATCCCACCCTCTCCAAGATAACACAATGTAATGTCGTACTGTTGAATCTTAGATGCAAGTGCGTGGGTTCCTGAGCGAGCTGCTCCTAATATCAAAATATTTTTATTTTTGAAACTTGAATCAGCAAACAAATTTTCTAACATTACCAGCCTTCCTGTTGGCGGATCACATCAATTTCTCTTACCATGACACCACGATTGCGCCAGTCGCCGCGATAGTGATGTTTGAAAAACGCTGACTGTTCAGCTTCCAGTATGGCCATGGGCAAGTCCAGTTGTGTGCCAAGATCGGGGCCCAGTTGATTGCTCAAGATACGTGGGTTGGAATCTTTCACAGTCTCCCACAAGTCTGCTAGTGCAGCAAAGTCCTGTACCAGAGTATGATCCCAGTTTGTGAGCATGGTCATGTAGGTGCCTTGACGAGCGCCAGCCATGGCCCATTCACCGTGTTCTGCATCTGCACCCACGTTGTGCCAGATGGTTAGGTTGTCAATGTTGCGTAATACCTGGTTCTTGAATTCTTCAATTGAAGGTCGGCGGCCCCGCTGTAAACACATCTTAACACCCTCGCGAAATCCTGCACGCCAGGCCTGGCTGGCACTGCCATTGGGATATGTTGTGCTGTAGCAATCGTGCATGGGCCAGTACCGTGGACTGAAACAAAATTCAACCTGTGTTTCAACACTGCCATCCGTGGCTTCGTGAGTACGCATTTGTGCAACAAACTCGCGAGTCCAACTACTCAATCCACCATTGCCATACATCAGCCCATTTATAATATTACGTGCTCGCCAACGAAACACAGCATGCTCATATTCGGGTGTGGGGAAACTAAGCGTTTGATTAAAAAAGCCGGGGTCAGGAATATTGTCACCATCAACCAGGATGAATCTTTCTGTGGTAGATGCCTGGGCTGCGGCCTTGTGTGCAGCATCACTGCCTTTTACACCATCAACTCGTACTGCCCACGGCACCATGTTTTTGATCTTGGTCCATGTTTCTTCTTTATTGGGTTCATCGTAACTCAAGTAAATGCAGTCTAGGTCTGCTATGTCAATTTGCTTCATATGTTTTTTTGCTCCAGGCACAATAAGGTTCAGACTCAACTACCACAGCTACATCCATTGGGTGACAATGTGTGCCTGAGGTGCTAGGAGTTAGTTTGTTGACTGTGCGCCATTTTGTTTCAGTCAATTTTCCATTTACCACACGCACACGACTGGGACTACGAGCGTATGTTGCAGCGTCAATCTCAATGTAGTTACCGGGCAAACGCTCCATGCTGTAAAATAACAAAGCCCCGGTTGAATCGTAGTACAGTCGATAGGTCAGTGGCTGTGTTTCGGGCACTGCATGTAGTATGCTCCAAAATTCATCTGATGTCATGGTCGCCATTCCTTGATGTGATAATGAAATGCACCCCATTGTGCCACAGTGTTGATCCGTAGAGGATCATGCTCCCAGGTCAGTTCGTGTGTCCAACGATCAGTTGTGCCTGCATGATGCTGTTTCATGTGTACAATTTGCGGGTACGTGGTAAACGGCATTGTAACACGCTCTGGGCCCATGATCTGTGCTGCCATTGCGTATACTAAATCAGTGTCTGCTGCAACAGGTGCAAATTTTATCAGCTTACGAAACTGATCCCAATTGGCAAATATGTCACGCACAAGATCAAAGAACTCTTTGGCAGTGTCGCTCAGTCGCCAATAAGTTATTGCATTGTACACATCAGGCAAGTGATTTTGATCAAACACTTGACGGTAGTGGCGGGCTGTACTGACATCACCGCGCCAGTTTCTGCATCCTGTACTGACCACAACATCGCGATGTCTAAACAAGTTCCACCAGTGTGCAATAGGGCTGGCAATCAGCATGTCTGCTTCTAGCTTGATTGTTTCACGAAACGGTGTTAGCTTGAATACTGCTGCATCATTGGCATAGGCATTGCTGTTGATTGTTGGCAACAAATGCACATAGTCAAACAAGGTATCTGCAACTGGCTTATCTGTGATTAGGCATACTCTAGCATTTGGGTGATGCGTCTTTAAACTTTCGACCAGCATACGAGCACAACGAACATAGTCAACTGTGGCAGTGTTGACTGCTACTACAACATACCCTTGTTCTTCAATGGGCCGCAATTATGTTCTCCAGGTGCTGTTTGCCCATGGCATGAAAATCTGTAGTATGCCATTGAGTGTATTTTGGTTGGTTGTCTGGGTCGCGATATGTGATGCGGTATGTATCAGTTTGGTGTGCAATTTTGGTCAGCACTGTGTCTGGCATCACAGTCAGCAAGGGCCAGGGTATTTCATCTACCCGGCCTGTGTGTCCGCTCACGATTCCCAGGGCAATACTCAAGGCAAAATCATTACGATAGGTCTTGTTGTCAATGCCATACAGTGCTCGATAGTGTTCCCAATTGTCACGTATCATCTGCATGCAGTCAAATATATATTGTGCAGTGTTTGACCGACGAAATAACATTACTGTGGCCCACCACATGGGCATGCTATGGCGCCCAAAAACATTGAGTCCTTTCAAAGGATGCCCAGTGTTGAGGTTGATGGCCGATCGATGACACATAAAGTCTGTGTTGTATTCTAAAATTCTTTTGAGATCTGAACTGGCCACCACATAATCGGCATCCAGTACCAAGGTGCGATCCCAGGGTGTTAGATCATATGCGTTGACCCTGCCAGCATTGTGCCAGGTCACTGTGCTGGCGTAATCTTCAAACCATCGTGTGCCACCGGATTCGGCTGTTGCCGGTACCACTTGATCAAATGCCTTGAGTCTGGGATCTGCAGGGTCTGCATCTGTGACCACTGCAACCGGAATGTTCAAGTGCCGTCGAATGTTTTCGGCACTCCAGGCAGCCATTCGCACATAATCAGTGGCTTCGTTGTTGAAGGCAAATATTAGTGCTCCTGTGCTCATCGTTTTTTGTTCAACTCATCATGTTCAACAAGCCATGCATTCAGTTGTTCTTGCCAACGATCAAACACCAGGTGTTGTAATTCTAACGGACTTATCTTTACAGGAGTATCATAAAGATCCAGTAACACTACATGATCCTCAACAGGAACAGATTGTAGCACTGCCAGCAGTTCGGGGCCAGCACGCCACATTCCACCGTTGTGGGCAAACAGCATACGAGCCTGGTATTTTTCTTTGAGCACACGGCGTGCAGTTGCATGATCAAACCGTGTTCGTGCGTGGGCAATTAAAGCATCAGTATCCATGCTAGTAGTATACAGGAAAAAGCAGCAAAAGTAAAGGGCCCAGCAACCCTTTTGGTTAAGTTGTTGTGGCAGCTACAGTGGGTGTGCCCCACGACGCGGTCAAGTATGTGGTACTTGGTGGGAAATAGGTCACAATTGTGGTGGGTGCTGTGCCTGGGGTTGCTCCCGAACTGGCCGTGCCTCCCGAAATTGGATCACCATCTGATGCTGACCAGAGTGTTGTGATAACCAATGTGTCCGAACTAGCACCTTTGGCAATTGAGTGTTGAATAAAATTGCTGGTATAAGGAGCAGTGTCAGCAAATTGCTTGTACACAATGGTAGCACCTGCGCCAGCTGTCAAGTCATTAAATCCTGTGGTAGTGAGTAATGTGGTTGGCGTGCCTGTGCCTCCACTTTTGGTGGTGCCTGTGTAGTTGGCACCAGAAATGGTTTGTGTGGCTGTGCCTCCTGTGATAAAAATATCACCGCACAAGGTGTTGGCCAGGTCGTTCCATTCTGGGTCACCTGTGGCACCTGTGGCAGTTTTTGACACATCAATCTTGACTCGGCCGCCGGCGTTGAAGAAATAACGAGCAGCATCAGCTGATGCAAATGTCACTGTGTTCACAAATGAGATAGTCCAAGTGGCGCCCGAAGTGGCTGCTGTTTTTGAATTGGTGCCGGTGTAGCCTGTGAACTGTGTACCATTGGCCACGGCGTTTTGGCGGTTGGTAGTAATGTTGGTCAGGTCAGTGTTGAGTGCAGCCAGAATGTCAATGGTGTTGCCGGCCACTGGGGCGACCCTAGCAGTGATAGTTGTACCTGTGTGGCTGCCCATACTGCTAATGGTGTTGACCAGGCTGGCCCATTGGGTAGCAGTGATTGATCCTGCTGCTGACACAGTGGTCAGTGCTGTTTGTCCCCACCCTGAATCAGTTGAGCCAGTGCTCCATACGTTGTTGACGTTGGCTCCTGCTGTGGTACTTGCAAAACCGTTGTAGTCTGTGGCTTCAATTAAGCTGCCTGATGAATATGCCATTTTGGTATCCTATGTTAGTTCTTGATTGTGACAATTGCTTCAATTGTACCTGATTCAGGGGTGAGTTTGTCAACCAAGCTTCGTCCAATCACGTTGAATGCTGTGGCTTCGCCAGGTGCTGCTGCTCGAGCAACGCCATCGCCGGCACTGACCAGTCGATCGCCCTTGCGTACCCGCCCTACTATCTTGACTGGCACACGCCCAGTCATGGCCACAGCAGGATGAGTATCGTCTTCACCGGCTCCACCGTTCATCATAAATGCAGGATTGGTTGAAATAACTCCAAACACCTGCTCGCTCAGTTCGCTTGTGGCCCGAGTAATTTCTTTGGTTCCACCAAGTTCAACCACTGTGCCTGGCTCCATGACTTCGTCAGATGCAAATCTTTCTGCAACGTCAGCGTACAGGGCAGTGGTTGCTGTGGCAAACACACGGTTAAAGTAATTGACAGAACTGCCAATATTACCCACAGCATTAGTTCCTGATTTGGCAATACTAGGTGTTGTGAGCCCTGTGAACACGCCGCCTGTGGTTGTGAACACAGCCACGTTTGATGTTCCGCCCACATCAAAGTTGATGTTGCCACCCGAAGTGCCAACGTTGCCTTCTGACGTGCCGTTTTGGAACTTTGTAACACTAACGCCCAAGCTCAAGCCTGTCAGTTGTGAACCGTTACCAATAAAAAACGTGCCAGCGACATTGGCTGCGCTGGTGATATTGCCTGTGGCACTGACCAGGCCTGCAGTGCGCAAGTTGCCGCCAGTGACGTTGGCAGTGCTGGTAATTGCACCTGCTGCAGTGATCAGACCTGCTGTGATGATGTTGCCGCCAGTGACGTTGCCTGTGGCCACAACTTGTGCACCTGTGTTCAAATTTGCACCAGTAATATTGCCAGTCACACTGAGTGTTGTGCCTACTGTGGCAGCATTGCTGATTGCAAATGTGCCGCTGGCTCCCAGTGCACGAGCAACGTCATACAATGTTCCGCCCACGTTGGATTGAATTACCAAGTTGCCACCTGAAATTCCACTGCGTACAACACCATCGTTGCCGGTTTCAGAAATGATAGCAGCATTGGCAGTTCCCACAAACAAGCCTAGATCATTGTTGATTCGCACCGTACCAGTGGTGGCGGTGTTGGCAGTGGCCCGCATGAAGTCAGTTGAGTCCAGATTGTCCAGCAACTGGGCATTGGTTGCACTTCCGCTAAACACCGGTGATCCCGAATTGTACAATGTAATACCATTGAAGATTGACGGGAAGTCTGTGTTGATAGGAGCAGCAGGAGTAAAAGTAGCGTCTTTGCTTACAATAGCTACTCTTGTGTTGTTCACATACAAGCTGGTTATAAAGTGAGGACTTGAACCAGAATCGTTAATGGTTTCAGGAATAGCACCTGAAGTACCTTGAGTGCTGGAGAAAGCAGGACCTACCACAATAAATGCAGCACCTGTCCAAACTTTGACCTGTTGGTTTGTAGTATCATACCACAAGTCGCCGGTTACGTTTGATGCTGGCGCGGTAGCACTTGCTGTTGCAGCACTGATAGTTTTGAATGTAGTGCCATTGTAGACCTTGAGCAGAGTGTTGGTTTTGTCCCACCACAGTTGTCCTGTCAGCGGAGCAGCAGGTGCTGTGGTGTTTGCACCATTTTCCAGCAAGTGAATAAAGTTTTCGTCCAAAAACTCACCGTATCCAGCGTAGTTTTTGCCTACCAGGATCATGCTTGAGCTGGTGTTTACTGTACCGTCTGCAATTGTTGCAAAAACGTTACCGTCGGTAAGATTGATTGTATATGCCATGTTGGTCGCCTATTCCTGTTGTCAATATTTATACAGCATTGATGTTACTCAATGTTTGAATTCTCACTGTGTAATCAATTTGAATCTGTCGGTTCAAACTCTTTTGTACAGGGTGAAAAATTACGTGTGTAATCAAACGTAGATTGTCTGCAGCACCGTTCCAGACTTTGAGTCCCAGTTCGTCAAATACAAATTCGCCGTTGAAGTTGGTGCTGTTGTCAAATGCCTGCTGTGTTGGCGGTTCACCGTAGTCCAACAAACATGTGACCAAGATATCGGTGTACACGTTGCCCGAAGTGTGCAACACAGTCATGCCGTTGTTTACAGGATCTTGGTTGGCTGCACTTTGATCATCCACTACTTTTTGATAGGTTTGATTGTATAGGTCAGCGTTTTGTCCAATGGTATTAGGGGGCAAATAGGTAATAACACCCGTGGGGTCAACTGAACTGCCGCCGTTGCCAAAAGCCATTTCGTAGATGTAGCCCAGATTTCTGTTGCTCAGAGTCTGTGCCATAGCAATTGAAATGTTTTCGTAGTGAATGGCATTCTTTTTGTCCACAAAAACTTCGCCGTTGTTGGGATCGTGAATTTTTAAAAAGCCTTCAATTTTTGCAAAACCAGGAGTGATAATCATGCTCGTCCCTCCACGTAGGTTTTTTGGGTAGCAGGATCAAAAATTCTCATGTGAGCTTGCACCGAAATAGACCCTTTTTCGTTGGGCTTTGCGGGACGCTGCTGAACAGCAGGTGCTGCGGGTTTTGTTGACTGTGTGTTTGTCATGATCTTTTATTTACCTTGTTTATAGCCCACGCAAGAACCTTGCTGCACGAGTATTGGTATCTTGCAGGGCAACACCATTGCTAGCAGTGCCTGTGCCTGGTTCATACCAAGTTACACCACGGCGAATTAGAATAGTAACTTCAACTCCTTCTGGTGGCAATGCTTCCAAAAATTCCACAGCCACAGGGTCAAAATCAGTCACTATCCAAGGGTACAGCGATTCTGTAATAAAAGCAGGATACTGACGTTGGCCGCCCACATATACTTCAAGGGCATCAACAAATACTGTGCTAGAATCTCCAAAATCAACGTCGGTTATGCTTGGTGCGTAATATACCATGGTTGATCCGTCACTGAGTGCTGTGTCACTGACCACACGATCTTGATACTCTAGATCCAGCAAGTTGCCTCGGCCAAGGTCGGTTACACTTGCTCCCACTGCATGATCAGCAGCAGCCGTGCCTGCAGTGCCTCGTAGCAAACTGCTGATAGTGTTTGTAGCAAGATCACGTGTGCGATACATGATACGTTCGCCATCAATAATTACTACACCAAAAACACCTAACTCTAAATTAGACTCACTTAGTGCAGTAGCATCAACCACCTGGATAGAATCCGCAGTAGCAGACACGGTTGCAGCAAGCTCGGTGGTTGTAGCACGAGTAATTCTGTAAACTGCTTGTACTCCACGCATGTCCTGGAATATACGGAAAGCCATTTCTTCAGGAGTCACACTGTTGGTGAACTGAGTCACAGCCATTACCTGTGTTGATCCAATTGCACCTGAACTCAAGATCAAAAATCCATTTTCCACTGTGTAGTCTGCACCTTCAAACAGTCTCACTCCATCTAGTGTGACCCAGAGTCTGCTGGCCACAATGTCTGTGCGTCCTAGGTTAAACTGATTGTTGGCCACTGACGTACCAGCGGTGTAATCATAAGATCCCGGAGTGTCGTTGACCACTGCTGTATCGTAATCAGTGCTGTCGTAGGGTTCATTGATGACCACGCCAGACACAACTGGACCTACAAATACCTGTGTCAATATATTTTGTTGGGAAGTGTCATTCCAGGTGATAATTTCAAATACATCACCAGTATTCACTGTGCTCGCAATTTGAACTTGATTGATTGCTATCACATAATCGGCCACTGTGTTGACTGATATCAATATTGTGGCTCCTGCTGCAGGAGCAGTTTCAAATACCACTTGGCGGCCCGGAGTGTTTGAGCCGTCCCAGTTGGACACACTAAAATCTCCCACAAACGATCCAAGACTTTGTGTCTGGACTACACCGTCTACCCATACCAGAACGTCGGTAACAGGATCAATAATGCTTTGTTGATAACCACCTCGCTGCGGCAATCCAAAACTCACGCTGCTGTCGTCACCAATCCATTCAATACCTTCGGCAGGACGTAGTCTCGAGCCGTTGCGTGTCACAATCATGTTGGCAGGATTAGTGCCTTCGAGACTGTTGATTGCTGTGATAGTTTTGGTGATGGTCAAGGCAGCATTAGCCACCACTGTTTGCGTTTGCGGAGTACTCCAGGAGTATTGAATTGGACTTGTTGTGCCCAGGGCCAACAATGAAACTCCATCATCAAAGCCCAAGGTAGTGCCAAAACTTACTTGAGTTTGCAGAGTTGGCACAAACTCAAACCAGTACAGCAAATTGTCAATGGCAACACCAATTGGCACTGGTTGCAATGCACGATAGTATGTATTGTCATCAATTACCACAGCCGATTGCTCATATGAATCAAAAATTGACCATGTGGCAGCGTCAAAGTATGGAACCAAACTCACACTGTTAATCAATTGACCGTTTACAAAAACTGCTACTTCAAAAATTTCAGCTTCGTTGACTGGAATAATCACTGAACTGCCAACGTCTGCTCCAATGTAGTTGGCACGATACAGCTGACTTCCGCCACCGGCTTCGTAGACAGAAATATTCACAATGTCGTTGTTGGCAACTTCCGACACAAAAGACACAGTCTGGTTCACCCAGTTCACTGTGTAGTTGATGTCGCTAGCTAGGTCACGCCCTGTGGTCAAATTGCTGACCAACACTTGCACAGGGTTTTCAACCACGTTGGCCCAGCTGTATGCCACAGTCACAGCAGGTTCATAAGTGTATCGTACCGTACCAATTTCAAACCCGTGCCCATCAAGACTCCAGTCGCTGCCGGGTCGGGTAAACACTCGGAAATCTAGCGTGTCAAATTCTGAACCGTTGACTAGTTCTTCGGGAGCATATCCCTCATAAGGCCCAATGAATTGTCCGCCGTTGACATTGATATCAGAGAAACGATTGCCCAGTGCAGTGTCAGTGAATTCACTTTGATACACTGCGTCCAGCACACCAGGATCACCCAAGAAGTATTCGCCATACACCTGCACTCCTGGGTAGTCTACTCCGTCAATCAACAGTGGCAGTTCTAGTCCTGGTGAATTAACTCCGGCCACATACAAGCCCATGGTACGGTCAACACCGCTAAGACCCAGACCGTTGTTGTAGGTTCCTGCGTTGACCAGGTCCCAGTTTTCCAGATCAAATGTAGGGCCCACAACTGCGGTACTGTCTTGACTGTCAGCTTGCCACACTCGATTGTCGTAACGAACCAGGTCTCCGTTTTGGTAAGTGGCATCCGCGTTCCATTCGGTCAGTGTTGGTACATATTGATAACGGTCAAATTTCATGGTAGTACGGATTGTGCGTACGGGACTATAGTAATCAACTGTTGTGGGAATCACTGATTCACTGTAGTCTTGAGCAGCAGCAGATCCATTCATGGTTGCGTATGCACGAACACCTGATCCGTTGCCGCCTGTGAATGTTATCACAGGAGTTGCACTATACCCCACACCAGGAGTTGTAATTGTTACTCCAACCACTTGACCTAGACTGTTGATCACAGCAAATCCTTTTGCTGGTTGAACTGCAGTGCCCACAAACGTGACCACCGGTGCTTCATTGTAACCTTGGCCACCTGAAATAATGTCAACGTTGATGAGATTCAACAAGTAATTTTGAATCCATTGTGAATAAGGCCATTGTGTCCACACTGTGCTAGAAGCAGGCAAATTGCTTGCGTCTGTGAGAGTGGCGTTGAACGCTGTGCTCTGTTGATATGGCAGCAGCACTGGACTGGTGTATTGCGGTATTTCAATGCTGGTATTAAAGTAGGCCGGCACATCAAAGTCAGCAACATCACCACGGAAGTCATCAAAACCTGCATATTGCAAATTAAATTCGCGAATTTGCACATGGTATGGTTTGACTTCTTGAATATAGTCTTCTACAAATTCTTGGTTGTCTCGAATGTAGTTTTGGTAAGGCACTAGATCGCGAATTCTGTGATCCACGTCAATCAGACTGGTTTTGACCAGCCATTCGGGGGCAGAAAACTCGCTCAACACATAGTCAAACATCAAGATCAATGAACGGTTGCGTTCAATTGCTAGATCATCAATGAACAATTCTTCGTTGATGGCTTGAATAATTTTACGGGTTTCAATCACAGGTTCCTGGTCGTAGTACTGTGCATCAAAAACTTCAAGATCAAATCCAAATCGTCCCAGGGCATAGTCCCACAATTCTGCTGAGAATTCAATGGTTCCATCTTCTAGTCCCACACGTTCCCAAGCAAGGTCAGTCTTTAGGTAAATTTCAAACTTGCCTTGTGCATTGGCTGTGACTTTGACACTGGATCCCACCGGCACACTCAGTGTGTCTAGCAAACTGAAACTAGCCACTTCGGTTATTAACTTGCTGCTAGAATTGTATCCAGGGCGGTACCAATCAATGTAACTCCAGTAATCTGGAGTGTTGAAGTTTTGCACTCGGACAAGTACGAGTACCCGCTCACCCAGTAGTGTGTCGCTGTTTTGAACTGTATAGATAGTCCACAGGCCTCGATTGTTGCTGTCGGTTTGCACCAGGTATCGATAGCCCAGGGCCACGGCATAGATGTTTTGGAAGCTGAGAATTTCCAAATTGGCTACCCGTAGATTCCACAATCCTGAATTGGCCTTGGGTTCTGGCTCACTGGAGTTGAGCAAATTGAACACACGACTTTCTGTGATGGGATACTGTTTGAGTACAGAATTTGCTCGTGTTAGATAGTTGCGCAATGCTTCAAATCGATCCACAAACATGCTCTGTCGTGGACGGAATTGTACACCATACCGTTCTGCTGGGCTTAGATTCAGATCAGGAACTTGATTACCAAATGTATCTACTCCGCAGAAACTGTCTTGTAACTTGCGATACAAGTTGTTGCTCAAGAAACCATCTGCACGGCCTTGCGCAATCAATTCATATTCCACGTGCACATTGTCTGTGGTCAGTTCTCGGTCAAATTCAATGTGCAACACAGTGTCGCTGGCTTCGATAAAGTCTCCAGAGTTGTACAAAGCCACAGTGCTGGCGTTGATAGGAGCTAGATAAGGAATGCCGCTGGCTCGTGGATTTTCAATGTAACTGGCCACAGTGCTAACCGGCAGTGTCTTGCGTGGTGCTGTCACAGTGATACCACGCACCCAGAAATAATACTCTGTGACAATTGTACCATCAGCGGCCAATTTAGAATTTACTGTGTAACTGAGATTGTTAAGCACTGTGCCTACGCCTGTGTAGTTGGCAGGTGGTACAGGGCTCACTATCCATTGATAAACATCTACGGAACTGCCCGGGAATACCTGGGCCCAGCGGCGGCTTGCATACACAATATCATCTTGATTGGGATCAATAAATCTTACTGTGCTGGTATTCCACCACACTTGACCCACATAACTTGCTGCCCATGTAGTACCACGAATATTAGAAACTCCGGAATTGTAAGATGCAGGGTCAATTCCACCAATGTAGTCAATGTTTTGTCGGGCAGCACCTAGAATTTTGCCTTGCAATGGATCCATGAAGTCCAAGAACTCTGTGGTTGCACTGGTGATCTGATTGTACAAGAATACTGAATTCAGCAGTCTAATATCCACCACTGGCTGCTGAACAGCAGTGGCCTGCCACACAGGAGATCGAGTTGCGTTTTCATACACAAACACACTGCCGTAGTTGGTTTCTGCAGAATCGCCAACATCAGCATCAGGTGCACCTATCATGAGCAGGCCCGAAGTATAGTTCACAGCGGTGCCAAAGTTGGCATAAGGTGTTACTTCAATTGTGGAAATTTGTGCACCAAACACAAACTTGCCAGGATTGGACACTGATTCTGAATCACTTGGCAAGTAGTCAAATGTGTACACTGCGCCACTCTGTACAATGCTGCTGAAGAATTCTGTACTGCCCACGTCAAATATAGTGGTACCATCATCAAATTCAACTTCAAGGTACAAGGTTCCTCGTGGAGCACCAACCACAAGATTGATTGCTGATGTGTCAATGCTGACGCTGCTGCCAAATCCAGCAAACGCAATAGGATAAGGACTAGCAACATTTTGTGCCCAAACAAATGTACGGAATCCTAGGTCAACAAATGCTGTGCCCACACTGCCTGGTGCCACTTGCAGCTTGTTACCATAAGGTGCTGCTGCACTGTTTTTGACACTCAGTGTCAAAATACCAGCAGTCACAGTGGCCAACACATTGGGCACACCTGATTGAAGGCCCACAGGCAATCCGTTGATTGCGTCGGCCAGACCTTGTACTGTGGGGTTGACAGCAGGAACTTCAACATCAATGTTGTTGACTCTTAAAGTGTTACCAGCAGTCAACACAGGATTGGCCAATGTGGCAGCAATAGAACCGTATAGTCGACTTTGGTTTACACTGCGTTCAACAATGCCACCTTTGTACACTTGTACACTGCTTTGAGGTTCACCCACATACAAACTACAGTTGTTGCTGCATAAATCAACTGCAAAACCAAAATTACAAAACTCTGCCACAGTGTTTTGTGTCACAGTTTGAATCAGCCCAAATTGGTTGGTTTCAATTTCTATATTGTCACCAACGTTCAATTCATCTGCAATGGTAACTGTGTTGCCTGATACTGCAAATGTACCAGGTGCCCCAACAATGCCATTGTCTTGGTTGATCAACTGGGTGTTGTTTAGATAAACAGTCACAGGTGCTGTGACTGTGCCAAGCACTGTGTAAGCATTGCTGGAATCATTGTTTCGAATGAATCGTTGAACATTTCGGTCAAACACATATACTGCACCTGCTTGGGCCTGACCACTGACTGTTTGATCAGGTGTGCCTACCATGACCTGACGACCATCAGTGCTGCAACTTACTGAATGTCCAAATCTTGCGTCTGCCGCAAGTCCACCCACAGTAAGAGTGTTGACATATTTAAAATAACCTTGAGCATTGATCACAATTCCTATGCCAGCTGCTGGTACTGTAACAAAAGTCAACTGTTGTGTGCCAGCGTTGAATGTGTAGTCAATGTTGGGTCTATTCAACACACCATTGACTATGACGCTGAATGAATCAATGTTGGTTGCAGTAAAAAAGTTTGTGCTAAGATCAAACACTGTCTGCAATGCTGGTGGAGTGTATGCAATTGTAAATGCATTTACAGACCCTCCAGAGCCGATGGCTGTCACAGTCAACACCATGTCATTGACTCCGTTGACGCCTCCACCAAAGCTGGTGGCTGCAATAGTTATTGTATCGCTAACTGTGTATCCCAAACCAAAACTAGTTAGGCCAGTGCTGCCAGACAGGTCGCCGCCAGGTTGGCCAACTTGATTACGCACACGCCTAATTGTAAACTCTACGCCAGAGCCACCACCTGATGTGGCTGATTGTGGCACATCAAAATAAGTTTGTGCATCTATTTGTTGCACGTAGATACGTTGGATATCTACCAGTTTGTCTATTGCAGCAGCAGTAGATAGTTCAACTTCTGTCAATGCCGCATTGACTGTGTAATCAGTGCCCAGGATCAATATTTCTCCATCTACAGTGACTTTGAGTTGAGTGTCCTGATCAATCTGAATAGCGTCACTGATGTTGTAAGTTGTAGTAACACCATTACCGCGAACACGGAAAAACTGATTTTGCCAATCAACCACGCCATATGCATGTACTTGATTCAGACCCGGGGCTCCAATATACATCCAGCGCTCGTCTGGACTCATGACCACACTGTAGCCAAATTCTCCTGCACCCGGTGTGGTGGTACTAGTAGTACCTGGCTGAGTCAACAGTTGCCATTGCGCAAACGGAATTATACCAGGTTGCCCCAGCGCAGGATCACGATAGATTACAGCAGCATAACCGTTGTTGGCTTGACCTTGTGGTCCAAGGCTTGCACTTGCTCCAGCTACGGCCCAGGTCTGATTGCCAAAATCCACAGCATTGCCGTAACCTCTAACACCGTCAATTTCCAAAGTCAGCACTGCATCTTCATTAGGTCCCAATGGACTCACAGGATTATATGCTGCGGAAACATCTCTCAAAAACACATACACGCCGCCGCGTTGATTCAGCGAACTGTCGTCAGACACTGCGTAATGCGGACTTCCAATCAACACTGCCAATCTATTTTTTGCTTGTGCAATGCTGGTGCCAAATTGTTCTCCAGCTTGCACTACATCTTGGTTAGGAACTATGGTAGTAATATTTTCAAAGGCCTGCTGCTTTTCCAACACTGACCAAGCACCTGCACCGTTGTTGTCTACCCATACACGGGCACCTGAGCGAATTTCATTAGCATAAGGCAAGTCGGCAATGTCACTGGCCTGTGCCACACGCATGGTCTGAAGTGTGAATCCCAGACCTTGTCCATTGGCCACTGTACGATCTCCAACAAACTGGAACACAATGTTCACTGTGTTGATATTTGGTATGCCTACTACATCGTAAACACCATTGACTTCATCATCAAAAAATTTAATAATCAGTTTGTCGCCAATGGAAAGATTGTGTTCTTTACTAAAAATTACTCGACTGGTGTCATTCAAATTGTCGCACACATGATCCACAGTGCCCGGTACTGCCTGAGCACGATAGATGTTCCAGTCGTGGTTGTTGATCTTGGCCACCCAAATAGTAGTTCCAACTTCGATGTTGTCAATGTTCTCATTGAGGCTTGTAACATCGTTGATGTCAAACACAGTGATGTCAGCATCGTTGATATTCACATAGCCTGCTGTGGGCAATGCAATGTCAGTTGGTAATGTAGTTGTGGTTGGCAAAATGTCAGGCGAAGTCAGCCGATAACTTTGACGCCACACATCACTCAACAAGATTGTTTGATCAGCATCACTGGTCTGTTGAGGCACAACTACTTGCACCAGGCTTGGGTTTGAATTTAATAATGCACGATTTAATCGCAGTTCAAAAAAACTGCGATTGGCATTGGCTCCATACACTGCACGTTGCACGGCCCAGTTTTCGTATATGTCATAGTCAGCTGCTTCTTTTCCAAAGTTAGCACCTTTAAACAGTTCAGCGCTGAGAGCAGTGCCTTTTGATCCCAAGAACTGGCGGTACACGTTGACTTGACTCACATCGTCAAGATTCAGTGCTGCCATGTATTCACGAGGACGGAATCCAATCAGGCCGTAACTCAACAAATCGTTGTCACTATCAATGTTGGCACTGTTGATGTTGTAACTGTTGACCAACTGGTCGGCTTTGTTGGCCAGGTTGGGCAGGAGTCCCAGTTCAATTTGTGTATAATCGCTTTGTGTCCAATCGCCAAAATTAAAGTTTGCACTGGGTTGAACAATGGTTAGTGCACTCCAGAATACGTTTTTATACTTGACAATTTCGCCTTTGCTGTAGATGCGAGTTCCGGTCCATTCTTCAACATTGTTTTGATTTAAAATAAATCCAGGAGCATCAACACTGCCGTTCCAACCTGTACTAGTTACCGCAACTAAATTAAGTCTGCTTTGTCTTGCGCCGGTAACAGGATTATAAATTAAATCTCCAAACACACTTTGATTGCTCAACACAACCATGTGTTCGTAGGTGGTATAACTTAGATCAACAAAACTTATGGCGTTAGAGTTCAGAGCCTGAATTACAAATGTGTTGTCCAGTCTCACAATGTTTAGATTACGAGTAGGAAACTCCTGGCTGTTTTGATCCAACACACTGTTTTCAGCCGTTTGTGCACGAATTGAATCCACAATAGCCTGTGGCTTGGTAACTGTGAGACCAGCTGCCAATGGATTTATGTTGATAATAGCATCAGTGTCCCAGCCTTGTTGACTCCAGTACATGAATTCATTGACCATTCTTGGCCAATCAAGCACATAACCATTGGCAATTTCTGTAAAACTTAGACCTTGACGTTCTAAAAATTGTCCATAACTCAACAAAAAGTCTGCTACGCTGGTCACACTAGAGAATTCAAATCCGTATGGAACTTGAACCACTGTGTCAGTGTAGAATGTGGGCACACGAATGGTTATGCCACCATTGGTATATGTTTGCAAACGACCAGTTGCTCGACTTTCAAGTATGTTAAAGTAAGGCTGAACAGTGCTGTATCCGTTGACAACAAAGCCGCCGGCCTGGGTTCGTTGTATGGTCACACTGCTGTAACTCACACGATCAAACGGTTGATTCTTGTACAACAAAATGTCATAACTTTCGTCAGGAATCAACAGCGCAGTATTGGTACTGTTGGGACTTGACTTTTCTGTGTATAGTTTGATATATTGTTTGTCACTGAAACTGGCCATGCGATAGCACAGTCGAACGTCTAGGCTCTTGAGATCTGCTGTGAGATTGTCTGTGGAGTCCATGCCTGTAATACGATTGTAATCCACAATCCAGTTGATATAACTGGCCTTGCTGACACCATTGCCATATACTTCAATACCATTGGCATCCAGTCTGAATCGGTTGTTGTAAAGATACTGCTGATAGTCTTCATTGTAACGATACAGATCTCGGTCAGCAAACAGTGCAAAGAATTTTGCTGGTCGTGTAAGAGCCAGCACTCGCATGGCTGCAAAAGGATAAGCAGAACTGTTCCACCAGGACGCTTCTACAGGACCACCGTCGCCCACAATCCAGGATTTCTGAAACTGTGTTTCGTTAAATGTGCCCATGATACTTTGCGCTGGGCTCAACAGTTCGCCTTCAGATCCAGTAGGTAATATTTCTAACAGGCCTGGTCGTGCATATGCTTCAGCAAAGTATGGAGCAATAGGGTCTGCCACATAACCAGCAGCCATGTCGTCCCACAACACCAAGTTGTCTCGTGTGTAAGGTGCAGGGCCATAACGCTCGTTCCACCAGGTGGGACGAATACTCAAACCCACCATTTCCCATGGAGTGTATTCAGGCTGTTGAGTATCGTAGGTATAGCGATAAATTCCCCGCCAGGCTCCCAACATGTTTTGATTGTTCAGTTTGTTTTGTGCACTGCTGTAGTTCCAGGTGAATTCGTTATTGACCTGATATTGTTGTTGTTTGTAATCCAGTTTGTTCCAGCCACAATAGCTCAAGAAGTCTTGGCTGAGAATGCTGTTGATTTCTTCAAAACTATAACCAGTGGTACGGAACTGGCCTGGTATCACATCAGTCATGTCCAGCGGCACAGGGTTGCCATCTAGTTTTAAGTTGTTGTAAATTCTGGTTTCAAATTCCAACAACACCTGGTCTCGAATGTCTCCAAACACAGGAGTAGTGCTGCCGTCGTGACCTTGAATGGCTTCAATTGTGCCTGTGCTGGTTTTTTGCAGCACAATGCTCGGTTGGTATGCAGGATACAGTCCTAATTTGGTAGGAGTGTTGGGCACAAAACTGCCATAGGTGTTGGCATATTCGTTGATCACAATGGTGTCACCTGTGACCAATGGCGTGATAATAGTGATTCGAGGACCGTCTGTGGCCACCACATAATTTACATCACGAGTCAACAACTGTTCGTTGCGATATACCAACAGGCCAAGATAGTTGGCTGATGTGTAGTTGTACACCTGCACAGTATCAAATGTAGTACCAGTAACAAAGCCCACAGTGTAGGTGTTGCTGGCCACAGTGACCCCTGTGGGAATCATGTCGCTCCAGTAAAACGGCTGACTGTCTAACTTGCCCAGAGTCACATCCTGAATAGCAGTGTCCAACACCTGAGCGGTGTTACGGAAACCAATATTTTGACTCAACACAGCATCCAGCATCTGTGCTTTGAATTTAAGGTACTCGCGACCGTTGTACTGTAGCGAACTAAAAATGTTGTATTCTCGGCTGCGCAGGAAGTATCCTGCCAGGGTCAGCGGTGCACTTTGTTGCAAGATGTTTAGGCCGTAGGGCACTACGTTGCCAAGGTCACGCAGGTTGTTGGCACCGTTTATCTTGCCTGTGAGTCCAGGTAAGTTTTCGCAAATGCTTTGATAGTGCGAACGAACAGTACCCAGGGTAAACAAATTTGAGTTTTCGTTCAGTGGGTTTGACTCAAGGTTAACAGGCACCTGATAAAACGCAATTTGACTGGTTTGCTCGCTCAACACCAAAACTTCAATCACATCTTCAGGAGCATAAGTCTCATTGAGAGTGATTGTGGTGCTGTCTGCCGTGGTAGTATATGTATAAGTGGTGGTATCTTGAAACACCGAACCCGCATAAATTTTAATCACTGGCACAGCAATAGATGTCTGAGGCAAAACCGCAACGTCTAGTTTGAGTGTTGTACCCAAGTAGTTAAATTTGAATTGTTGATAGATCTGGCTGGTTACCGCAGCAGTTTGCCAACCAATCAACTTTTGATAATCAGTACGAGTTTGATATTCTTGTACGGTTCCTTGATCAATACCTAGTGTCACACTGGCGTTGTCTTCAACATACAAGAATGTGTCCTTGTACAAATTGTTTTCAAACACAATGTCGCCAACGTTGTTGATGTTCAAATACTGCAATGGAAATTGCAACACAGGGTCAAGTATATTGGTGTCGCCCACTGCATAACTGAACAATTTGCTACCAGCAAATGTTGTGCTGGGGTACTTGGTGTTGTTGCCAAAACTTACTCCTGCTGCGTCGTACACATTGTACAAGGGTGCCTGCTGAATTCCAGTTTTTTGCTGTGCTAGGCTCCATGTTGTGCCGTCAAACCAATAGGTCTTGCCAGCAGTGGTAGTGCCATTTAATACCACAGTAGATTGATCAATTAGTACATCGCCGTCCGTGGCCAGAGTCAAATTAATCACTGGTTGTGCAATCAATGGCGCCACTGAATCAGGAATGATAAAACTCACTTGATAAATCTTGTTGCGTACATCGGCATCAGTGTCTGCTGCAAAGATCACTCGAGAACCTTCCACAAGTGCATAGCCATTGATGGTATATCCGGTGCTGCCATTGATGTCACTGAACGCATCTGTAGCTGCAAAATCTATGATATCCACAGGTGCCTTGCCTTGGGTACCCATGTTGTATAATCTGATGCCTGGCCGGAACTGAACAACAGGACGCTTGGCTCTAAATTGATTGTCCAACACTGCTGGAGTATTGTTGTATTCAGCAGTGGCATTTATTACTTCAATATGAAACCAGCGATTACTGCGCGACCAGGCGTTTAGATCCTGACTGGCACGACTGATTGTGATATAGTCTGGCTGACTTGGCTCAACGTTCACTGTGGTAGTATCTGCGTCAGCAGCATAAGATTCGGGTACCACAAAATCAGTTACAGGTATAAAAAATATGCCGTTGCCTGATGGTTGACCACTGATTCCTTGAGTAGATAGTGGTGCTCCTGCAGGGCCTCCAGACTCGGCGTTGACCAAACTTTGCTCAACTGTGTCATAGATAAAGTAATGAAAAGTTGACACATGTTGTGCCCCAGTCATTTTTTGTCCTTGGTGCACGTGGAATGCACCAAAGTATGCCTGACCGTTTATGAACCCCACACGCTGTCTTATGCCCGGCCCGCTACCTACACCAGCAACATAGTATTCTCTGTTGCTGACAGTGATGGCCTGATTGACCCCTACCCCTTGACCTGATGCTAGAGCAACTGCGGATCCTCCTAGGGTGTCGGACACTGTGAACTTTTGGCCATTGGCTGCAAAAGATCTCACATAGTATGTCTGTCCTGCCACAAGGCCACCTAGGGTAGGTGTAGAGAATACAATTTGTTGACCAACATACAATTCATTTACTTCTAAAGATGTAATGTAATTGGTTCCTGATTCTGTGGAACTGTATGTTAGCAATCCGGGTCCTGAGCCAAACTCTGCTGGTTCTACTGCACCAGTAAATCGAACTTTAAGACCATTGGTAAAAGCCACACCATTGGGACTGGTGTAAGAACTTGCTCCAATGATCTGATCAATCAACAGAGTTTGATCAGCTGTTTGATCAATAAGTTTAATTTGTCCAAAAATTTCTGGATCTGTTCCGTCCTGATAGTATAGTGTATCTTGTACAGCGGTCAACAATGGAATGCGCTCGAACAATCCAGTAGAATCCTTGTACCACCGAGTGCTGCTGTATTCAGTACCGTAACGGATTGTGAATTTGGTCAAAGGATCAATGGTCTGAATACGGCTACAAGAAATATAGTTGGTGCCTGCATTATTAATATAATTGATTTGCCATAGCTGATATCGATCTTCGGGTGGAATCACAGTTGTCTGATCATACTCGATAGAATCATAACTGCCTGGAAGTCCGTTGTTGGCGGACCCTGATTCTAATGGATCAAACAAGGTGGTTCTCTGCCAGCCACCTGTTTCTGCATCAGTGACAGGATTAGTGAATATTAGAGTACGACCATTGAGATTAGTAATACCATCAATACCACCGTATTGAGCTATGAATTCATCAACAGAAATATTGTTTATTTGATCAAACTTTAAATCAGTGATCAAGTCAACGTTGTTAATACTAGGTAAATTGTAGTAGAAATTTTGTGCAGTCTTGTAAGGCACATTAAAAACCACAATGCCAAGGTCTTGACCGTTGTCGCTAACACCAAGTACATCTCTTGAACTAATGTTGGGAGTGGCTGGTAGCACTCCACTGATTCCTGGCGCAGCCTGAATCCAAAATCCTGGGCCTGTTCCTGGCACACTGTCAACAATGTTGAGTTGACCTTGCATGTTGATTTCATTTTCTGCTGCGTAGTACAAGGTGTTGGGTGCATCTTGAGGCACAACAAAAGTTACCAGGCCTGAGTTGGATCCATTGCGTGTTACTCCAGAGTTGTAAGCATCACCTCGACCAGTGACAGGAACTGTTTTGATCCAGAATGGGAATGCACCGGTTAGATTCAGGTTAAACACATAGGTGTTGCCTCGAGCCAAAGTCAATGTAGGATTGGTTTGTGCGTCAATGGAGTAGGCCGAATTTTGCAAATTACGCACTCGGTAATTCACAGTTTCTTTGTTGTTTTGTGCAACTTGGAAACTGTAACTGCCGCCGCGAACCAGTTCAATCACAGGATTTTCACCAGAGATTCCACCAAAGGTATAAACACCATTGGCTCGTGTGACTGGGAAATTGGCCTGTGTGGGTATGCCTGCAGCAGCAACATCAACCACTGCTGGGCCAGCGGGCAACCAGAAGTACTGACTGAAGTTCACAAACGGATCAAAATCCACAAAAGGATCCCAACTATAATACTCACTAGAATACAGTTGATCTGGGCGGCCTGCATCACCACCTTGATATCCCACAGCGTCGTTCATGCCTGGATATGTGATTGCATCACGCACTTGGTCGGTGTCCGGTTTGAGGCTGATCACACCAGGCTCTAGCTGATAGTCTGCTCGAGTCTTGTTGGGCTCAACCACATATCGGTCATTGGGGTTGACCCCAGGACCCACGCTGCGTCCAATAAAGCCTTGAGTCTTTTTAAATTGTGGTTCTTGTATCAGCTGGTCTAGGGTGGCTGCAAGAAACTGCTTGTTGGCATCAGTTTGAAAAATCTCAGGTAAAAAGTCAACACTACGTACTGTTGCCATTAATATGATCCTCCGCCGCCACCGCTGTACCCGCCGCCACCTGACGATCCGCCGCCACCTGACGATCCGCCGCCACCTGACGATCCACTGCTGCTCGACGTTCCACTACCGTTGGTATATCCTGCTCCAACTGTTGGATTAAGTCCGCTGACCGATGTCTGACTTCGAATATTGCTTTGAGTAAGAGCAGTGATTACATCAATATTGTCAATGGTGGCACCATTGGCAAAAATTTCGCTTGGGGTGCTACGAATTTCGTATAAGTCGCCAAAACTTTTTTGAGGATTTAAAGGAACAAGCACCACACTACTAATTATGCTGCCTAGTTCTCGGTGCAAATATGCTGCAAGTTCTGAGAAGTAGAAAGTGTCACCAAAGTTCCATTTGTCAATTGAAAAGTAATCGTTCATGACTGCCACTACTGAACTCTTGATTTCACTAAAACTAGCAGTGGAGTTGCTGGCACGAATTACTTTGATGGTGGCTCGTAGTTCGGGTGCCGCTTTGGCTCCAAACAATGGTTTGAATATCACTGAATTCAAAATAATGTTGTCACTCAACATTTTGTAGTCTTGCAGACCCTGATACGCTGTGCTAAGTTCATCAATTGATGGCACAGCAGGCTGAAGTACAGTACCTGTTGTGTCACGCAACCAGTTTTGATATGCAGTATAATAAGCCTGTGTTACCACATACAAGTCAATGATGTTGGTTGTTCCAGGGTCAATTCTACTGCTGAGAGGACTGTTGTGACGATACTGATAGTACAGATCTTGCCGACCTGTTCTAGCAATCCAGCCTGTTACGGCTACTAGTGTTCTTACACCTGTGGCACTGATGCTGAGTTCGTAGAATGCTGCCTGGTCATACGCATAAAAAACTTGACCGGGGCTCCATTCATCTTTGACCAGTTCAAGGTCGTCTAAGCTTGCATAGTCGCTGTTGACTCGACCAGACTCGACCAAGAGATATCTCTGTAGATTGTCAAAGTCTACTGTTAGTTGGAAGAATACCAATTTTTGTGTAGGGTTGATCTCGGGAGCAACAATTTCATCAAAGAAATCAGGATCATCAGGCACACCATCATTGTCTGAATCGCGGAATCCTACCAGGACCTGGAAGTCATCTACATAGCCATCGCTTTCTACAGGCTGGCCAGTAATGGTCATTGGGATATCACCAGGCAAGCTTTCTGTATCATCTGGTTGTGTATTCACTGCCAGCACGTTCACAAAGTCTTTGATCACTGTGCCGGTTCGGCTGTCATAGATCTGTTGGTCATCAAAAAAGAAGAATCGTGTTTGCAACACACTACCAAAATTGTAAGCGAGTCCTCGGAAACTGATTGTGTAGTTTTGATTTTGTGTCACAAACTGAACCATCCAACTGGCGTCTGAATTGGTGCCAGCAGTGGATCCTGCGTTAGTCAAACTGAACTCAGCATCTTGATCTAAGTTGGTACTGGTAATCAGGTACCATGTGTAAGGTGTACCTGTGATATCACCGTTGTTGTCGTAGCCAATACCAAAGTTACGATACAATAAAATTTGTTCAGCCATGGCCTGTTCAAGACTCAGTGGCAGATCTGTCACGAATAACGGTATAACAGTGTCTACAATTGCACCTGTGGGCACAAAGTTGTTGATGGTTACTGGTCCAGCACCTGATGAAAGATTGCCTATGCCTCCGTTGTAGCCATCACCAATGACCTGTTGAGGGCTTGCCCAAATTGTGGTTCGTTCATTTACGCGACCTGGCACACCAGTTTGCAATCGATTGTTGGCATCAAAATATTGTCCTGGAGGAGCAACAAATTTGACCAGTGCTCCGGTCACAACATATTTAAAAACTGTGCTGGTAGTTGAGCCCACGGGTATTGGTTGTCCTGCAGCATTTTTAAAGTATCCAGTGGTTTCATTGGCCAGGGTCGTGCTCTGCTGCCAGGTGCTGCCCAGAGTTGATCCTGTGTTGACTAATTGCCGTGGAAAGTTTGCATAGTAAAACTGCTGCATTGTGCTTTCGCCAACTTGTGGTTGAACTTGATTGGTAATCGCATCAGCAATTTCATTACGGTTGACCCAACTAAACAAGATTGTGGGCAACACTGTTTGTCTCCACAGCGCACCGTCACTGCCAAATGTGTTGGTAGAACTGTACTTGCCTGTGTTGTCCACAAGGTCAAGATATCGACTGGTACCAATGCTTGCACGGTTCAAGGCCTTGCTTTTCAAGATACTGCTGTACTGAGTGTAAGGAAACAGGTTGTAGTCTTCGCCGTTGACCATGCGGTTTTGAGTATAGTATTGTGCAGGAGCACGTTGTTTGATGGCATCAATACTTTCACGTGCCTGACTATTACTCACTGGCTGTGTAATACCACAGGTAAACGTCAAGGTCTCCAAGTTGCCTTCACGACTGATGTAACTGATAGGTATGGTCACTGCCTGCATTTCTTCAGGGTTGATGATGTATTGTAGACCATTGCTTGCGCGAACATACGCACGGAATGTGCCCACAGGGATTTCAGAAAACACGCCGTCACCAAACACCATGGTGATCTGATCATTGGTTCTTGAATTTAAAGTATAAATGGGTCTTAAAGTTGTTCCCAACTGTTCAGCTGCTGCAGAATAAATGTTTTCAGAATAAGCCCATTCGCGATTGATGTTGCCCACTGTGTCCAATTGAAACAACCAGTAGTCTTCATTGTTGACGCCTTCAATGTTGATGTTGACTGTGCGGTTGCTGATGCGCTCGGCCAAGTTAAAGTCCTGGTTTTGCAACACGCCTTGCTTGAACATAAAAAAGTATCCTGTGTTGGCACTTTGAAAACCCAGGCTGTCATTGCGAAACAAGATGTTGAAAGGTTGATTGGCCTGCGGGGCTGGTTCGTACAGATAATCTTCACCCACAGAAGTTGAAGTCAGTGCTTCAAATGGCATGTTCACGCCGTCTACTGTGGCTGTGTAAGGCACGACTGGCAAAAATCCTGGCACCAGGTTTATGGCATATTCGTCAGTGCGTACACCCAAAATAGTGTTGCGGTTTCCAGGGCGTCCCACACGCTGTGAATCCACAAGACTAGCATTGAGAATAGCAGTAAATTGTTCTTGCCAGTCGGGGTTGGTGGGATCAGCCCAGTTTACTGTGAAGTTGGAAAGATTAACCCCTTGATAGTCCACGACATTTTCTGTTGTGGTCACAGAAAATACCTTGAGTAGGCCCTGCGCTGCTGTGTTGCGTTTGGCAGTGTAGCTGACCAAATTAGCCAGGCGCACCACTGAGTCACGACGCTCAGCTGTGTCCAGGTAGTTTTCACGTGTGTTGAGGTCAGTACGAAAGGCCAGGGCCTGCCCCATGAACGCAATCACATCCAACAGCGCAATGTATTCACTAGATTCAATGTAGTCATTGAATGTTTCGGGATAGTACAGGCGCAAGTAATCCACGAAACTTTTGCGTAGAGTTTCAAAGTCATAGCTTTGAAAGTCTGCTTCGCGATAGGTTTGATAGATCTGTTTCCAGTCTTCAACTCCGAAAATTGCTGTTTGTCTTGTGGTTGTTGCCATTCTTGTGAGCCTCGTAGTTTATTTATCGAGACTAAAAACGGCTCAGTTATACATAGGTGGCGTTGCGTTGCTCTAGATCAAAAAATATAGAAAGACGCTCAGCATCTGTGCTGGGCACCACTTCTAATTCAATCTGAATCAGAATACCGTTACCTGACGGAAATGCTTGTGTGCTGTTGATAAAAATTCGAGGATCTTGGCCGGCCACACGCTGCACTTCTCGTTCAATTTCTCGTAGTACTAGTTCCAGTTGGGGTTCAAACAAAAAATCCCAAATCACAGTACCATAAGCTGGCTTGCCGGGCAACTGTCCTTGGCGTATGTTGAATCCATTCAAGAGATCACGCTTGATCAATTCAAATCCGGTCAGGGTAAATTTTTTGAACTGACCCTGTGTGTTAAATCCAATGAATGTTTGTGCCATATAGTTATTTATTAACCTTGATTGTCAGGCGGCCCTTGTCTCTTTTTGGCCAATTCGTTTACTCGATTCTTGGTCGCAATTGCATTATCTGCTAATTCTTCAATGCCTGACTGTATTCTTCTAAACACCAAAGCATATGCATTTTTAACTTCAATAGATGCAGTGTTAAATGTTTCAGTAAGAGCGGCGCGGCGTCTAATAATCAATGGTGCGGTGCCTAATGCTGTTCTTTGAGCATTGAGAGCTTCCCACTGAGCATCAGTAATAGTTTGCCGTGTTTCAAGGGCTGCTATATTTGAATTCAACGTGTCAAGTCCTTGAGTTGTTGATGCTATCAAATCAGTTAGCTCAGCAGAAAGACGTTTTATTTCTTCAGTTGCCAAGCTATCTGCAGCTGGATCAGGCGCAGGTGGACCATAGTTGGGTTCAGGTATCTTGGGGTTGCCAAGTACTCTGGTCACTGCAGCGTCAACTGTGTCTCGATCGACTGTGTTTGCGGCCGGCACTGGCACAATTTCAGCCTTGAACAGTTCTGGAATTTTTTCCACCAGTTCGGCTGCAAAAGCACCATCTCTTGTGTTGGTAAGGAATTTGTCTGCGAGGTCAGCATCAACACCAGGTATTTTTTTAAGAAATGCAGCAGCAGCCGCAGGGTCAATTGCTGAGTTCAATGCTGCACCTGCTGCGCCTGCTGGTCCCAATAGATCAACAGGAATACCGGATGCGTTGAGTGTGTCTAGGCCTTTTTTCATTAGGTCTTGCTGTATTAATCCTTGCTTGGGAAGATTATTCAAAAGGTCTTGAGCACTGTTGATGCTGTCTTTGCCAGTGAACGCAGCAGGACTTTTGAGAAGATTTGTCACAGTTGATTCTCCGTTTGTGACAAATTTAGCCATGCCTGGTTTTAATATTCCAGCTGATTCTAACTGTGCTGGAGAAAGTCCAAACTCTCCAAGCCCTTTGGCATCAGTTACAATAGTTCCTGTTTGATCCACTAGTTTTTTGGCCTGGGCCATTACGCTGGTAACATCTGCTGTTGTCAACGGTCCTATTGATGTCACTGCGGGTATTTGTTTTGCAAAATCAGTGATGTTAATTTCGTTGGTCAACGGAATACCGGCAATTGTTTGATTTATTGTACTGATAGCAGTGGCGGCTCCTCCAGTTACGATTGACGCTGCTCCTGATGCAGACACTGCGGCACCCACAGCACCAGTTAATCCTGCTGCTACTCCTGACAGACTTCCATTAATTGCTCCTCCTGCAGCTCCTAGTGCAGAGCTGACTGAGCCTATGGCCGCAGTGGCTCCTGGCACTCCTGCTCCCAATGCTCCAGTGATACTGGATTGTGCCTGGCTCAATAATGATTGTGCACTTGGTAATCCTTGCGCTGCTTGTGTAGCAGCACTGAGAGACATGCCTGGCTTTAGCCCAACCAAACTGCCAGTAGCGGCCTGTTTGTCAAATATGGCTTTGGCCTGGTCCAGGCTTAGGCCAGGAGGACCTTTGACTTCAAAAGGTTGGCCATTGGGTAGTGTAAAACTAAAAATTGCCATGTTATTTTGCCACAATTTCTACGCCGGCCGGAACTGGTTCTGCACCCGGTGGCGGTGTTGGTGCTCCAGATTCAAATGATTTTTCTACGTCCACGCCAAGGTTGTGATAGGGATATGGTTCGTGACTGGCCGCACGGCTGCAAACACTTTCCAGGTTGGCAATTTCTTTTTGCCAACCTTTACTGGTACTGAATTTTGTGTCATCCAATTTGGTCTTGACAATAGGATTGGGAGTTTTTACTGTAGGTGCTGCTGAACCATTGAGATCAATCAAGCCTGCTGTGTAAGTAAGACTCTGGCCCCCGTTCCAGCTGCCACCTTTGCTGTCCAGAGCCAAGGTGCCATCTGATTTTACACCTATTGTGGTTTTGCTGTACATGGTCAGTTCAGTCTGTGCCTGTATCACAAGAGTGGTTGCACTTTCAATTTCCATGGCTTCTTTGCTTTTCATTTTGAGATTGCGGCCAGCAAACATGTTGATATCACGATCAGCATGCAGGTTGATGTCACCATTGGTTCTCAAGTTGATGCTGTTGGTACTAAACACATCCACTGTGCCTTCCACACCAAACTCCAACCAGGTTTGTCCGTTGGCATGAATAATGTAGAAAAAATTGCCGGTATCACTCATGGTGATCTGATGACCTTTGGTGGTCCTCAATCGAATCATGGCGTTGTCGCCTTCTAGGTTACCGTCGTCCATCACAAGACTGTGACCACCCACACGTCCAATTACTCGAGCATCAGCAGGTTTTATTGATCCTTCACTGAGTTTCTTTCGTATGTCATTGGGTTTCATGCCACCCTGAAAAATAGGCAAGCCCGGAGTTGATATACCAAACACTGAACTGGGAGTTTCTCGCTGACTGCTGCTGGTAATAGTGCCGCGTTCAATATCGTCAATCAGGCCTTGTTGAAATAGTCCTTGTGCCACGTAGCTGTGCACAGGTTTTGAGCTGTCATAAAATCGAGGATTGTTAAAGATGGCTTCGTTGTTGATGTTGATTTCAGACACCGGCAAGCGAGTGGCTGTGGCAAAATAAGTTTCTTGATTTTTGTTATCAAAAGTAAAACTTGTGCTGGAAGCAGCGCCAGCTGGCACCTGACTGCCTAATCCGTCTTCAGGTATGACGCCAATGTAGTAGCCTTGACTGCGATCACCGTTGACAAATATACACACCACTGTGACACCAGTATCAGGAGGTGTAAACCACATGCCATAGCTGTTGGCATTTCCTGGATACTTGCCAATTTCGTTGTTGATACCTGTGGCAGTGTTGACCGGAGTAGAACCAAAAAATGACGGCATGTAGCTCACAGTGGTCCATTTGGATTCGTCCTGCATGGCATCTGGACCGCCATCAGCAAACGCTTCGATAAATACTCGCAGTCGGCCAGCACGGGTGGGATCCACCGAACTCATTACAATGCCAGTGAACGGACCAAATTCCGCAGGTACGCCGCCCCTGTCTAGTTTGTAGTTCTTGGGACGGCCTCTACTGCGCTGTACGTTTTCTGTCATTGATGTTCCTTAATAATCTTTAGCAATTTTTTGATTTGTAGGCACACTACTACTTACCGGAGCGCCGCTGGCCACCAATGGTTCGTACTCTTCAGCCAGCTCACGATTGGTTTGCTCAATAGCTCGACGGTTTACTTCACGACGTTGTTCTGCTGTTAGAGTGTTTTGTCCTGCTGCAGCAGATGGCAGTGTTGGCGGCCCTGAAGGTAGATTGACCGGCACATTGGATACTGAGCCTCCTGTGCCACTGGTAGGTGCACCCGGAGGTGGAGCATTTTGAATATTAAATGTGCCAGCGCCTAATTGTTGAGATTGCACACCTGATCCACCAGGTGTGGCAAAAGTTCCACTGCCAAGTTCGCCAGGTGGCGGTGCTCGTCGTGAATTTGATGCTGATTGTGCGCCTAGTATGGCTGCTTTGCCTCCGTCGCCGCGATCCAGGCGACGAGGATCAATTTCATTAAAACCAGCAGATCCACGTCCGCCACCTGACTCTGGTGCGACTCGGTTGAATCCGCGACCCTGACGAGGGTCGTCTCTGGTTCCAAATCTTGGATCAGTAGCACGAGATTGATCAGCAGTTGAATTTGCTGCTGCTGCTGCTGCAGGATTAGCAGTATTGGTTTTCTTAGGAGTTGGAAATTGATAAAGTACTCCGTCTAGAGTTTGTTCAAACCTTCCTTTGTTGAACTCGCTGACCACTCCTTTGCACACATACACTCGACTCTGTAGTGCTGTTCGATTGTTGTATTTTTTTTGTGTCTGGCTGTAGGGATCGGCTAGGCCTGTGTCAAGATCATAATCTTCAGGACGCTGCCAGGCAACTTCATACAGTATATCTTGATTGTCAAATGCAATGCTGCCATCAGGTAAAAATCCTGAACTCAAACTTTCCCCGCTGAAATATTCATCTGTTGGTTTTCTAAAATCAGTGCCTTGCATGATCCAGGCAGGATCTCCAACTATTTTTATTTTGCTGTTGGCCAGTTCGGTTGTAGAGTACAACACTTCAGCAGCATTGGCTCCCAGTTCGTTTTGTTTGCCTGATGCTCCTGAACTGGATTCTGTACTGCGAGGAGCATAATTGTAGGTTATGATTTCAGCCATGCTGGATGTTGAGTTTTGCCGAATTTTAGAAATTGCGCTAGCTTCTGTTTCGCTGCCACTCACGGTCAACTGATACAGATGATTCATATTTTCTTGATATTCCAACACCGCTGTGTTTTGACCGGTAAACCAGTACGGATAACTTTTGTGAACTCCAGAAAATCTACTGACTGGAAAATATTTACTGGTTACATTTTTTACTTCTCTAGCAGCAATACTATAGGTGATACGGTAGGCCCTGTCATTTCTTTTGGGGTCTAAATCGCTGATGGCTTCTGCGGTCATGGTGATCACAAACCACTTCAGAGGTTGATTACGAGAGTTAGGATTGGGCACTTGTGAACCATCAGCATTGATGATCACTGCTGCTTGATCATAGATATAACTGCTGTTACGTATGGACAGTTCAATTGCCTGCAACAGTTGTTGACCAGCAGTAATACTGAAACTTCTGGATATCATGTCCACAGAAGTTTTGGCCTGGTCTAGAGACTGTGGGTCTTGAGTTGATGCTTTGCCAGCGGCTGTGAGCCGCTTTACTACTTTGGTATTGGGCAACTGCAATTTAGCATCGCGAATCTTGTTGGCATCTGGCCCAATAAATTCTATCACGTACTCGTCAGCATAGGTAAACACCCCGTCTTTGACCAGTTTGGCCTGGAATTCATTCATGGCTCCTGCCAGGCCTTTGGTAATAGTTGTTTTATTTGTTGGAGCAGCATTGGCCTTGGACGGAGCAGGGGCGGGCGCTGGACTGGCGCGGTTAAATCCTCGACCTTGTCTAACATCATCGCGTGTGCCAAATGTTGTGGCTGCTCCTGGGTTGGTTGCAGTAGTAGTGGTGTTGGAATATTTAACATCTCCTCCCAGCAGTCCTCCCACGGTGCTGTCTGTCAGTTGCACGTCGTAGGGAATGGTACCTCGTGATGAATAGCCACCTATTCGTTGTCCTACCGGCCCACATACCCATTCGTAACTGACCAGCTTGGTGCCTACGCTCCATTTGATTTCTTTAATTCTAAAAGGAAAAAATTTCTCAACTATAGCTGAGGGATCACTGGTGCCTTCCTGGTCGGGCTTGCTGCGCACCTGTTCAAGATTGCCTTGTGAATCGTAGCCATAAAATCGCAAGACCATGAGAAAAGTAGCCACACTGTAATTGACCTTGCCAGTGACATCTTGAGGCGCTGAGTTGGCCACTGCATCTCTCAAGCGATCTATCAAGGTGATACCGTTGGGTTCAATCACAGTGAATTTCATATTGGTAATGGCATGAGCTGCTCCTGTTCCTTTGCCTGGCGGAAGATTTTCAATAGAAATACTGTCAATGTAAAAGTCATTGTCAAAGAAAGGGTTGCGGCCACCATCGGGTCCGGCGTAGGCAGCATCTCCACCAAACTCACTGTTGCCTACACCAAATCCTGCGTCGATGTTGTTGGGCGGTCGAATGCCTCCCACGTTGTTGGCAGCTCCGCCACTTTGAAACAACAACTGATAACCGTCAATGCTTTTGTTCATGCTGGTCAACAGTTTTGAATACTGTGTTTCGGTCATTAGATATACAGATGCCGAGTATGTGTAGCTGGCGTATTGATCCAGCACATTGGGTCTGGGCTTGACATTGGGACCTGTTTGTTCTTCAGCATTGACTGCAGTCTGCGGTGAACCTGCAGGAGTATTGTCGTCGGATTGAGATGCTGTACCAGGTTTGACCACAGCAGCCGCAGCCTCGGCTTCGCCTGCTGTGCCTTCGGCTCCAGCACCAACTGCTGGTGCTCGTAATGCTTGACCGCTGTTGCTGTCTGTGTTGATGGCCTGTGTTTGCTCAACAGGTTTTACTGGTGCGTCAGTGCCAGAAGTGGTGCCTTGAGAATTTTGTTGGGTGGGAACAACTTCAGCGTTGGTTGGTGCTGTGTTGGGTGGCACATCTGTGACTCGTCCATTGGGTCCAACTTTTTGCTCAGGTTGTGCAGTAGGGCCCGACGGAGCATCATCTTTGACAGTTTCCGCTGCTGTAGCTGGCGGGGCTGGTTGCGGCGTAGATGCATTTGTTTGTTGCGCTTCTAGTCCTGCAATTTCTCGGCGTAGTGTTGCTGCTTCGTCTTGGTATTGACTTTGCAAATCTGCAATCTGGTTATCAATGGCATTTTCTTGAGCTCGTAAAACAGCCGCACCTGCTGTGTCGCCGCCGGCAAACAACTTTCGTCGTTGTTGTTGTATACTTTCTTGTTCTCGTGTTAGTGCTGCCACCTTGACCTGGTTGGCGTCTATCAAACGTTCTAGGCTAGCTAATCTAGCCTGTAGTTCTGCAACTGTAGCCATATGTTAGAATCCCAGGGCTGATCGCAAGGTAGCAATTTTAGGTAAAAATATCTGTGTTCCCACCGCAAAATCCAACACAGGTGTTGTGAGTGTGTTGGGATTGCGTTGATAAAACACCCACCACAAAGCGCCAGTGCCGTACAGGTCAAATGCCAAAAGATCAGGGCGATATTGATATGTGAGATTTATCACAAAAGAAATGTCATCGTCTTCTCGAGGTATGGGTCGATTGACCATACTGTCCAAGAAAAACTGACTGTACCCTGTTTCAAAGTAGGGACTTGTTGCGTCATACTGTGCCATTACCAGAATCCTCCTTTGATTAGGTCACCATTGGCAAACCCTTTGAGACTGAACTGCTTGCTGACCTGGCTGCGTGTTTGCACAGGTATTAATGTGATGTCAATATCCATTTTGGTAGGTACATAATTGGCCAGTTGTTGGTTGTTTACACTGGCCACCACAGGGTCAGGGGCAGGTTTTGTTGCTGGAAAAAATCTTTCTAGGCCGGCATTTAAAATACGATTACCTGTGGCTCCAAGACCAGCTGCTCCTGCTGCTTTGCCAGGAGTACGACGACTCAGTAGATCTGTTCCGTAGTTGTTGACACTGCTAGCACGTATATAGTCCACGCCGTCAGGCAGGTTGTATTGAAATGAGGTAACCACACACGGGTGTCCATAAAATTGATTCATTCCAAATCCGCTGAGATACACCAGAGGTGGTGGCGAACCTCGTTGTTCGTCTTTGCCGTAGAACATCTTGGTCACGCTGCGAAAAAAGTGAATCACTGCCAGCAAGTAGTCAGCTTCGCGAGTGTCTTGTGCAGTGAATATGCCTTTAATATTTAGATCGTCCACTCGGCTGTTCTTGTAGTACACGCCTCGATAGTTTGAGTGCACAAGATCATACTGCTCGTAGTTGGCCCGGTACGTGGTGTTGATTTGGGGTGTGTAGGGAAATATCACACCATTGGTTGATGCTAGTGGGCCTAGTATTCCTGGAGGACTGGCATTGTACAGATAGTTGGACGTGGGTGCCAACTGCAGTCGCAGTCGCCAATCTGCACTGCCTTGTTTTTTGTACACACTGTTGAGTGTGGCCTGATTGATAGCACTTGCTTGTGCAGCTTTTTGTTGTCGTGCAAGTATTTCTTCGTCAGACAGACTGCC
>Ga0181355_1000077_pt1 | contig 34596 bp, 42 predicted proteins | sample Fa13VDMM15DN_FD_130099 | JGI IMG/M metagenome (GOLD analysis project Ga0181355, IMG submission 130099) | Freshwater viral communities from Lake Michigan, USA - Fa13.VD.MM15.D.N | ecosystem: Environmental > Aquatic > Freshwater > Lake | place: USA: Michigan | collected 2013-09-23 | reverse complement strand
TGTCGTGCCGAAACAAACCCCACACACTGCATGCCGAGTAATCAGGATCACCCTTCTTCTTGTCTCGAGTCTCTTCGGTAAACGCCGTGTCTAGTGATGTGACAATGTACTCGAACTGAGGCAACGGTTTGTTTGCAGGCCAGAGCTTAATCCAGTCTCGTTTGATGATACCAGACTCTTCAGGGTCTAGAATCTCCGCATGGATCTCTTGGCGCCCGATCTTGGTGCCTTCGTACTGAAGAATCTGCTTCTTGAATGATGGTGCCAGGTTAGCAATGTTGTCATACGTCGATGCAAGTGTAAGCATCACGTCCTTGCCTTTACGCTTAGACAAATCGACAATCAATGGTTTTGGTCGTGGTGTCGTGGTGCATAGCAATTGCGGGCTCTTACCAAGGCGCATGCCAAACTGAATCATGTCCCACGACTCTTCGAGATAATCCCAAGCTGCTAACTCATCTAACCAACCACCATGAAACTGTGGACCACGAAAGCGTTCAGGCTCTGATGCCGGAATGCCTTTGATGATTGAGCCGTTTGTGAGTGTGATTTGATGTAGCGAGATCGAATAGTTCTCGATGATTTCACGCGGCATTACGTTCAACAACCCCGAATCACCCTCAAAGCACACATCACGAACGTCACCGGACGTTGGGCCTGACACTAACCACCGTGTGTTCGGTGTGTTCCATGCATTCCACCAAGTCGCTTCGGCGGCCGATCGAGTCTTTCCGGCGCCACGACCAGCAAGCAACAACCACACAGCCCAGTTCGTGCCTTTTGGCGGAAGCTGATGATTAAGGGCGATTGTGAGCCATTTGATGCGCGCTTTGATCGCGGCTTTGTAAGGCGCCGGAAGTTGATTTAGATCCGGGCCGTTCTTGATGCGTGTTGCTAGCTCATTTGCTATCGTTGGGCTTAGCATCTGTTTGCCGTGCTGCTAGCAGATCGTCAACAAGCGATTGTGAGAAGTCGTGCAATACATCGACCTGAATCGGCTTATCGTCTTTGCCAGTCACTTCGACTTTAGAGTTTTCGCGATATTTCTTGGGAAACCGAGCCGCCATGCTCCTAGACCACAGTCCCGCATTTAGCTTAGCACTTTGCGGAGCCTCTACGATGTACTGTGAACCTAGATCTTCCCAGTATGTCATTTCATATTGCTTAGCCAGTTCCATGGCTTCTAGAAACTCTGGATGAGTCTCAGCCCAACCTAAAAGTGTTTTGTAGTGGTAGCCCAGTGCTGAGCTGATCTGCTCTACGCTCTTGCCTTGTTTGCCTAGTTCTACAACACGATCGCAAAATGCAGGATCGTACTTTGTAGGGCGCCCGATCTTTTTTGGTGTGTTATCGCTCATGTGCGGATTCTACTCTCATCTAGAAAAAATTGAACACATCGTTGCGAAAGATAAATACAAATGCAAAGTTACATCTAAAGTTACAACTAACCAGAAAACTATTATACGGAATATATATCTATCTAAATATATATTAGTTTCTAAGTTAAGTAACTTTGTAACTTTGTAACTATAAGGAGAACGTATGTTAAAGATCAAACACTTAGAAGCAAAGATAAAGTTACAAGTAAAGTTACAAGTAAACAAAGCAGCGGTAACTAGTTGCCTAAAGTATACTCTTTTGGGCTATCTCGTTCATGATTGCATCCTCCGTTTTCTTAGCTAAGTCGGTCAAAGCACCATGGTTACATATTTCAGCTTTGGCATTTGTAACTCTAAAGACCGTATATCTGGCTGATTTGCCATGCACTTTGATCACCTTTTGCGCTTCTATCTCACCGTAGCCAAGTAGCGCTTTGCGGATATACTGAGCTCTCGGCCTACTGTCATGGCCCCACGTTTCACAGAGCGTTTCTAGTTGTGCGGTGGTAAACGCACCCATGCCATCGCAATGTGCGGTGAGCCAATCACTTAGTTCTTGCGCGAATGCCTGGAGCGGTGTTTTGCTTGCATCAATCGCTGTTTGACGATACTTAGTATCTGGGGCAGGAGCCGCCGGATCAAATTTCGATATGTCTCGTTCATAGTACCAGTTGAGCACAATTCCAAAGCCGCCTTGTTGCCTAGCCCATTGCATCATGGCCATGACCTTGGGGTGCGTTTCCTTGTTAGTAAGCGTTGTTGGATGGTAGATCGCTTCGCGGCGTGCGGTGTTGCCCATGCGTGTGATGTATGCATCGTTCGACGTAAACACGAAATTCATGTAATTGTCGATGTTGTATTGCGCACCGTACTTGTTGTTGATCGCGATCTCTTTGCCTGTGATCATCGACTTCAGCTGTTTGCTGTGATCTTCACGATCCGAGCTAGGTTCATTGACCACCACAAAGATCTTATTGCGAAATAAGCCGTTAAAGTTGCCAAATAGCTCATCCGGACCGGCAATAATCGCTGGGCCGTTTTCACCGAGCCCTATCATCTCGGCTACAAATTCAGCAATAGCCGATTTACCGATACCTTCTTGGCTTGACACAAATTGCGGTGTTGTGTTGTTACGCCTGTGCGGGTATTGAATGACATTAGCAATCCAGTCATGCCAATAAGCTTCGAAGTCTGGCTCATCACGAAAGAAATAGCTACAAAACTCGAGATAAGGCGTAGGATCACCTTGTTGTGGAAAATGCGACCAAGCATTAAGATAGTTGTAGCAACCGTCCGGGGTAATTTGTAGCCCTTGGTATTGCGGAAATATACCGACTTTGCGTATGTCACAGCGCTTGCGCCATTTCTTGTACTCATCGATCATCGCGATTTCTTTAATAACAGTTTTTGCAGGTCGATTATTCGATGCTGGTACAACTGTTTGCGAAATGTAGATGTGCTGAGCACTATCTATCTTTGCCTTTTGAAATGGCATGATGTGACCGTCCGATAGTCTGATCACATCACCGTTGTACAATGCATACCGCGTACTAAATTCATACAGCTTCACATCAAGTGTGTCAACACCGTTCATAGTGATCGATGTCGAGTTAAGCACATCGGTTAGTGAGCCGCCTTGCCCCAAGTGATCGTCAATTGCATACTTGGCGCCAACTCCTGGCCCAAAACGACCGACACGACATAGATGCACAACGGCACCAAGGCCGCGCAAAACAATAGCAAGCTTAGTCTCAGCAAGTGCCACTTGGTCATTAGGTTCACCATCTTCTTTCTTACCGTCATAGTCGAATATGATGTAAACCTGACGGTTCTTTACATCAAAGTCTGTTTTGCGCTTCCATGCAAATTGCATTAAGTCTTTGTGTAAGTGCAAACCGCTTTTATCGGTCCATGATGTCACACCTGCTAAGCCAATCACACCATATGCAACATTGTGTTTATCAAGGTGGCGTTGTATTGTCCAAGCTTTAAACTCACCTTCAGTGATAATGATCGGTATGTCTACATTGGTGGTGTATTGACGCCACTTAGGGCATGGTGGAAAGTAAACGTGTGACCCAGATGCTCTTGCCTGGGAGTATTTCATTTTACTTTTTGGTGCTAATAGCCGTACACGGTGAAAGCCTGTGTCATTGCCGTCTAAGTCACGGTACGGTATCTTTACTGATGATTCGTATGTGTGACCAATGAGCTCTTTTGTTTGTTCTTTGCTAAGTAGTTCTAAGCCGAGCGCTTGTACATCGTTATCGTCATAGTGTCTATCCTCTAAAAACTTATTGTATAATTGTTCAGGTTGTGTTGTATGTGATGCAAATCCTGTACTCATAACTTTACGTTCCTCTACGTAAATTGTCCAAGGCTCCATGAATACACGAATTCATGGAGCCTTTTTTATTGTTGACCCGGATGATCATCATAAACTAAAAAGGTGACCGGAGTAAACCGGCCACCAATTATTTTAATTTATGCAAATGCTATTTCATCAGCGAGTTGTTTAGCAAGTTCCTTAGTCGCTACACCATCTCCGAACCAAGCACGATCCATACGAACATCATCGCTACGGCCGCGGTGATGATCAACGTATTCGGTGACAGCGTTAACCAAGCCCCAAGCAGTGCCATTAGCGGATTTGAGCTTAGCACCTTTGCCATTACCATTGAACAACTCCATGAGCTTATCTGATGTGCGATGGCTGATGATGGTATCACCTTGTGTGTTCTGGTAAGATGAGATCTTGTCGAAGTACTCTTTGGCGCGCTCTGGTGAGACTGGTGTGAGGCTCCAAGTTTCGACCGACTGCATGAACTGTTGCCATGAAGTGGCGGCAATGCCAAGCTGTGCCTTGACCTTGGCTTCATCGAACATGGACCGGTGTGAGATGCGAATGAAGTTCTTGTTGTGGCCATTTTCAACTTCGTCCATCGCAAAACCGAGTGTGTTGTTGCATACGACACGGATCGAGGTGAACATCGCAGTGGTTGCCATGGAACCATCGCATGCCGTGCCTAGCAACAGGTAACCCTTGATTGTGTCATCCAGAATCTTAGCTTCTTCGCCAATCGATGCCAGTGCCCAGTACTTTTTGCCGGACTTGAGCACGCCTGCTGTATCGAGTGTGAATCCAGCTTTCTCAGTAAGGTCACGGTAGAACTCCAGTACTTCGCCTGGTTGCACTACCTTGTAGCCATTACCAACAACTGCCAATGCGTCACCTGTGTCGGAACGGTACAGGACTTTCTTGCCTTTCACTGTGCCACGGCCAAAGCCGGTGGCGAACTGTACATCTGTGTCCATGATCTGGAAATCCATGCCTGCTGCTACCTGCCATGCCTCGATGGACTGACCTGCTGCCATCTTCTGGCCATAGCCATGCCATGGGGTGTCGCCAACGTATGCGATTGCTGCCTTGCCTTTGGTGAAGTCGAGTTCGTGAGCCATGATATTTCTCCTTAATGATTGTGAACGAGTCGTTGTACTACGATTGCATAGTACTAAAAACTGAAAATATTGTACAAAGTATTTTCAATAATTGTGTATATCAAGACTTGAGCCTCGATATACACAGTTTATCGGGTTACAGATGGTTGATCAGCGTTGCTACGAGGATAGATGCCAAAGTAATAACGACGATTTCCATGATTACCTCCGGTAGTAGGCAGAGTCGATACGACCGTCAGGGCGAGTGGTTAGAACTGCATAGTACTCACTGTTCTGCATCACCACTGAATCGTCATCATCGAACACTGTGTTGAAGCCTTGCACATCGCACAGATCTACAATGACATCAGTCATCGTGTATTCTTTGGCCCAGGTGCCTTGCTTGATGATTTTTGCTGATTCTAATTTCATGATCGTCTCCTTAGTTAACTTCACAAGCTTGAATACGGATACCGAACTCATCGTTACCCCAAACATCACCACTTGTAGAGTTTAGACCGGCGTATTCTGCAACGTCACTTGCATGATCACGTGCATCGGCCAAGGAGTGGTACACACCACCAACAGATTTTTCGCCTTCGACGAACTCCACTACAATGTAGACCTGTTTCATGATCGTCTCCTTAAGCAAAAGTTTCTTCTACTGCTGGTTTGAACTTAACGGTAAAGCCAAGCTGTTTGATCTTGTGCAGTACAGGGCGAGTCAGTGTCTTGGTGCCAGCGATGTCAGCAAAGAGTTTAGATTGTGCGCATTCTGGGTAGTAAATGGCATTGCCGTACACTGACTTTCTTGAGATGAGGATTTCCATGATGTTCTCCTGTTTAGACGTTGTATTGAAAACCGCGGAAGTATGTAACACTGATTTCAACGTACTTGCCATCTAAGTCATAGTCACGGTGCACCTTGAAACCGTTCTTAGCCAAGAAGTTTTCTAGCTCGGCACGGCGACCCTGGGAATTGATGTAGACGCGGCTATCTTTGCCGTATGTCTCGTTGCTGATGCCTTCGGCATCTAACTTAAGTGCTGTATAACGACCGGTGTCAAAGAACTGATCCAACAGTGGGAAGAGGTGTTTTTTGCTTTTGGTCATGATGTTCTCCTAAGTATTCAGTATTAAGTAATTTGTTGTACCACGATTGCATAGTATCAAGATCTCGAGATCTGTACAAAGTATTTTCAATAATTGTATATATCGAGACTTGCGCCTCGATATATTCCGTTAATCAACGTCAGTGTTATCAAGTTGGTCACTAAGCCACTGGTCTGCATAGGCCTGGGCCTGTACTGCCGTGGATACTGTTTCAATATGGTCAAGGTTACCATCCTTGTAACACTTGGCATACCAAATGCCGTTGCTCTCATTGGCTTGCATGATAGTGACAGAACAGGTTGTCATGGCATCTCTCCAAAGGCGTTATCGGCAAAGGCCTTAGCTTCTTCCTCGGTATCGAAATATGACTTGGTAGTTTCACTGTTCACAGTGACATACACAACCCAACGGTGGGCACCTTGTCCAGTTTCGGTCGTAACCAACACTCCATCCATAGCCATGGTTCATCCTTTCAAAATGTCTTTGTACTCTTCTCTCTGCTTGGCGTTAGGGTGAAACAGCTCAGAGAGGATCGCTGGTCCACCATCTACATTAGTACCGTCTCGTCGCGGTATGACAAGATGAGCACGAATTCCGTCAATGCTAGAAATTCTATACAGCGTAGCATTGACATGTGAATCAATCACTACAAAGTCCCCTACCTTCATTCTACCCTCCAAACTAAAATTATTATACAAACTTTTTTAAGTTTATTTACATAACGCAAAATGCATGGTACATTGCTTTTCGCAGGTTGAACACGGCCTGTGTTTACTTTTACGGAGGAGCTATGAAGATTTACCAAGTCAATTTTTCAGACGGTCGCATTCATTGGTATAGCAATAATACTGAAGCAAGCGAATTCGGTAACTTGTATATTTCAGAGCTAGGCAATGTAGGAAAGTCAGGTGACTATGAAGTAATACCTGTTGAAGTGCCGTTGCTTAAACCACAATTTCTTGAATGGCTAAATGCAATGTTTGGGGGTGAACAACATGGCTAAAACTTTTCCGCTTGATTGGCATAAACGTCGGTCCGGGAAAGGTATGTCACCAAAAGCAGAGTTAGTTCTAAACGTGCTTTACTTTTATACTGAAGACCATGATAAGCCGATAAACGTGATGCAACTTATCGAAGCAGCACAAACATTTGGCATTGCATCAATGGTGTCGTGTCATATTGCAATTGCTTGGTTGAAGGATCATGGGTATATCAAGATTGCTCAATCAAACAAAGACAAACGGACTAAATCAGTTGATATTACTGCAAAAGGGAAAGGGTATTTTGCATGAAAACTAAAAGTGGTCTGACATACGTTAGCTGGAGTGACTTGGACATGTTGGTAACGAGCCTTGCACATACAATTAAAGCTAGCGGCCGGACTTTTAGTTGTATTGCAGGTGTGTCACGTGGCGGCCTAATACCGGCCGTCATGTTGTCACATAAGCTTAAGCTACCAATGATTCCTATTACACCAAATGACATGATCGAAAATGATCATGAAACAGTCATTGTAGATGAAATTTATGACACCGGCAAAACAATTCAAAAAGTAAAGTTGTTTAACCCACGTGCGGCGTATGCAGTACTTTTTCACAATGAACATCTACCTGAATTAGATTTCTATTGTGTTAAACGTGACTTAGTGGATTGGCTTGTATTTCCATGGGAGGTGGAAGATGGACCAAGACCTGTTTAATAAAGTCTGGCAATTTCGTAAGAAGCTAAACTTACCTGTTGCAAGCAAGCCGAATTTGTTAGATTCGTCTGACATTTCTTTTTATGCACGATTCATCATGGAGGAGCTAAGTGAACTACTCAAAGCGCATGAGCAAGGTGATCTGGTTGGCGCTGCTGATGCCATTGCTGACCTTAGCTATGTCACTATGGGCTGTGCTCATCATATGGGGCTGCCTTTGCCTCATATTCTGGACATTGTTCATCGTGCCAATATGGCGAAAATTCCGGGAGCCACTTCACGGGGAGTTAATCGTGACGCAGTCAAGCCACCGGACTGGGTTGGGCCGGAAGCAGAGATTTCCCTTCTTTTAATGGAAAAATGTGAAAGATAGATGTTTACTTTAGCAGCGGCTAGAGTACAATGTCATTAGTGTTTACTTCCGTAAACACCTTTATACAGGAGGCAATATGAATATCTTCTTTCTTCACCGGTTAGCACCAGTAGCAGCCGGTATGCATTGTGATAAGCATGTAGGCAAAATGCTTATCGAATCGTGTCAATTACTGGCCACTGCGCATCATCACTATGGCCATCCAGTTACATACAAGCCAACACATGTAAATCACCCCTCCAATGTGTGGACACGTCAATCACGCCTTCACTATGATTACGTGGCATCCTTGGCTTTGTACTTAGGCCGTGAGTTTTATAAGCGTTATGGCAAGCATCACAAGTCCTATCAAATGCTATTAGATGAGCTGTTTCATGCACCAGCGGCAATGTACGAAATGCCTACTACATGGAATGACCCACCTTTAGCAATGCCGGATGAGTACAAGTGCGATGACACTGTAGAAGCTTACCGTAAGTTTTATGCTTCCAAACGTGAACGTATGCCAATGGTGTACTTTCGTGGCGAGCACCCTGCCCCTTTGTGGCTAACAGATATTTGGAATTCATATGAGGAAACGACAAGTGAGACTAGCTGATACTATGATCGATTACGATGACTTTTCAACACAACGCCACGTTCTAATTCAATACCTTCATGTCATGATTGCACGTAAAGACTGGCACGGTGTAGCTGATGTAGCGATGGATCTACGTGAGCTTGAAGCTGAGGAGATAGGAAGGAATACCAACCATGAAAAATGAAGAGTATTACAAAGAATTGCTTGCACATGCAATTGACACAATGCAAAAGATGAGCAACTTCTTAAACGGTGGCTTATCTCCTAGTGAAGAAGCAGTGTTGCAAAACCTAAAGTTCGCGGTAAGTATGATCAACAGAGAAAGTCAGCCTGTTTCATTAGTGCATCGCAATGAAACACATCATGATACCTGGGACATACGGTTCATGGAGCTTGCAAGACTGGTTAGTTCATGGAGCAAAGATCCAACAACACAAGTAGGCGCTGTAATTGTAGATGACAAACACCGTGTTGTAAGTGTCGCATACAACGGGTTCCCTCGTGGTGTACACGACCGTGAGCATCGCCTTGAAGATAGAGAAATGAAGTTGCATATGACCATGCATGCAGAACAAAATGCAATACTGTTTGCGCAACGTAACTTGCAGGGTTGTACGTTATACACATGGCCAATACAATGTTGTGCGCAATGTGCAGCCATGATCATACAAAGTGGTATTAAACGTGTTGTAAGCCCTAATGTCGCATGTAGACCTGAATGGCGAAAATCATTTGACATTGCTAATCATATGTTTGAAGAAGCTAACGTGGAGATGAACTATGAAACCCTCTAAAGATGAGTTTGCAAAGATGCTTGACAACACTACTGATGTTGCAAAGCAATTACAACTTGTATTTCCTGATCCTCGTGATGCTATTATGTCACTTAGTCTAATACTTGTAGGGTTATCAAAAAGCATTGGTATGCCAAAAGATACTGTGGTACAACTTGTTGAAGCGGTGTACAAAGACATGAAAGAAGATACGTCCGATGAAGAACATTCGGTGCATTAATCATGAACATAAGCGAACTTATTGACGAAATAGTGCGTGTTAAAGCTGAACGTGAAGGCTTAAACACCATCTCATCAGAGCTTACAAGTAGACTGACAAAACTTGAAAGAGATCTGATGGAACTAATGGCATCGGCAGGTACCACAAAAGCTGCTAGTAATGCCGGGCATTCATGCAAAGTAGAGAAAAAGTCTTATCCTGCAATCAAGGATTGGACATTGTTTTACGATTATGTGACAAAGACAAATAGCTTTGATTTGTTGCATAAGCGTCTTAGCAACACTGCTTTCCGTGACAGGTGGGCAGCAGGCGAGGAAATCCCAGGCACCTCGTCATCGGAAATCTGGGAAGTGTCTATTACTAAATCTCGTTCTTAAGGAGTAACACCATGGCTAAAGGTAAAAATGAAATTGCGCTCATCCAAGATGAGCTTGAAAAATTGGCAGCTGCTCAAGTAAATGCAGAGAAAAGCGGTGGTGCCGTGTTTCTTAGCACAAAAGGCGGTGTGCTATCTTACAAAGACAATCCGATTGCTGGTAACAGCATTGATGTTGTGGTACTTGCAAGCCCGGTGGAAAGGCTTTACTACAAAAGCCGATACGACCCTACAAAGCCAGAAGGAGCAGCATGCTTTGCACTCGGTCCTACGCTATCTGATCTAAAGCCAAATGCGGCATCTATTGAGCCACAGCACTCACAATGTGTTGGTTGCCCTAAAGATCAGTGGGGTAGTAGCTTGTCAGGAGGTAAAGGTAAAGCATGTGCTGAAAAGCGTCGGTTGTTGCTGATGACAGCTGATTCTATTGTAGATGCTGATAGCGTTAAAGTTGCAGAGGTAGCAGCATTACGCACACCAGTCACTAGCGTAAAGCCATTTGCTACATATTTGCAGACTATTGCATCAACGACACGCCGTCCATTGTCATCGGTCATTACAAAAATCTCTATTGTGCCTGACCCTAAATCACAGTTTAAGCTGCAATTCAGCTTTGTAAAAGTGATTGATGACATGGCTATTGTTCGTGCATTGCTTGATCGCTCTACTTTAGAGCTTAACAATGCTGTTGACACTGCTGGTGTAAGTGAAGATGAAACAGCTGCTACTGAATCTTTTGAACAGATCACGGCTCCTGCATCAGGAAAGTTCTAACTATGAATGAGCCAATCTTTCTGGATTTCGAAACAGAAGCGATTGCGCCACGCCCTAAGTACCCGCCTAAGCCTGTTGGCTTGGCGGTACTTGACAGGACAGGCCAATTCACATCAACCTACCATGCTTGGGGCCACCCTACTGAAAATAACTGTAGCTATGAAGATGTGCGGCGTATCTTGATCGATATATGGCAATCAGGTCGTCACATCTGCTTTCATAACGCTATGTTTGATATGGCAGTGATTAACGAGAAGTTTGATTTACCGTGGGTTGATCCAAGCCGCGTGCATGATACTCTGGTCCTAGCATTTCTATTTGACCCATATGTACGTAGCTTATCCTTGAAAGAGCTGTGTGTCGAATGGCTTGACATTAAGCCTACAGAACGAGATGAGCTATTTGAATGGATCGTGGCTCGTGTTCCTGAAGCTGCCAAGAAGCCAAAGACAGCAGGTGCCTACATCAGCCTAGCACCAGGTGGATTGGTAGGTAAATATGCAGAGGCAGACGTGTACCTCACAGCGGGGCTGTGGGATTTCACAGAGGAAGTCCGTAAGAGTATGCCGGTAGCATACTTACGTGAGATTGCATTAATGCCGGTGCTACTCGAGAACTCTAAGCTTGGTGTTCGGATCGATCGTGAAAACATGGCAAAAGCGATTGAGAAGGCACAGCAAGATATTGCAAACTGCGAGAAGTGGTTGAATGAGTACTTTAAGTGTGATGGCATTAACTACAACTCTGGTGCGCAACTTGTAGGTTTACTGCAATCTAAACAGACTTGCATTAAGCAAGGCGTATTGTGGCCTAGAAGTGAAAAAGGCACGGTGCTTAGTGACAAAGACACGCTAAAGGAGATGATTACCGATGTTGCACTATCTTCTGTACTTCGGCATCGTGATGTGCTTGTTAAGCTTACTGGTACATATATGGAGCCTTGGTTTGAGCAATCGGAATACACCGGTCGTATCTACACAGAGTGGAATACGGTCCGCGGAGAAGCAGGTGGTACTCGTACCGGTCGCCTCTCGGCAAAACCGACGTTGCAAACCATGCCTTCCCGGGGCCCTAAGACTCCGCTCCCAGAAGAACTATCCAGCCTCGTTATTCCGAAAGTAAGATCATTTATTCTGCCTGATGAAGGGCATAAGATGGTGGCATGTGATTTTCAAGCACAAGAGCTACGTCTATTTGCACACTTCGAAGACGGTAAATTAGCAGAGCAATACAGGCAAGACCCAAATGCTGACTTGCACACATTTGCGTCTAACCTGATGTCAGAACGTGCTGGCCGTGAGATCATTCGTGACTATGCCAAGACAATCTCATTCGGTATTCTGTATGGCGCTGGCCCGAAAAAGATTAGTGAGATGCTGAACATACCTTATGGTGAAGCAAGGCAGTTGATTGACATCTATAAGTCAGAAGTAGCAGTAGGCCTTGATAAAGTAAACACAGACTTGGCTAACCGGTATAAAATGAGACTACCATTCTCTACGATTGGTGGTAGGTTAGTAAAAGGTGAACCGCCTAGAATGTGGCAAGGTAGGCGCCAAGAGTTTGCATTTAAGTCCCTTAACACGCTTATTCAAGGTAGTGGTGCTGACATGGCAAAGCAGGCGATGATTGATTATGCAAAAGTAGCTGAAGGATCACGATTGCTGATGTCATTGCATGATGAGCTAATTATCTCTGTTGAAGAAGATGTTGTTGATCGTGAAGCAAAGAAACTTGAGCATGCCATGATCAATGCATTTACACTTGATGTACCACTTATTGCCGAAGCTAAAGTTGGCAATAATTTTGCGGAGGTAAAGTAATGGCACATTCATATTCAGCGATTAAAATGTACGAGCAGTGCCCTGCTAAGTACAAGTTCACACGTATTGATAAACTACCAGAGCCTACAGGTCCTGCGGCTGAAAGAGGGAAGGTGATCCATGCAGAAATTGAAGCAGTACTTAAAGGTCAACTTGAGCTGGTATGCGATGAGCTTGAGTACTTACTTCCAAAGATGGATGAGTGGAAACAGAAAAATGCTGAAAGTGAACTTGAATTTGCTGTTGATAGCGATTGGAATCTGGTTGAGTTTACTGATAGTAGGGCTTTGTTTCGTGGTGTTATCGATCTTTATTACGAACAAGGAGATACAGCGGTTGTCCTCGATTTTAAGACAGGAAAAGAACGAGACTATCTCGATCAAGTACGCGTTTACTCAACCGTAATCTTTGCAACAAAGCCGCACATTGAACGCATCATTCCTATGATTGAGTTCATTGATTTACAGAAGTCTACTGAATACATGACATTCTACCGTCGTGATATTGAGCACATGAAAGCAGACATACAAGGTCGGTTGAATATCATTGGCCATGATAAGTTCTTTGCAGCAAATCCGTCAGGCCTGTGTAAATTCTGCCATTTTAGAAAAGACAACGGTGGCCCATGTAAATGGTAAAAGTGCTAGAAAGAGAACTTGAGCGTCATTTTTCGGCAGAGTGCAGAAGACTAGGCATTGTCTCTCTGAAATTGATGCTTAAGTTTGCAACAGGTTGGCCTGATCGACTCATACCTCTTAAGAACCAAAAAGTATTATGGGTTGAGCTAAAGACTTTGACAGGCTTACTTTCTCCACGTCAAGAAACTATTCACGTCATACTAAAGAACCTTGGTCATACAGTCCTAGTACTAAGAACAAAACAGGAGATAACAGATGCATTGGAAACCGCATCAGTATCAATTAAACGCCGTAAAATTCCTGCTAACAAGAGGATCATCGCAACTGTGGCTAGATCCCGGTCTAGGAAAGACAAGCGTCTCACTGAAAGCGATTCAGGAACTTCATAAAGCACAGCAAATCAAGAAAGTACTGATCATTGCGCCTTTGCGACCGATCTATGCTGTGTGGCCTGAAGAGATTCGTAAGTGGGAAGACTTTAGGGGTATGCCATTCACTATTTTGCACGGTGGTAACAAGGATAAGCTGCTTGAAAGCCCTGCATTGATACACTTAGTGAACTTTGACGGTCTTGCATGGCTTGGCAAAGCGTTGCGCAATAAGAAGTTTCCCTATGACATGCTGGTTGTGGATGAGATCAGCTATCTTAAGAACACACGCACACAGCGATTTAAAGCATTGTCACCTATGCTTGACCAGTTTAAGCGGCGTGTTGGGTTAACTGGCTCACCTGCCCCTAATTCACTGCTCGATATCTTTGGGCCACAACTTGTGATTGACCGTGGTGCAACGTTCGGCAAGTATGTGACACATTTCCGTACTGCATTCTTCTTTCCTACTGGCTATGGTGGGTACACATGGATGCTTCAGCCTGGTGCGGAGAAAAAGATACATGGGTTACTTGCGAATAAAGTCTTGCGCATGGCAGCTAAAGACTATCTTGAGTTGCCTGAGTTGATTATGAACAAGGTGTACGTCACATTGCCGCCTGATGCGATGAAAACGTATAAAGAGCTAGAAAAACGATTGATGACTGACATTAACAACGGCGCAGTGACTGCATCAACAGCCGCTGTTGCAGTACAGAAATGTCAGCAAATTGCAAATGGTGCAGTTTATCTAGATGGTGCAGAAAAAGAAGTAAGTGTTGTGCATGATGCAAAGATCGATGCCGTTGAAGAGATAGTAAGTGGTTTAGAAGGGCAACCATGCATGATTGGGTTTCACTACCAGCATGATTTGCAAAGGCTAAAGAAGTTATTTCCGAATGCCCCTGTGATTGGATCAGGAGTCACTGGTGATGCTCTAATGGACATTGTGGATAGATGGAACACAGGTCAAATCCCTGTGCTACTGGCCCATCCACAGTCCGCAGGCCATGGCCTTAACTTGCAAGGTGCAGGAAATGCAGTCATCTGGTTCAGCAATACTTGGTCACTAGAGTACCATGACCAGTTCATCCGACGATTATGGCGCCAAGGTCAGCGCAATAACATCATCGTCCACAACATCATTGCCAAGAAAACAGTTGACGAGGCTATTGTCAAGGCAATCGAATCTAAAGACAATACACAGCAGTCGCTGATGACAGCAATCAAAGAGTACGCTTCAAATACAGAGTAAACAATTATGTTTACTTATAACACGAGCATTGTATAATGAACTTGTTTACTTAAAGGAGAATAACATGGTCTATATTGCAGGTCCATTTTTTAATGTTGAACAAATCACACTTATCAACAATATTAGATTTGTGATTGAAGAAGCAGGGTTAGACTTTTTTAGCCCTAAGGACGAATGTATGTTTGTGCCAGGTGTAACAACGCCAGAAGAAGTACTTGACATCAACATGAGCGCACTAAATAAATCAAAACTACTTGTATGTCTTACTAATGATAAAGACCCAGGTACAATGTTTGAAGCCGGTTATTGCTATTCAATTGGGGTGCCTATCATTTATATTTGGCTTACTGATGTAAAGCATAAAAAATTTAGTCAAGCAATCGACAGAAAAGACTTGTCTAACGCTGAAAAAAGTGAATTGCTTCAAAATGAAATACTAAAAGCTCATTCTAGTACTCGCACTACAGAAAAGTTTAATCTTATGCTAGGCGCTAGCGGTTCAGTTGTGCGATCAATGCCTCAATTATTCGCTGCGCTAAAAGAATACAAAGAGATTGGCTTTCATCGTAAGAATTGGGGTGAGGAGATGAATTATGAGTAAACTTGATGATGTACATGCATTCTTCATGAACAGTTATACATTGCAACATACAAAGCGCTATAGCATGAAGCCTGTACTACACCCTGAAAGCGTTGCAACACATAGCTATTTTGTTGCATTGGCAGTGCTATTGCATCGTGATGTATGGATGTTTGACACAAGTACAGCAATTAAGATTGCATTGTGCCATGATCTTGCTGAAATGGAAATTAGTGATGTGAACCACTACGTAAAGAAACGTCACCCTGAAGTGGCACAAGCACTTAAGAAAGCTGAAGACACCATCATCAAGTCGTTCCCTGAGTCAATACAGCCGTATTGCCATATGTATGACCATGAGTCACCTGAATCGTTGGTTGTGCATTATGCAGATGCATTGCAGTGCTACCAGTATGCAATGAATGAAATAAACCTAGGCAATACCGGGTACATGGAGGAGGTGTTCATCAATAGCAAAGCTAGGATGGACAAAATAAAAGAGAAACTAGAACCGTGGAGGATAAGAGATGCGGACAACTGATGAAGTACTTAAAGAACGCGCTAGTGTGTACGGTGATTTTACGAATGGGTCAAACTTGGAAGCAGAAATGATGGCATTACTTGCGCATAACCACTATAAGCAGCAAGGTAAAGCAATAACAGAACTTGAACGTATCTTCTTTTCGAAGATTATCATGAAACTATCTCGTCTTAGTGTCACACCTGACCATATTGACAGCTGGACAGATATCGCCGGTTACGCAAGACTTATTGAACAACATTACGCAGGAGTACAAAATGCCAAAAGTAACTAAAGAACAAATGCCGCATCTGCAAAAGATGCACACAACTCTAAAATTTAATCAGCCACTTACTAAAGCAGAATTCGTCAACCAGCTAGAAGCTATTGACGTGCAGATCGTCCATGCACCAACAGTTGAAGAGTTTCGTAAGACAATTTCAGTATTCCTGATGAACACATGGAATGACAAGATTCAATGGGAGTTTCCTGAGGAAGACATTGACCAAACCATCGATGAGCTTTTCCGCTATGAACTGCTACCTACTGCCATGGAAACGATTAACATTACTTGGTCGGTCAATGGCATGGACATGATTGACACAACGCACCTAATCCGCCACAGGTTGTTTAGTTTTGCGGCCCAAGTGCACGGTGATCGAGATATGCGTGATGATCGTGTTGTCGTCAAGCCCGGCATTATGGCTAACGCAGAGTTCTATAAGCGGTACATTCAAGTTACAGAAATGGCGAGAAAACTGTATGTAGACATGCTTGATAGTGGGTTGGTCCATGGCTTAGATGCTAGAACAATTATGCCTCGTAACTTTGAGCATTTCTATATGGTCCGTTGCACAATCAAAGATTTGATTGGTTACTGTATCATGCGAGGTGATGAGCAAATCCAAACCACAGCTGATAACATCATTGCTATGAAGCTATGGTTGGAAGTGCTGAAGCGCTATCCGTTCTTAAAAGGGCTTGTAGACTTCCGTAAATCAGATCAGTTCTACCAGCGGCAGTCTGCCAAAGGCAAGACAAACATCTTCCCACCTAATGAGAAGAATGACAACTTTGACTGGTGTGAGGAACAGTTCTACCACCCACTGCATCGTGATGAGTACCCAGGCGGCATCTCTTATCTCTCTATTCGTGAATACTTGTTAAGTGAGATTGATGCAATCGAGAAGAAGCATATACATACGGTGAAAAAATGAAACGATGGGACACACTTAGAGGCTCACTATCTAAGTTGTCATTTCGAGAACGAAAGCAGCTATTTCTTGAATTTGTCGACATACATGATCGGTGGGCAAAGCAAACACTAGAAGTACTGTCTAAGGTTGTTGTATATTTATTGTCTCAACATGAAGTTGCAAAAATGCATGATGTGCACAAGCAATCGATCAACAGGTCAGTAAAGACTTACAAACACTTCTTAGATGAGAGAGGTTTCAAATGACTAAGGATGAAGCATCTAACTTACTTCACTATGTCATCATTGGCTTGTCTCAAGCAGGTTGCAGCACCATGGACATTATCGAAATCTTACAAGAGAGAAAAGTAAAGCTCTGTGAGTATGAAGACTTAATGTCTAACATTCAACAATCCGTTAATCAACTCCAAGGAGAAACAAAATGACTTACGAAGAAGCATACAAAAAGATGGTAGCAGCAATTGGTGAAGTACAGAAAGAGACTACGCCTGAAGTACTCTATAGTGTAGTCTCGCAGGTATACAAGCAAGTCGATGAGCTGTATGGTTGGGTGCTTGTACAACGGTTTGAAAAAGAACAGCAACAAGAAGCCGCCAAAGAAATTACTGACGTTGAAGTGATTCAATAAGGAGATCGTAATGGCTCAGCATAGTACTATTATGACCGATGAACTTTCATTAGAATCTGTTATGAAGAAACCGACTAATGGGCTGTCAATCAGTGATAACTACGTTTATACGCCAAGCTCTACGGACATTACGATTCGGTGGCGCAAAGCGGGTTGGATACCGCCAACAGAAGATCCCGCATATCAGAAAAAGTGGGCTGATTTTCGTATCCAGTGCGCACAAGGAATTGAAAGTATCGGGCGCCCTCCACCTCAATTCAATCCGTCTGTAGTGAACTACAAAAAGAAGGGCTCATCGGACACCTGAAATCCAATGAGCCCTCAAAAAAGCTCGTTGCTTCTCTGAAGACCGGTAGTTCTTCAGTGCCAGAGGAGTGGGCAAAGCAACGAGCTCAGCAGCTTATTCTGATTTTTTCTTAGCTAAGTCTTCAAGTACTTCATTAACTACATCTTCATCATAGTAAGGGTAGTTTGCATCTAAAAATTCATGAATTTGACTAGGTGGGTGCTTATTCTCAAATAAGACCTTACTTAAGTCAGCTTCATGAAAATCTTCTAGCTCATCTGCTTGATCTTTAAAGTTAAACAGCACATTAAACGCTTTATTTTCATCTAAGCCATTAACAATTTGCTTGTTTAAATCGCCAATATAAAGCAAAAGTTCATCAATTTCTTCTTCATCGTCAACTTTGCCTTTTAGCGCATTTTTAACTTTGCTCATAATTGGCCCATATGACAATGAAAGTGATTTTCTGTCATTTCGGCTTAATGCTTTGCTTAAGTTCTGGTAAATACTGTATTGGTCTTCTAAATCGTCAGTATAAAAATTGTTTTCAAGAAAATCGTTAATTTGCTTTTGTAGCGTAGATGCAATACTAGGTGGGGATGGTTCAACTTGCTTAATTACTTCAGGCGCTTCTTGAATAAGTTTTGCAAGTGGCGATAAACTAGGCAGCATTCGTTGAGCTGCTACATTTTTTGCTGTTTGTGCAGTCTTATTAAGAAACCCTCGCCTGTCCATTGGTTCATTAAGAACTTTAACTGTAAGATTAGAAGAAGCTAAAGGCTGTTGCGTTTGAGGCACAGGCAATAACTCTGTCTTCTGTTCAGGTGGCAAAGTAAATAGCTTTCGCCTTGACGGATCTACAGGCACATCATCCATCATCATTCGTGACTTTATTGCCTGTAGCTTTTTAGTAAAGCGATTGCCAGCCATTACACTCTCCCGCCATGTTTAAAGACTTCAGGCAAAATAATGATTTCATCATTTTCTGATTTTACAGGTTTGTTTTGAATTGCTGCCTTCAGCCCTTCAATGCCTTGTTCTTTAGTTCTACGTTCAATTGGTTCACGAATTGCAGCACGTGGTTCAATTCGAACTAATGATTTAGCATCACCTAGATCGGCAAGTGCACGTTGACGATGTCTACCTTCATGCCCAGAAATATACAGCAATGCATCTTTGTCTCTCTTGTTTAGATTTAGATACGGCACATCGCTAAACCCTGTTTTCTGTGCAATGCTTTGCAAGTGCTTAATGTACTCATCATAGTTTACTAGTCGATCGCCAATCCTGTATTGTGGACTAGCGCCATGAACATCTTCATCATAGCCTTTACGAGGTAGCTTAGCTGCCAACGTCTCGTATTTGCCTGGGTCTACAATAATAAGACCTGTTGTGTTATCGCCCATAAAAGCACGACGTAGTGCATCGCTACTAAATGTATCGGCTAAGTTCTTAACTTCATCAGCAGCTCGGTCAAGGCGCTTAGCATTATATTCGCCTGTCTCATTTGCCATTTTTTGCCGTAGCTCACGAATCTTCTTTGCTAATCCGCCTTTAGCAAATTCTTCAGGAGGTGGTTCAACAGTTTCTTGTGGTTTCCACACCAACGTCTTCGATCCCTTAACTTCAGGCGTAAATCCCATCTTTTTGTAGAAGCTTGTAAGAGCTTTTTGGCTTACTTGACCTTTGTCCCATGGGTATAACTTTAATGTTACCCCTGCATCTTGTGCATGTTGCTGTAATTCTGAAATAGCTCTTGATCCCATACCTGATCTATGAGGGTAAGCAGAAATCCAATCAATATAAACCTCATCATTTCCAAACCCGGGCTTTAGTTCAAATTGCGCAAACTTTTGAGCTTCACCTTCTCCCTCAGTAATTACTCGCTGAGTATTAAAGAATGGGTGAGGCGCATATTGCGAATAAACTTTATCGATAAACGGCTTGCTTTTGTTTTCTCTAGACATAGAAGGCTTTGATTCAAGCGCTTCTTTCATTTTCTTTGCTATGCCGCCTTTAGCAAAGTCTACAGCACCTTTAATTGCAGATTCAGGTATGTTAAACTCCGACCAGTCATCAGGGCCGCGTTCATGACGTACTTTATAGCCTGGTTCATACGGTGTTCTTAAAGTTTTTCCTGTTACAGGGTCTTTAATTACTTTACCTAACTCCGGATGATCAGGGTGCGGTTCACGCATAGGGTTATTCCCTACCATCGTTTTGTTCAGAATCTTGAATGGCGAGAAGTTCTTCCTTGCCGAGTCTTCTGTAAAGACATGTTGACCAGGCTCATACTTAAACTGCATAGCATCCATCTGTTGCTGCATTCTAGCAGCACGCTCACGAATACTGTCGCCTAGCGATGTGTGAAAGTCTTGCATTGTCGTAAGATCTTTAGATGCCACTTTTGATTCATCGGCACCCATCTTCTTCAGCACTTGCTTCATCTTATTGGCTGTACCGCCCTTGGCAAAACCGTAGCGATACATTAGCGACTTGTTCATCGCATCGATCTGTTCTGGTGTCAGATCACCGCCTTCTGACGGATCACGCCCAGTGATTTGCATGTAGTCTTCCATCCACCCAGAAGGATGGCTGCGTGCCTTGAGAGATTCACCAGAGCTTGTGACACTAGGCCAATGTGGAATATCATCCTGATCAATAGCTTGTGGCTTGGCACCTGATTTCCAAGCAGCACGGTAGTTGTACTCTTTATCTTCGAGGTTCGGCTCTTCACCGAACTTCTCTTTAAAGCGCGAGAACCAGTCAGTACCTCGTACATCGGACTGAAATTGCTGTTCTTCATCCTGTGTGAGTGTCGGTGTCTTTGCTTCTGGTGCAATAGTGTAAGACGGCGAGACTTTGCGCTTATCTTCATCATCTTGAGCCATCGGCAGTGCAACTACTGGGGCAGCTGCAAAGAGGCGTTGCCCTTGTGTCTTGACTTTCTCCGACATCTCAGGAGTAATGTCAAATGAGAAGACATCGGCTTTAGGGTTAATCATAGGTTGCGCATCGTATATTTCGTCTGCTAGCTTTTTAAGCGCATAGTTCTGCATAGTTTCTCGAACACCTGCAAAAGGCCCTTCGTCATTAAAAGCCATCATCTGAACATCGTCGCTGTCCGGGTCAAGACCGTGCGATCTTGCAATGTCATTAACATAGTTAAAAAAGAAATCTTGCTCAAATTCCATTAACGAGTCAAGTTGATCTTGTGTAAGCTCATCATTTAAGAACTTATTACGAACTTCAGCTGTAATCTCAGGGAATGACTTTTCTCTTTTGCCTATGTCATATTCAAATTCAGTGCGACCTGTACTTGCACCGAATTCTTTTCTTAGATACTCACGCAAGAAGTTTGGTAACCGTTTGTCATAGAACTCAACAAAGCCTTTGGCACCGATCGTAAGACCTTCACCAGAAAACTGACCTCTTTCAGGCGAAGCAACAATCTTACTTGCCATGTCTTCGCCGATGACATTCTTAAGCGGTTCACCTTGCCATTCATTGGGTCCATGTAGTACTTTTCCGCTTTCATCAACGGTCACATCAGAAATAGAACGACCGTCTTTCATAAAGCTTACGTAGCGCCCGTCATCAGTCATCGGGCCCCATTCAATACCATCGATTTGTGAACGAATGGCGCTCTGATAACGATCAACTTGGAATAACCCAGGCGAGATAGACACACGATCATAGCCTTGGTTCACAGCATCATCAATAATCTGTTTTAATGCAAGCTCATCATATGTCTTTTTATACGGCAAATCAGAGACTACACCACCAAGATTTGCTCGTTCTTGGCGTAGCTCATTAATAATATTTTCACCAGGGCTAGTACGATGCATACGAGGCGAACCGATTTCTTTACCAGTTGCCGGGTCTATTTCTACAACTTGTACTTGCCAGTCGTTTGCTTTGCCATTAGCAATGTTTAATGCCATTAAATGATGGTGTTCATCATCTCTTGCAAGATAGTTCTGTCTTACATAGGCAAGTGCTTTATCATACTCTTGTAGCCATTCATCTGAATCTGGCTTAGGGCCGCGCTTAAAGCCAAGTACTTTATCAGTACCTGACCATGACTTGATTATCTTGCCAGGCTGAAAATATTCTTCAATGTCATCAACACTTAGTCCGTTCTCACGAATTTGCCTAATTTTCTTTTCTAGTTCATTAGACTTTGCTTCTTTTTCAGACGTCATATAGCCAAAGTCATCTGGCACGTCTTTAGCAAAAGCTTTAAGCTCATCATCAGAAAGTGCAGACTGTTGTTTAAGCGCTTGCCTTAATATAGACTTAAATTTTCTCTTAAGCTCATTTTCATCAAACCCTTCTATGCCGCCTAAGTCTACGCCTGTTCTAGTGTTAAAGATGCCAACACCTGTTTCACCGCCCATTTCACCTGACGGATTAATGTCGTAAAAGTCATAACCTTCAGGCAAAAAGTTAGGGTCATCATCAAGCTGTTGTGCTAGCTTACGAAACCGTCTGTCTTTTTCATTCTCAGCGCGCTTTAGAATTTCTTGCTTACGAACATCTCTAGCTTTTTGGTGCGGATCAGACTGCACTTCTTCTACGTGCAATACTTTCTTGCCGTCTTTATCTATGAATGCCTGTGTGCGATAATGGACAGTATAGTTCGGGACTGGTATGTCGCGCCAATGGCCCATGTACTCATCTTCAGGCAATGGTCGACCGTATTCTTGCTCCCATGCTCTTTCAGCTTCTTGAATGTTATTAATACCACGCTGGTTAGCAAACTCTCGTAGTTGTTGCATACGAGTAGGCATTGACATAATGACTTCTTGATAGTCTACTGGCCTATTTGCCAATCCCTTTAATGCGTAACTAGGGTATTTAGGTTTTGGAAGAGGGTCAAAATATGGGCCAATTTTTTTAATGTCTTTAAGCAAGTCATTAGCTTCAGTCTCACTAATGTCATCTGAATAACGATATTCTTGTACAATCTTTTTAAGATCATCAAGATTATATAGAGAGCCTTCTGAGTCTGCTACTCGAAGGCCAAATTTAGGGTTAAAGTCAAATTTTATGCCTAGCTTTGTTTCTATATTTTGAATTGCTAAATCATCTAGCCCAGTATCACTTTTAAGCTTTTCCATTACATCTTCTAATGAATAGCTATCTTTTAGACGAGTGATGTTAGGCGCTTGTGCCGGAAGTTCTTTAGCAATAGCTTCAAGTTCAGCTCTTGTAATAGACTTCTTACCTTCTAGCTTTTTACGAATACCGCGGCGTTCTAGTTCTTCTTTCTTTACACCTGGCGTCTTCTCAATCAAGCTCATCATCTGTTCAGGCGTGCCTTTTTCTTGCTTTAGTGTTGAAATGGCTTTATCAACAGCTGAGAAGAATGCAGATTTACCTTGCTTTAGTTTTGTAGCTTTACCACCGCCTGCAAAGTTTTTCGGCTTAGACACGTCACGGACTTCTGAACCATAGTTAGGACCGTACTTAGAAATTAGTTCACCTAGTGATGGCTTATCATCAGTAAGCTTTTCAATGCCATACCCAAGACCACCGCCAAATGCAGTGCCTACACCATAGTTGATTGCAGTAGGTTTTGGCTTGCCTACTTCTACAATAGGGCTAAAGTACTCAAGAGGCGATAGCGCAATCTTGCGCTTAAGAGACGGTGCTTCATTTACTGCCAGTTTAGCAGTACGAAGCTTGTTCATCATTGCGCCAGGTACAGGGACTTGAGCTACCATTTCACCTGCAGCTCGTGCAAGGTGCTGAGGAAAACCCTTAGGTTCCTCAATCCCCATTTTTCTTTCTACAGCAGAGCGTATTTTTCCTGCTTTTTCATCTGCTTCTTTCGCCCATTCTGGCGCTGTACCTTCTTTCGCCAAGTCAGCAAGAGCTGGCAAACCCACGGTCCCATAATAGATACCAGGAGTACCGCCCCATTTAGCTTCACCGCTATCATCTACGCTCATCCATTGAGACTTAAACCCAGCTTCTGCTTGTTTTGCAAGCTGTTCTGCATCACCTGCCAAAGACTTAGTAAGCTCTTTGATTCTTTTGACAGTGTCACCCATGCTAGTCTCTCATTAGTCGTTCAAGGCGCTGTTCATCTGTTTCTTTAGGTCTAGGTGGTTCAGGTGTTCGTGGCGGCTCACCTGCAGCCGATCCAACACCTCGTGTAATTGCTTTTTCTGTTGTTATAGTGCGGTTTGCCTCTTTAGCAAACTTACCTGCAGACTGTTCTAGCTTATCTAGTACGGCATTTACTTCTTGCGGTGTGCTAGCACGAAGCATGTTAGCAACTTCACTTGCTGTCTTCTCATCCAATGTTGCACGTGATTGCAAGAACTTCAGTACTCGTCCTACCATGGTGCCAGGTCCAGCATTTGCAAAATCTACAGCTTCACCTGCAACATCTAGAATTCCAGGTGCACGCTTTAGATCATCAATTGCTTCTTTCTTCATCTGAGTACGGCTACCACGAAGAATGTTTTGTGCGTTTCTAAATAGATCAGCCTCACGCATCAGCGCTTCTTCAAAGACTTTGTACTCATTTGGGTTGTCAAATAGTGCAGCAAGACGCTTACGAGTTGATGGTGCACCGATCACACGTTGTGCTGCATTAATCTGGTTAGGCGTCTCAAGAATCTTGCCTAAGATTGATTGTGACACACCTACTCGCAGAGAATCTCTTTCTGCTTGTGACATGCCTTGTAGCTGTTTTATTACTTGTGCAGGTGTAAACTTAGGAGAAAGAAACTCTTCACGCCCAAAGCGCAGTGCATCAAGTACTTCTGCATCACCACGGTACTGTGATCGTGCAACTCTATAAGCATCCACGTTCTCATCAATCACATCAACAAATGCATTCTTCAGATCTTTCAATGCACCAGCTTCTGCTTTAGAAATACTCTTTTCAGAGCCATAACCTTGTTCAATCAATGCATCAATACCACGTTTAAGATAGTCAAGTGTTTGTACATCAGGTATTTCGCCTGTGCGTACCCAGTTGCCATCTGCATCCATGTCATAGATCGGACGTAGTTTATAGCCACTAACATCTTCACCGCGTAGTTCTGCAGCTTTTGCCTCTTTACTGATGATACTACGTGCTTTCTCGTAAGCTTTAGCAAAAGTGTCATCATCCAGTACTTTCATAAGTCGTGGGTCATACACTTCACCATGAGCATATGCTTGCTCATACACAGACCTGGCATTCCTACGAAGTGTACTTACTAGACTATCTTCTTTGGCGGTAAAGTCTTGGCCACGTGCTATGTCTTTTTGCGACCGCTGAGCTACAGATTCACGACCTTCGGCTAGACGATCTTCTAGCTTTTGGCCTAGTAGCTTCTTGCCTTTGCCAGGTACAGTGACTGCTGCTTCTGCAAGTGAAGTGACAGAAGGTGACGTATCAGCAAGCGTAGATTTCACATTAAGCTTCTGATCTTGCGCCATGCGCTGTCTTGCAGCATTAACATCCATGTCATCACGGCCCATAGCTTGCAATACCTTCCTCATTGCAGCTTGGTCCACAGAGTTCACAGAAGGTGTCAGTTTGTCTTTGACAGCTTGGTAACCTTTACCAACCACGTTGCCTACTTTTGATGCTGCAGGACCTGCGACTGCACCAAATGCGGAACCCATGCCAGCAGATGGAAGACGATCGACAACCGAGCCTTTTTCACCCATGCCACCTTCACCAGCACCAAAGCCCGAGATACCGCCTGTAATTGCGCCTGATGTGGCAAGTCGTTTAAGCGTTGGAGCAGTGCGTACAATATTTGCACCTGCTGCACCTTGACCACCTGGCACCATTGCAAGACCAATAGTAGGTAATGCACCACTTACGATTTCAGTAGTGAGTGCAGTAACAGGGTGCTTTTTAGCAAATGATTCGTACGCAGCACGTTCTTCTGCAAGTACTTGCTCATATGGTCTGCCTTCAAGCTTAGCACGAACACGAGCAATAGCTTCATCACCAAAGCTCATGCCTAGTCCTTGCCCAACAGCCCGACCTAAGTTTGAAAGTGTGACATCACCGCTTGTGTCAGTCATACCACCACGTTGCATACGAACCGGACCACCTTGTGCCATTTCTGGCACGTCACGAGCATATGAACCAGACCTAATGCCTTTAATACGGTTTTCAGCAGCCTTTACTCTACGTGCCACTGCTGTCATTGCATCATTAATGATAGGCGCACGTTCTGCATGGCTCATACCTAGTGAGCCTTGCAACTCTGCTAGTACTTTACGTTCACCTTCGGTAGGGTTACCACCAAAGATTAACTTAAGTTGCGATAGCATCTGTTCGCCCATAATGGACTTAAACTGCGTGCTTGCAACTTGAGCATCAGATGACTTAATGCCCGGAATAAAGCGACCTGCAACTTGTCGTGTCTCAGCCAACCCACCTTCATATGCTGCAGGACTAAGTTCAAGAGCTTTAGCAAGCTTTTTGACTGCTTCTGTTCCGCTATTAACAATGTCTTCTTGTTCAAACAGCTCTTTTTCTTGCGTTGACGAAAGAGCTTTGTTTGTTGCTTGAATCTCTTTAACTCGTTTAGAGTATTCAGCAGTGCCAGGCGTAAAGCCTTCATCAAAAGCTAACTTACCTGCAGGTGATTGTGGTTTAGGCTTGTCTTCTGCGCCGCTCTTGTTAGGTGCAATGTAATTAGCTTTACGAATCGTGTCTCTTGCTTGTGCTAAAGCTGCTTTTGTGTGAGTGCCAGGTTTCTTTTCTTCTTCACGCAATACCTTATTAGCCCATTGCTCAAGTGTCAAATTAGCGTCAGGCTTTTCTGTAGGCTCAATTTTAAGAATGCGACGTGCTTCAGTAACTTGATCCTCAGGTACAGATTTAGGGTCTTGTCTAAACTTTTTAATGATCTCTAGTGCATATTGCTCAGCTGTTTGAGGCTTCTGGTCTGCAGGTTTGCGCTTACCACTTAACCAGTCAATGCGACCTTGCAATGCAGCGCGCTTAGGGTCGTTTTCAGGCAGATCTTTTAGCTGGTCAGTGAGTGCTTGGATCTCAAACTGCTTATCTTTAGGCAGTGCTTTTTGAATTTGAATGCCTAAGCTAAGTTTCTTTTCAAGCTCGCCTGGTGCACGCTCTGCTTCTTGCATTGCATACTTATCCATCAAGTCTTGCAATTGCATATTAGCAGCACGGCGCTCTTTGCGCTGTGAGCTTAGTACTTCATTCACATTAGCAAGCTCTTCACCTATAGCACCTGTGCGAGTCGGTTTGCCTAGTGCAGCTGCAATGCCAAACCAGTCAGGTTCTTCTAGCTGTTTTTGACGCTCAAGGATTCTATCTGTTGCAGCTTTAAAGATGCGTGACTTATCTTTTTCTGCTTTGCCTAAAGCAACTGAATATGCATCTAGTTGGCTTTGTAGCCATGATGCATTTGATGTTCTAGGCTTTTCAATCGTTGCTGAAGGTGCTTCAGCATCAACTTGAGTCTCATCTACCTGCTCATCATCGTCAAATGGTGCCATGGCGCATCCTATCTACTTGGTGAAGTCAAACCTTTGTACATTGCATAAGCTTGTGCTAGCTGACTCAAACCAGACGGCTGGTAGACTTGTGCAGGACCAAATGATTCTGTGTAGCTTCTTGACGGTATGTCAAGGCCGCGAATTGCTTGGTTCAGGAATGCAATATTCTGACGTGGATAATCACGTTGACGTAGAAAATCTTCATATAGCAAGTCAAGATTTCTTTGTGCTTGTGCTTGTTGCTGACCACCAATTGCTTCAAGTGCTGATGCTTCTGTAAGCCCCATACCTTGAGCTTGTTTTGCAAGATCACTGTACTGTTGACCAAGTGCAATCTGTCTATTAAGATCTTGTGCGCTTAATGCACCAGTAAGCTGACCAGCTTGTAGCATACGTGCTTGATCTGCAGATGCTTGTGCAGCTGCTTGACTATAGCCTTGTTGCAAAGCTTGCGTTTGCTGAGCCATTGTTGACTCACCTAAATCACGTGTTGCACGACCTAGTGCTTCACCACTACGACTACCGCCAAATGTTCCGCCTGCAATAAACTGCTGTTGAATTGCCGGAATAATGTTTTCCGACATTTGACGTTTTGATAAATCACCAATACGATTTACAACTTGGTTCGTATACGGATTCATGTAGTCGCTAATTACATCAGGCGTTCTTAGTGCTGATTGTGCTAAAAACGGTGATGCAGCACCTAGTGAGCTGCCACTACCTGCTGCTTGGAATGCCTGACCTGCTTCACCTAAGTAGGGTTTGTACGCACCAGCTGCTGTTTGACCAACCTCAAATGACTTTTGTTGAAGCGGGCTAAATGACGCAACTCGAGGATAGTCATACGACTGATAAGGCTCTGCTGCAATGGCATTTGCCTTTGCAATAAGCCCCAGCGTATAGTCGTTGTACCACTTAGGCGTGTCTTTAGCAGTTTCACCGAATGTTTTAACAGACGGCGGTGCTGAAGTCCCAAATAGAAAATCTGTAACAGCATTGCTCATAATCAACCTCTACGTTGTTTTAGGTAAGCAAGTGGTGACTTAGCGTCAGAAGAAAATTTTCCTTTAGATAGTGCTTTACCTTTTTGCTTTCTTATTTCCTGACGCATTTGCTCTAGACGATTTGCACCTGCTTCATTAGAGCCATTGCCTAGAAGTGCAACTGTTTCTGCATCAATGACGTATTCACCATCACTTAGCATAGCAGGTATGTGGTCAGATCGACCGTCTTCATGTACTGATTTTAAGCCGCCTGATGCATAACCTCCCATAGCCATAGGCATAGCACCGTATCGGTAGTATGAAGGCGCTTGTGAATTTAGTGCGCCAATTGAGCCGCCTTGAGCAGCTTGAACAACAGGTTGTGTGTACTCTACAGGAGTGTAGACTGTTGGGCCGTAGAACTGGTGCTCACCTTGTGCTTCACCGTACGAATAAAGACCACCTGTGTCATAAGGATTGTCAGATCTTCCAAATTGAGAATCTCTACGAGCACGTTGCAATTCTAATTGTTGCAAATCACTATAGAACAGATCATCAGCGTTTTGTCGGTCTTCATCTTTTCCGCCGCCTTTGTCATCATCAGGTGGGCCATCTTTTCCGAGACTATCAAGTAATGCAAGACCTGCAACTCCATACATAAGTGCATCACCTGGGTTACTCCACACCCATTTAGCACCATCCCAAACCCAATCACCACCGCGTTCAGCAACAGCACCACCTAGGTCTTTAGCAGACTGCAAACCTGATTTGTCGCCTGCTTTAATAACATTACCGTCTTTGTCAATAACATAATCATCAGTAGGGACATTTCTCTCTTCAACAGGCGGTTCCCACCCAGGTTCATTTACACCTGATTCTCTAACAATACCTCTAGGCGCAGGCTTATCTGTTCGTCTTGACATATCTGTATAGTCAGAGGTCTGGCCAACATCTATGTCATCAAATCCACCAGGTCTTGCTTTACCAATGTCACTATAAGAGCCTTGGCCGTCAATTGATGACTTGTATGGCGTTTCACCTGCTGCAGAGACATTTCTCATTGCAGCTGGGTCTGGGGCATCTGCACCATACGGCCCACGCCTAGGCATGTCAGCAGCTTCTGCACCAGACCTTAGCAATTCATCAGCATCTGCAAGATTTAAAGTTTTGTCTTTTGGTACAAGCTGTGGTTCACCTGCAACATCATAGTATTCAGGAAATGCACTCCTGTCATACCCAGGAAGCTCCATTGCTTCATCAAGATTTTTAGCTAACAATTCTTCAGGTGTTGCTGCTCTAGCAATGTCATCACCTACACTTGCTACACGACCAGCATCATCTAAGCTTGATGAAATAGAAGCACCTTTTGCGCCTGCTGAACCACTTGCTGCACCTCTTGCTGCATTTGCTGCCAATTCATCAGCAGTAGAATAAAGATTAGGTGACCAATCTTGACCACCAGTACTAACGCCTTTGCCAATTGAATTGGTAACACCAGTTGTTACGCCTGCCATTGCACCTGCCTTAATTGCATCATCAAAGTCATCACCTTGCGCAAGGCGTGAACCAGTAGTTGCAATACCTACTGCTGCAGCTGTACCTTTTCCAGCAAATGAAAGCCCTGGAATGCCATAAGCATATGCAACTGCTGACACAATAAACGTTATAGGATCGTCTTGAATTGGCTGAATGATATTGGCATCAACAAAATCCCATACGTCACTAGCTGTATCAGAGACAACATCCCAAACGTCTTCAGCAACATCACCTACTGATTCAAATACATCTCCTACAAAATCAGCTGTGTCTTCAACAATGTCAACAACAACACTCATTTCACACCTCCCATCATATCAGATGGCATACGTAATTGCTGCAATGCTCCTTGAGGAAGCTGAGCAGGCGCTTGCATAGGCATCTCAGGCTGCATGCCAGGTTGCATCTCAGGCTGCATGCCAGGTTGCATGCCAGTTTGCATACCGGAAGGCTGTGGCCCAAGTTGTAGCACTATTTGTATTTGGCCATCAGGCAATTGTCGTGCTTTGTAACCACCTTGCCGACTAATTTTTCCTTGTAATGTTTTACTGACTGATCTAAATAAGTTAACTAAACTTGGATCTTTAAACTGTGTGATAAGCAAGTAATAGCCTTTGTCATACGCATCATCAATAAATTTTAGTGATGAATCTAAAAAGTTTCTGGCTGTGTCTGCATTTAAAGCTCTAAATGTACCTGTTCCAGGCTTTGTAGTTGAACCGTGGATAACAAAGATTGTATTGCCGTATCGTAAAAATGTCCCATTTGGGTCTTCAAACTCTTTTACGATGGCAGCATATGCTAAGTCTGTTGGGTCTGCTTGACCTTCAACACCAGGAAGATACGTACTTTGTTGCTCAATAGCAGTCAAAATAATGTCTCTAGGCTCAAGCATCTGCTCTTTACTATCCACGATAGGCATATCAATTCCTCATGTCAAAAATTGCAGCAGCATAGACATTTCCCATGCCTGCTGACAAACTAAGGCTCAGCCCATCAGGACGATCTACAGGCTTTGATAAAAATACTAAGTCTTCTTCTGTTCTATTCTTTATAGCCGGTACTTGACCAGACTTAAGATCTTTCGAAAGAAGGATTGTTTCAAGAAGACCACTTGCGCCCAACGTATGGCCGATTTTCTGCTTGTATGACGTAGCAACAAAATCATTAAAGACAGATAAAATTGCTGATTTTTCAGCTTTGTTATTTGACTTTGTGCCTGTGCCATGGGTTTTAATGATTCTGACTTCTTCTGGCGATACGTTACTGGAAAGCAAAGCACCTTGAATAGCATTTCGATATCCTTCCCCGTCTTCTCGCTGGCCTACAGCATTTAAGCTATTTTCGCCGGCAGCCCATGCACCTTTAAACTCCATCATAGGCTCTGCTGTCATCGCATTTTCTGCTTCAAACACAGCCATTACAGAGCCTTGGCCAATATAAAACCCTTCATTTACTGAATCAAATGCGCTAGGTTGTATATTCTCAGTAGTTTGTTTCTCATGCGTTAAACAAGCGCCTGTTTCACCAAAGAACTGTAGTGTCAAGTCATTAATTGAATCTTCAACACTAAGTACTACAACACGAGAAAACCCATAGTGTCTAATAAGATTTTGTACATCAACTAAAACTTTTAGCGATGATGCACATGCTGATGCATCAGTAATCACAAGATCACTAGCGCCAAACTGTGCTGCAAGTCTACCTGCAAACACTTGAGTTAGACTTAGTGACAAGATCTTATATTCAAACGTAAGCTTTGTAGGTTTCTTAGGCTGCCTACCAACACCTGCAAAATTAGAATTTCCGCCTGCTAAAATAAAGGCAGACTTTCCTTTTGTTGTCTGCCTTATTTGGTCTACCATTGCTGGATCAAGAACTTTTTCTGCCATTCTATGAGGCGGAAATACGAAGCCTGTATGTGAATTATGAAATGTTTCCGGGAACCAGTGAATTTTTTGAGCATAAGGTACGTCTTCAATAAGCTCAACATTCTCAGTACTTGCAGTGCGCCCATATGTCATGAAGATCTTCATACGATCTCCTTCAATGCAGCATCTGCTGTTTCAGGCATTTGACGATGGTGCTCAAATAAAAAATCACGCATATCTTGTACAGTGACAGGCTGCATAGTCTTTCCTAACTCTTCACTAATGTTAAAAACATCACACATATAGATCGAAGTAAGCAACATGTCAAGGCTATCAACATTTAAGTCTGCAAACTTATCTGTCATAGCAGTTACTTGTTTTAGCTGATCGCCAAATGGCTTTGCTATTTTAAGTACTGCATTAAGCAGTTTTATAAATTCTTCCTCGTTCATGACATCACCTGTGCAAAACGACTAGCCCATTCGCGCCAGTCTGTAAATTGATAAGGATTCGGGGGATTACGTTGGCTAATCCCTGAAATCACGCAAAACGCTTTTGCCCAATCTTGCCACTCTTCCTCATTGTCAAGCCTAGGAATTGGTGCATAATTGTCAAGATCCAGAGCAAGTTGATCAGCCCAGTCTCTCAAACTTATTATAACGGGTAATGTTATCAAACTGTAGCCCCAAGTATGGTTCCGTCAGCTTCTCCTACATGAGCAAGCACTTGCCCCATCTGATAGTCACCATTGATGATGTTCGACTCAAACCTAAATCGCATTTCTCGACGTATTTCTTTAAAGAATACGACTTGTTCTTGAGGTGTAGTTGCAGTATCGGGGAACATCATTGCTTCACTGTAGACTTCTTTAGCTCGAGCATTTGCTCGACCTACGATCTGTACAGTCATGTCGCCTGACTGAACAAAGTCAGGTTCAACAAGCTCACATCTCAATGACTTACTGCGACCTGACAGTACAGCAGCGCTGATATCGGCTGTTTCAAAATATGACTGAATAGCATTAATATTATTGACGTCAACTTCATTAACGCCTACTTCATGCTGCCACAGTTTGTAGTTATTGTTGATGTATGTGATTCGAATATCACCTAGCTGTGTTGTTCGAATATCGCCTGCTTGTGTTGTTCTAATCCCTGGGTCTAAATTGACGCCATAAAACCTAGTGCCTGTCAGCAGCGGCGTCGCAAACTGAGTGGCAAATTCACCTGCTGATCGTCCACCATTAGGTAGCTCAGTGTCATACCAGGTTTGTTCACGGACATTGTAGATGACAGCGTGTGTACATTCCGTAGCATTTCCACGTGGATATGCCCACCAGATTTCTCCAAAACGTGGGACCTTCCACGCAAACACTTTTTCGGCATACTGTCTATTCAGACCTTCAAAAAAGTGGTTAATGTTCATGTTGTTCTCGACATCTCGAACAACACCGTTAAACATTAAAAATCTGTCAACACCAACCCAGAAGTATATGCCGTCATACTCAATGACTGAGTTAGGCGACAAAATAGAACTCTGTGAGCTAATTGTGTCAAACTGAAAGATCTGGTTGCCACCTACATATGAGCATCGAACAACAGCATCAGTAGACCAATATAACCCTGCAGGTGCATTCCCAGGGCCACCTCTAAGTGGCAGGCCGCGTACTATCTTTTGAGATGCAACACGAGCATTGCCTGAGCCTATGCTTGAAAAGTCATAAGGGTTGCCAGGTACAGACCAGCCAATAGCTCCGTCTGTACCAAAAACAGTCAAATAAGGGTGAAGTACGCAGACGCCGCCTGAAGCAGAAAAGCCTGCAGGCAGTGCAACTTCTTCAAGTCGATCTGTAGTTCTTAGATCGCCAACAAAAACTTGACCGCCTTCTGTGTTGTAAAGAGTTGCATTATTTTTAGCAACTTGAGCAATAATTTTATTTGCAGGCTGTAAGCTAATTGAGTCATATAGCACATCAAACTGCCAAGCATTGTTGTCATCTTTAAGCAGAGTAACAGGTGTTCTATCCGAGATAGCACTTGCATTACCGTTCTGGTCTAGAGTAAATCTTTCTAAGAATGACGAACTACCTGAGTGAACGTATGTGTAGCCATCTTGTGTATATGTTCTAAGACCACGGCTAATCTCTGTTAGAAAGTTGCTAATTGTTTTATAGCCTGCAATCTTACGTGGCAAACCGCGTTGAAAACGAACCCATTGTCCGTCAACGTAAAAGTCACCTTCAAACTTTGTACCGTCTCGCTTAATACCAGGTCTTGACCGTACAACAAAAGGTGCAGTTGCCATTAGAACGTCCCTCCATTAATTGGATCAAGACCTAAGTTAATAAGCGCACCTGCTGCAGTAATTGCACCGGTGCCGCCTTGAGAAATAGGCACAGGCAATGAAATGCCTCCTGTTTCTGCAGAAACAACTTGGTTTCCATTACTGTATAAAATCGTTGAAGTAAGCTGCGTAACTGCTACGCCTGATGTTGATAGCGTTTTGACTGTTAATGTGTAAGGCCCGGTTGTTAAGTTTCTAACCCAGTATTGCTGAATAGTGTTTGGGACAATAATATTTCTATTGCCTGTGAGAACACCAGTAAACTCATATGCAATACGATTAAGTTCTGCGCCGCCAAGAACATAATTTCC
>Ga0181355_1000076_pt1 | contig 34602 bp, 43 predicted proteins | sample Fa13VDMM15DN_FD_130099 | JGI IMG/M metagenome (GOLD analysis project Ga0181355, IMG submission 130099) | Freshwater viral communities from Lake Michigan, USA - Fa13.VD.MM15.D.N | ecosystem: Environmental > Aquatic > Freshwater > Lake | place: USA: Michigan | collected 2013-09-23 | reverse complement strand
GGAATACTAAGTGCAAGAGCTTAAAGAAGAAATAAAAGAATTAAAGGGAGAAATAGAAGAATTAAGTGCAAGATTAGCAGCAATAGTGAATTCTATACATGTAAACTTAAATAGCGAAATAGTCTTAAATGCTAAGATACGGGCGCTTAGTGAAAGAATGGTTGTTCTTGAAGACTTGATTTAGATCGTAAAAACTAAACTAAAGGGGAATAAAATGCAAAATCTAAGCATACAGTTAAGAAAATCAGAAGAAAAAGGGTATATGTTTTCATTCTCTGCACTTGATAGCAGCAGAAAAGTTATAAACGGCATAGGAATAGAGGCGCTCACAAACGGCAAAGGGCTTTTTGTTGCAGAACTAGGAGAAGATCAACTAATTGATTTTTATAAAGAATTAGGAATAATGCTAGGATTGAATAAGGATTTATAATGATATCAATAGATGAAAAAGACAAGGATAAAATAGAAAAAGTTATAAATGAAGATAAAAAAGAATCATTGAACCCAGCAGATTATGAATACTCCGAGCTTTTAGGCATGGAAGGCAACAAAGTTATAAAATACGTCGGTAACAAAAAGCTAAAGAATGAATCTTAGCGAAAACAAAGAAGAGCTGGCAAGCCAGTTAAAAGGTTCTCTTTTAGGGTTCACCCAATTTTTTTATAAAATTCTAACTGGCCGTGATTTTATAATATCAAACCCATTAGGCCGTGAAAGCCATCAAATAACTATAGCGCGCGCTTTAAGTCAAGCATCACGGCTTGAAATATCTAGCCAGCGGTTAATGCTAAACGTTAGCCCCGGCTCTGGTAAATCCACGCTACTAAGCTATTGGGTGGCTTGGACTTTAGCGCAATATCCTGATTCACGCTATCTATATATTTCTTATTCAAAAGTTTTAGCTGCAAAGCATACGGAAATAATTAAGCGTATTGTTCAACTTCCCCATTTTAAATACTTGTTTGACGTATCGATTAGGCATGATTCTAAAGCTAAGGAATTCTTTCAAACAACTAAAGGCGGAAGTGTAGCAGCATTCGGTTCAGGCGGTTCAATTACGGGTCAAGATGCTGGATTACCTAACCTTGATAGGTTTTCAGGCGCTTTGATTATAGATGATGCTATTAAGCCCGATGAAGCTCACTCCGACACGGTAAGGGAACGGGTTACACTAAACTACCGTGAAACAATTCAGCAGCGTGGTAGAGGCATAAACGTACCCTATATTTATCTTGGGCAAAGAGTACACGAGGCCGATTTAGCAGCCTACTTATTGGCTGGCAATGATGGTTACAAATGGCAACAAGTTATCATTAAATCAATAGATGATGCTGGCAATGCAATGTACCCCGAGGCCTTCCCTATTGAGATGTTACGACTCAAAGAAAAACATGATCCCTATGTTTTTGCCTCACAATTTCAACAAAACCCAATACCAGCAGGCGGTGCATTGTTTAAGCCTGAATGGTTTGTCTTACTGGATGAAGAGCCAGAAATATTAAGTACATTTATAACGGCAGATACAGCAGAAACGTCAAAAAGCTATAATGATGCTACGGTTTTTAGTTTCTTTGGGCTTTATGAAATAGAAACCATGGGAAGAAAATCAGGGCAAATGGGATTACATTGGTTAGATTGCGTAGAGTTGCGCATAGAACCTAAAGACCTAAAGGACGCGTTCTTAGAGTTTTGGCAATCTTGCATGATTCATTCAGTACCGCCATTAGTTGCAGCCATTGAAAAGAAGTCAACGGGCGTTACACTTACCAGCGTATTGGAAGAAATAAGAGGCATACAACTTAGAAAAATTGAACGCACAAAGGCTTCAGGAAGCAAAACACAACGGTTTTTAGAGATGCAACCTTATATAGCTGCACGTCAAATATCGTTTACAAATGGTGCGAGGCATCAAGATATGTGTATAAAACATATGGCAAAGATTACGGCTAATGATAGCCACAGGCATGATGACGTTGCCGACACATTAGCAGACGGTATAAAAATAGCCCTAATAGACAAAACAATACAGTATAAAAAACCTACACAAGATGCGGAAACTTCTGCTATACTTTTCAGCAAACAGAAAATGATAAATCACGCAAGGGATGCGCTTCATGGAACAAACAAATGATAAGCAGAAAAATTTAGAACGGATTAAAAAGAATATAAGCAATTCGCATACTTATTTCAGAGATAACGCTAAAAGATACCATGAGGCCAGAAAGTTCATATTCAAGACAACCATTAGCCAATCGCAACGTGATTTACTACAGCAACTATCAAGGCCTGAGGTTGAGTTTAACATTTTAGAGGCTTATGTATCGCGTTTGTTGGGGGAGTTTTCAAAGCATGAGCCAAGTATAGAGGTAACAGCAAGCGAAGGAATACCCATTGAACCTGAGACAATAGGAACTGTAGAAGGGCATTTACGCCACATTATATATGAAAGCAGTAAAGAATCCTTTGCCTATGAAGTATATAAGGACTTACTAAGCGGTGGTTACTCAGTTGCCAAAGTATGGACAGACTACCAAAACCCTATGAGCTTTAATCAGCAAATCTTCTTGGCGCGTGTATTTGACCCCACATTAACAGGCTTTGACCCCATGGCGCGTGACAGCCATAAAGGCGATGGACAATATGCGTTTGAAGTGTATCCCATGACAGAAGAGGACTTCAACCTACAGTTTCCTAAGTCTGATTCTACTAAGTTTAGATTCTTAAAGGTTTCCGATTCAGGCCAGATAGACGGGTTTTCATGGTCTTATAAAGATGCCAAGAATACAAGCATTGTGTTGGTTGCAGACTACTACGAGAAAACCAAGAAGAAAACAAAGATTGTACAACTAGCAAACGGGCGAGTATTAACCGCTAAAGACTATGAGAAATTGCAACAGTACTGGATTGAACAACAATTCATAGAACAGATACCTGCCATTATAGGTGATCCTAGAACCACGATTTTAGAGCGTATATGCCGTTATAGAGTCATTGAAAATGAAATACTTGATTACCTAGAAACCGATTATACCTATCTACCCTATGTGTTTTTTGATGGCAATTCAGTCATGCTTACAGACGATGAGGTTAACAACCAATACCAAATGACGCGCCCTTGCATATATCAGGCCAAAGGCGTTCAAGAGATGACAAACTACGCAGGGCAAACCATATGCAATGCTATGGAAAACCTTATACAGCATAAGTTTATCATTATGAAAGAAGCCTTACCGCAAGAAAAAGACTACCTAGAGGCATTAACGGACATACAGCGTTCTAATACTATCATTGTTAATGCATACAGCGAGAACAACCCAGATAAGCCTATCCCAACCCCTATCAGAGAGGTTCAAAACATCCCCTTACCACCCGAGGTCACAGCAGCATTTCAAATGACCGCACCCATGACCCAAACCATATTAGGAAGTTATGCGAGCAATCTTGGTAAGAACGATAACGACCTATCGGGTAAAGCCGTTATTGAATCCTCAAGTGTTGGTAACGCGGCGTCAATGCCCTACATTGTGGGATACCTTGCAGGCCTTTCACAGGTTGGTATTATATGCGTGGACTTGATGCCAAAGTATTTAAAAGGAAAACGCACAATTCCCGTTATATCCAAGGATGGAACTAAGAATAAGCAAGGGATTAATCAACCTAACATGCCACAACTGGACTACGATGAAAATGCCATACACGTTAATATATCGGCTGGTGTTAATTTTCAGGTACAAAAAACGCAGAGCATGGCGACTATTGTATCGCTTATGCAAGCATCTCAAGAGTTCGCCGAGTTCATGAACTCCCCAGCAGGCTTGCCAATATTGCTTGATAACATAGAATGTTATGGCGCTGACAGACTAAGGCTTGCATCTGAGGAATGGTTACAACAAAAACAACAAATGCAGCAGCAAGCACAGCAGATGCAGCAACAGCAACAGCAGAGCGACCCTGCATTTATACGTGCGCAGGCAGAGATGCTAAAGGTACAAAACACGGCAGAAAAAGACAAAGTGGAGCAGCAACTAGCTATCGCCCAACTGGCCATAGACAAAGAGAAAGCAGATGCGAATATATTATTAGCTGAAGCACGTGTCAACCAAGCACAAATAGACTCTGCCGTGAAACTCGAGGAATCTAATACAAGCTTACACAGGCATGCGCTAGACTCTGCTACAAAGCTTGCAGAGATACAAAGCCGTGAGCATAGGGCAAATGTAGAGACAAGTGTAGCCACACACAAAGCACGCCTAGACACGCACCATGCGCACTTAGCAACACATGAGCTGCATCATAGAATACAACAGGCTGCAAAGAAGGTTGATGCAGGCATCAAAGAAGATTAAGAAGCAACACGGAGCTGGGATTGGAACGTTAACATTAAAAGGAGCAAGGATGAACAAATACAGGTTAAATGAGCAACTATTAGACACAAAGGGCGGCGTTAAGAAGCTAGAGCATGATGGGTTTACACGGTCACAGATTATTGACTACATGTATAAGGCAACGCCCGGTGTATCGCAGCAAGAGCGTACAGAACTGGTAAAGAGATTATATGATAGACGAGAACGGTAAAGTAACCCCCATTAAATTTGGAGTTAAAAATGCCACTGAAAAAAGGTAAATCCAAAAAAGTAGTATCTGATAACATATCCGAACTCATTCATAGCGGAAAACCACAGAATCAAGCGGTAGCAATAGCTTTAAGCAAAGCTGGTAAGGCTAAGAGGAAATAGGGTATACTAACTAGGTTATATGCAATGTATAAATACGCGTTCTTGGAAGAGCTTAATCTATACATTACCATTTTTAACGACTTCAGAAAATCACTCAAGGCCTAAAACTTGGTCGGTAGAAGACCTTGGGTGATGAAAGTTAAATCAAATGAAACGCTTTAATTGCTACAGCTATTAACAATGAAAAATGAAACCCCACTATAGTTCCCATTAACCATTTAAATTGTGAATTTACTATTATTTTTACTTCTTTTATATCGCTTTTTATGTCCATTAGTGTGTTTTCTATGTGTGATACGGACATTTCTAAAAGAGCTAACCGTGTTTCTCTGTTGTAGCCAGAATCAATAGGTTTTGTTGATTGCATATATACCTCGACTATATAACCGAAATTAAGAACGCAAATCAGGACTATTTCGGGCGGAGTCTTTTCAGGAGCTACCTTAGATCTGCATCTATATTATACAACAAATATATATCTAAAGCGCCTGTAGTATAGTTGTATTTATTAACAAATTGACTTACAATGTAACCTTACGTAGTCAAACGGTAACCTGACCGCTCCTTTACAGCGATATTGTAATGCTCATTACGGTGACACCGCCAATAAGTCAAATAGAGGGATTAGGAATGACTGAGGATTTAGCTGAGACTGAATTACAGGATATGCCTTTGGAAGAGGCCGAGAGTGACCCCGTTGATGATGAGTATCAAACGCCTGTCTATAATAAGATGCAGGTTCAAGATGTAGTCAAACGCGAGAAACAGAAAGCTTACGAAAAAGGACGGAGAGCAGCGATGATGGAGCAAGAAGAATCACAACAACAGCAACAACTAGGTGGGATGTCTACACCTTCACGGGAAGAAATTCAACGGTTGATTGCAGAACAAGCCCCACAATTACTTCAAGACCATGTTAACGAGATGCAGGCAAAACACACTGTCAACTCCTTTGTTAACAAGATGCAAGCTGCCGAACAAAAATACCCTGGGATTCAAGAAAAACTTAATGATCTGGACTACAATACCATTACGCCTCTTATAAAGATGGCCAATGATATGGAGAACACAGGCGATATAATCAACGAACTGATGGCAAACCCTATGAAAATGGGCAACCTATTAGCGCTGTTATATGCTCAACCGAAGATGGCACAAAAGGCGATGAACGACCTTTCTAGTTCCATCAAAACGAATGAGGACGCCAAAGCTCAGGAAGTACAAGCCAAAGACCCTATGTCACAACTAAAACCTTCACAAAATGCTGGAATGGATAATGGCAGCTTGTCGGTTAGTGATATGCGTAAAATGTTTAGGAAATAAACGTTTAAGCACCTAAAACCAAAGTGTCACCATTCCGAAAAATAACATTTTTTGGAGACTACTATGGCTGTGCCAACAAACAATTTTCAAAATGTCGCCACCTACCAGATTAAAGGCGAACTTGCATGGATGCTTAACTCTTTTGTAGGTATTCATTCTTCAAACAAGAAGTTTCAAAACTTCAACAGTTTAACCGCAAACTTAGGAACGTCTGTTACTTTTGACGTAACGCCTCGCTTTATTAGCATGAATGGTCTTGTGATTACACAACAACCTTCAAGCCAAAGATTCCAAACCTTAACCTGCTCACAAGCACAAAACGTTGCTGCTGGTTATACCGATCAACAGTTCATTTTAAACTTAGAAGACTACATGGACCAGTTCGGTAGAGCTGCTGGTGATGAGTTGGGTACGTCCATTGAGTCCGATGTGCTTAAAAACTTTGTATCTGGTGTGGTTGTAAATGACCCTCAAGACCCTAGTTTTGGTACTGCTCAAACTAACTCAGGTCCTTATAGGTTCTTTGGTAATGGCGTAACACCTATTAACAGTTACCAACAATTAGCGCAAGCCGTTGCAAACTTCAAAAACTACGGTGCTGCTAAAGGCAACTACAAAGGTATATTGCCTGATGTGGATATCCCTGCAATTATAGGTACAGGCTTAAACCAGTTTGCAACTAACAGAAACAACAAAGATGCTTTAGACTGGGAATTAGGACCTTTCGCAGGAACTGACTGGTGTACCTCTAACTTGCTGCCAGTCCATGTTTCAGGAACTATAGGCAATACCGCATCCCCCAATAACGTAATGACTGTAGTAAGTACCAATGATCCTACTGGCGCGAACGTTACACAAATTACATTTACTGAGCCTACCGCAGGAACAGACGCCAATGCTATTAAAGCTGGAGACATGTTGGAGTTCAATGACGGCGTTTCTGGCAAACCCAATATGCGTTTCCTTACCTTTATTGGCCATAAAGCATGTAAACAACATGTTCAAATGCTGGTTACAGCGGATGCTGCAACCGTTGCAGGAACAATCACTGTAAGCGTTAGAACCATCAACGGCAAAGGGATTGTATGGGCGCAAAATGCAGACCAAAACGTAAACAATGCCATTTCTGCTGGAATGACTGTAACACCTGTTCCAAGTCATACAAGTGGTATTTTAATGTCTGGTGATCCTTTGTATTTAGCTATGCCAAAGCTTCCTGACTACACGCCTTTCCCTTCTTCTTCTATGATGGACCCTGATAGTGGCGCAAGTATACGTCATTACTACGGTAACCTTTTTGGGCAGAATAACCGCGCTTATGTGAGAGACGCTATTTGGGGAAGTACGCTTATTCCTGAAAACTCCATGCGTTTGGTGTTCCCTCTATAACGGACTAATTGCGCTCGAAAGGGCGCACTATTAAAGGATGAAGAAATATGAGTACTTATTTACAATTTGGTCAAATACCTTTTAGCTTCGTTAACGGATTGGGTATTTCTAACAATGCTACCACGCCTAATACCAAGTTAAATGTTGCAACAGGATCTATACTTGATTCCACAAGCACATTTCAGCTTGCATTAACATCTGCCGTTGTAATTGACGCAACTACCACAGGCCTTAATGGATTGGATACAGGTTCTTTAGCTGCAAGTACTGTATATGCAGTGCATGTGATAGCAGACCCTATAACAGGTTCAGCCACAGGTTGTATGTTGTCAACATCAACCACAGCGCCATTAATGCCTTTTGGATACAGTGCTTTTGCTTTGATAGGGTACGTAGTTACTAGCTCTGGATCTGTATTCTTAAAAGGCCTTTGGAGTGCTGGAAGTTACGGTGGTCGCAGAATATTTATGTATGATGCCCCACAAGCTACTGCAATTACCGCTGGTGCTGCCACGACTTACACAGCTATTGACTTGTCTGCATTAGTTCCTGCTACCTCTACACAACGCCCTGTATACATTAACAGTGCTTTTACACCGGGTGCTGCTGCTCGCACATTGAAACTACAGCCAGCAGGAAACACAGGCGATTCTATAACTATTACAGGCCAAGTAGCTGCCGTTATAGTCACAACACAATCTTATTTGTTTGCAAGACTTTCCTCCTCCTTGCCTAAAATAAGTTATGTTGTATCGAATGCAGCTGATGCAGCTGCAATTAACGTTGCAGGATATGAGTTCTTCATATAATGGATCGCGCCAGAAATGGCGCACTCAAGGATGCAAATACCATGGATTATGTGCAATTTGGACAAATACCTTTTTCATATGCTACAGGACTTAGGATTTCTAATAATACCACTACACCAAATACCAAGTTAAATGTTGCTGTAGGAAGCATTCTTGATTCCACTAAAACCTATCAAATGTTGCTTTCTACAGCCGTTGTGATTGATACAGCAGCTGTAGGTCTTGTTAATGGATTGGACACAGGCGTGTTGCTAGCAAGTACCGTATACAGTGTATTTTTAATAGCAGGAAATGGACCAACAGGCTGCCTTGTAAGTCTATCACCTACAGCGCCATTACTTCCTTCTGGATACAATATTTTTGCTCTTATAGGTTATATGCCTACAGACTCCATTGCACGCATACAATTAGGAATTTGGGGTGCTGGCAATACAGGCGAACGTAATTTTCTTTACAACACCAATCAACCTACTTCGGTTGTCGCAGGGTCTGAGACGGTTCTAACGCCTATAGATTTGTCAACCCTCGTTCCTTACACGGAAACAGCAAGGTACGTTTATGTATCTACATCTTTTACGCCCAGTGTTGCTGGAAGAGGGCTAAATATACATCCAACAGGTAGCACAGGATCTGCTTTTGTATCACTTGGACAAGTAGTTGCCGTAGCGCTTGCTTCCAGAGGATGGGTATATGCTAGAAACTCAGGTGGCGTGCCAAGTATAAGTTATCAAGTAACAAATGCTGCCGATGTCGCCAATATAAAGATTTCAGGTTTCATGTTTACTATTTAAGGAAAAATGGTATGGCCTATACTGCATTAGAGCTTATAACAAGGGCTTATTACTTATCAGCAATAGTTAGTAGGCCTGCGCAAGTAGTAAGTGGTGATCAGGTTACAGATGGCCTTTATTTGCTTAATGCGTGCTTGGACTTCAAGAGTTCCGACTTAAGGCTTATTCCTTATTATAAAACTTATGATTTCCCTGCCGTTGTTGGGCAAGAAAAGTACTTTATAACGGACCTTCTTGCGGTTGACTCGCTTACCTTTAACCTAGGTACAGTGCGCTATAGCCTGCAAGAGAAAACACGGGTCGAATACTTTGCTTACCCACGCGTGGATAATATCCAGAGCCTGCCATTTAGCTACAGAATAGAGCGTAGTCTTGGTGGTAGTGATGTCTATATTTACTTTAAACCAGACCAAGCATATCCCATGCACATTATGGGAAAGTTCGGATTAACCAATGTAGTACTTAATACAGACATGTCGTTAACGTATGATACGTTTTACTTAGAGTATTTACGTTACGCATTGGCAGAGATGATATGCTCTGAGTATGGGGCAACCTTCCCAGATGAATCAAAAGCTAAGCTTAAAGAGTATGAAAAAAAGATAATGGACGTAAGCCCTGCTGATCTTTCTATACAGAAAAGGACGTACTTTGGCGGTAACTTCGGGCTTGATTGGAAGGGGGTTAATTTGTACAAAGGATACACACCTTAGGTCAATAAAAGAACAATATTACAATGGACTATTAAATGCCAGCACCTAACATACAACAACAACACCAGCAAATACCCCTAAAGATAGTAGGTGGAAACAATTTTGGGCGTTATCCTAAGATATCTGTAGAGCAAACGTTCAATATGATTGTAAGTGATGATGCGCTAGTTCCTTATGCTGGATATAAATCTGTGTTGACACAATCGCCCATACAAAAAGGTCGTGGACTTTATGCTAGTTCTCGAGGAAACCTTATGGTAGCAGTTTGGGAATCAAGCGTTTACAGAATAGATGAGGCAGCCGGTGTGTTTACAGCTACTTTGATAGGTCTCCTTCAGACAAGCCAAGGGGATGTATATATGGCAGAAAACAATAATGCGCAAATAGCCATTACAGACGGAGTTAATATATATGGATATCAATGGAATAATCCACCTGCGTTACTTAGTTCTAATGGCGGTGGCATAACAATCCCTGCCCTTCTTGTAAATCCTGGATATATATCCTTTCAGAATGGTCGATTTGTTGTTGTTAACACCTCCTCAAAACAATGGTATTTGTCTGCTGCAAATAATGTTACTAGCTTCCCAGATACAGCACCTTTTACAGGTTCACTTGAAAGCAAGCCAGATACAGCGCAAGCAGCGCTACCAACGCCAGGCGGTGGCAATACACTGGTTCTTTTTGGCCATACTGTAATGGAGCAGTGGCAGGATATTGGTGCTGCATTGTTTCCTTATAAACGCAGCTCTACAACTAGTGTGGATTTTGGAACGATTAATGCATCCAGTATTGCAGCCTTAGATAACTATATAGTGTGGCTTGCTGCAAACGAATCCTCAGGTGTTTCTCTGATGGTTTACTCAGGAAGTAATTCACAGCGTATATCCTCAGATGGGTTGGATTTTAAATTAGCCACGTTATCTAACCCAGAGAATTGCTCTGCTTTTTTGTTCAGGCAGGATGGCCATATTATTTATCAATTTACGTTTATAGATGATAACCTAAGTTACATTTATGACATAACTACCAAACAGTTTTTCAGCGTAACCGATGAAAACATGAATTATCACCCAGCGAAGAATGTTGTATTTTTCCAAAATAAGTATTATTTTGTTTCAATTAATGGTGGCAACCTGTATGAGTTTAGCAGCGCTATTACAGATATAGAATATTCAGATGGTGTAAAACATGTTATCCCTCAGATTCGAATCACACCACCTATTAGATTGCCTGACCAAAGCATGTTTATCATAAAAAGCCTTGGTTTTACCGTAGAAAATGGACAGCAAGCAGAACCTATTACACCACCAGATACGTCTGCTGCAATTGATCTTTCTATATCCAGAAACGGGGGCGAGTCCTTTGGAACAACGGTAAGAGTGGATATGAACCCAAAAGGCAAATACATAAGTCGGCTTATATATCAGCGTTTAGGGCAAGCAAATGACGCTACTTTTCAGATACGGTTTATAGGGTATCAGCGGTTTGTGGCCTTTGATGGCATAGTGGAGATATACCAATGACGGACAAAGTAGTGAGAGTGCCTAACCTTCCCTCAGGCAAGATTGTAGATGAAAACTTTAATGCAACAGACGATGAGCTGACCTTCAGGCAAGTGTTAATTACATCTTTACAAGATAATTTTGGTGATGAGGGAGTTGTTATACCATCTCAACCTACCACAGCTATTGCAACTATACAGGCCAACCAAAACCAATCCGCACCACCGCAATATACCTGCCAAGCAGGTACTTTTATTTATGATTCAACTACAGATGAAGTAAAAGTGGCTATTCTTGTAGCAGGTGTACCGACATTTAAAGTGGTTCAAGTTGTATAATATTATAAGGATATAAAAATGATTGATCCAATCACAGGAATGGCAGTAGCTGGGGCAGTAGGACAAATTGGCAAAGGTCTTAGTGGGTTGTTTGGGAAAAAGAAAAACAAAAACAACCCAGCGGACGCGTCAAAACCTTACTTAGATCAAGTACCAGGAGCAACAAAACCTTATTATCAACCCTACATAGATGAAGGTAGAAACGCATCTGGCAATGTTAACCGTGAATACGGGCGTATGACCGATAATCCACAGGACGTATACGATCAGATGGGTAAAGGCTACAAAGAGTCTCCAGGATATCAAACACGCTTGCAAGCAGGGTTACAGGCAGCACAGAACGCCTCTGCTGCTGGCGGTATGCTAGGTACTCCACAATATCAACAGCAATCTGCACAAATAGCTAATGATATGAGTTCAAAAGACTATGAAGACTACATGAATCATATGATGGATATTTATGGTCAAGGCGTTCAAGGGCAGCAAGGAACGGCTAACCAAGGTTATGACGCGTCCAAAGGCTATGCAGATATACTAGGAAATAACCTTAATGATCAGGCCACAAATGCTTATGAAGGCCAAAAAAATACCAACGAATATAACAATCAGAGAAAAAACCAAGGCTGGGGAGATATGTTTAGCGGACTAGGTGGGTTAAGTGGTTTGTTTGGTGGTAGCCAAGGTGGTGGCGGTGACTTTGGTAAAAGCGCAGGAAAATCTATGCAAGGCATTAACTGGGGAAGCTTTTTTGGAGGTGGCAGATAATGGCAATACATCCTTTTAACCCATCCCCTGTAAGACCTGAACAAACAGGATATTCAGGCGGTGTAGACCTAATGGGTTCTTTTATGCGCGGTCTAAAGCAAAGTTACATACCACGCAACCAATCCGAAGACCTGCTAGCCAAGATGCTAAAAAACAAAATTACTGGGGTAGAAGCAAAGTATGCAGAACCTAAGACCATGGCAGATTTATTAGCCAAGCAGTATGAAAATGAGTATGCAGGTAAATCCATGCAGGACAGGCTTAGTGCCTTGTCTTTAGGCAATGAAAGCACCGGGTTAAGCAACCAATACAATAGAGAGTCTATGCCAGATCGTGTATTGGGCAATCAATTGGTAAACCAAGGTCGTAATCTTGAGAACGAATATGCAGGAATTAAAAACAAATACGCAGAAAGGAATCAAGAAGAGGACTTGGGCGCAAAGGTAAAAGAAAATGAAGCAGCAGGATATAGAAATCTATACATGCCCTATCAATTGTCGCAAGGACTAAAAAAATCACAATTAGATAATCAGATATTAGGTATTAATGCTGATTATGCTGAAGCAAATAAAACGGTAGATCTAAAAGCAAAGAAATTAGCAAATGAATATCAAAAAGCAAAGAATGTCATTGAAAACTCAAATGCATCCGTTGCGGGCAAATTAGCTAAAATTCAGGTTTTAAATGCAAACTTAGAGACAGCAAAGTCAGAACTTGATAGGCAGAAAAAAGAAATAGACGTAAAACACCAAGACTCGTTAAAAAGATCTGAGCTTAAAACAGCGCAATTAAGCCAAGATAAGGCAACTATGGAAAACGCGCAGTATCCAGAAATGCTTCAAGCAGGCTTAACCGCATCCACTCTTGCAAATCAAAAGACAGGACTTGATATACAAAAGGCACAAACACTGCAATCACTTTCTGATAAAGATCCTAATATGGTGGTAGGTGGAGATTATGCGCAGCTTGGTGCAGCTACAAACCGCATTAATGCATTACAAAACGGAGAAATTCAAGAGCCAACAGGCGCTGTACAAGTAGGAGAAGAACAGCCAGCCACTCCAGCAGAAATAAAAAAAATAAACCCAAAAGATATTACTGCAAACAAAAAACAATATGCCATAGACATGCTGAAATCTTTTTCAAGTAATAAAGCACAAGGGAAAAAGAGTGGAACAGGAGCTTCTACTACCCCTTTAGGAAAAGCTGAAGAGGAAGCAGCTACAGCACTAAGGATATATGGGCCAAAACACTCCAGGACTATAAGAGCTGAAAATTATAGGGATGGATTAGCAAGGGGTAAGCCGTCTGCAACTACCACCGATTTAGAAAAAAAAGAAGAGTATGCTAGAAGAATGGAGGCGACAAAGGGTTATAATTCCACTGAGGCAATAAATGCAAGAGCTGCTATAGTGCTAGCAGTTACTCCAAAATCAACGGCAGGATCTGGCGCACAAACACCTTTCTTAAAATTAATTCATGACCGTGATAAGCTTAAAAATGACCCTCTATATGGTCCAAATTCAAACGAATACAAAGTTGCACAGGGGAAAGTAGAGGATGAGATGAAGAGCAAAGACTATGTACCCAATACAACTACTGTAAAAACTAAAATGCAAAATATTATTAATGGCGTTCCAATAATGATAAGGGGTATAGATAAGTTAATTGGAATAGGCTATGGCGTTACCACATTAAGCCCAGCTATTATAGCAAAACAGAATGCACAGGTTACATCAATGGCAGATACCTACGCAGCTACACATGGTTGGCCAAATACTTTAGGGGCGATAACTAAGGTTGAAAAAATATTAGCTAAAGGTGTAGGTGAAACAACTAAGCAGTATCATGAAAGGCTTCGTAGTGAACAAAAAGAAATGCTATTGCACAGTAAAGACTCGCAGGACATATTAAGGTATGGCACAAATATTTCTGGAAAAGAAGAAAAAGCTGCATTTAATCCTGAAGACTACGACATACCAGAGGACACAGTACCTATGTTTAAGGAAGGAAAAGTTTACTTTATTCCAAAAGGAAAGACAGAAGAATTTAAGGCGAAAAAGGGGTTAACATATGGATGATTTAGACCAATACAGTTCTGATAATTTTAAGGTCAAGAAATCCAAGGCTGATTTATATGATTTAGACCAATACAGTGCTGATAATTTTAATGTGAAAAAATCCAAAAAGAAAAAACCTAAAGGCAGTTCAGGTGAACCTAAAGGCTTTAAGGGTGTAGGGCAGGACATAATGGACACCTTTAAAGAACTTCCTTCCTCAATACTAGAGGGCGCTAATAAATTTATATTTGAGGAGCTTCCAGCAGCAGGAGCGCAAATAGTTACAGATCCAAAGCGAGCCTTCAAGAACATAGGCGCTGAAATACCCGAATTACTGCAGGGGGTCTTAAATACACCAAGAAATGTAGCTGATTACGCGGCTAAAAAAGGGTTTATATCCAAAGAACACGCTGGATGGATTCCTAAAAGCGAAACAAATATAAGAAAAGATTTATTTGGCATAGAAGGGCATGAGGCAGGCGATGAAGCCCTTAGAGCTTTAGGTAACCCATTAAATATAATACCTGAATTAGGGGCTGCGTCACATATAGCACGTGCTTTAAAGCGAGCTGCTGGAGGGTCTACTACAGCCCTACTAAAAAACGAGAATCCTGTGGCTGGAGGGGCAGGTCAAGCTATTTTAGGTGGCGCAACAGACTACGCTCCAAAACTATACAGGAATCTTAGAGATACAGCAGGAGTAGGAATAAAGAATTCCATATTGAACAAAGCCCGTAAGTCTGAATATGAGATGACCCCAGAACAAGCAAAAGAAGGGATAGACCTTAATTACAGAACACCAGAAGGAGAGGTTTTAAACGGTGATTTTGGTACGCTTGTAGGAAATAAATTCCTAGCAAGTCTTTACAAAGTAACAAGTCATATACCTGGAGCAAAAGGGTATCCACAAAGAAGGCTTTTCGAGTCGCAAATAAAAGAAAACGAGAAAAACATTGCGCAATTAGAGCATAAAAAGACGCATGAAGGACTTACAGAAGAAGAAGCAAAACAAAAAGAATACCTTGATTCTTCTCAAAAGCATCTACAAGGAGCATCTGATATGCACCATTCAGAATTAACTCCTATTTCCCAAGAAATCAAAAAAAAGGAAAGCGCACTTGCGTCACATCAAGACGAATACGGTAATGCACCAGATACCATCAAGAATTTAAGGCACCCAACTATAGAGCATGGAGAGCATTTTGAAACGGAATCAAGGAAAGTTATAAAGGCAAACAAAGAAGAAGCTAAGAAACTATACAGCGATTTTAATGCCACGCAAGAAGAGATAAACCTAAATGATATAAATAAAAAACCCGAAGAATCAAAATTTCATGCTGCATATGAAAAACATGCTGGTGAAATAGATAAAATAGACAGCTTATTTGGCGACAAAAGCGAGGCAGGATCAAAGCTTGTAAAAGAAGTTAAAAAGCTGCATGAATTTTTTGGTCCAAAAGAAGCGCCTCCTCAAGGTGGAATTCCACAGACAGAAGTTATTACACCCAAACAAATAAACGACCATCTACGCAATATACAAAACGATGCTGCCTATCTAACAAGAGAAGGCAAGAATACAGAAGCTGCTGCGCTCTGGGATCTAGCGTCCTCATTAAAGGATGACTTGCATAAAATGCTTGAAAAGGGCGGACACACAAAAGAAGCTGCCTCACTAAAAGCAGGAAATGAGTTCTTTATGAAAAATATTGTTCCTTGGAGCAAGAACAAAGAAACACGCAAAATAATAAGAGATAAAACATACAAGCCAAATGTTGCTGTATTTGCAAAAGCAATACATGACCCTAACTTAAAAGCCGTATATGATTCGATGCCCAGTACAGTAAAAAATGCGGCTGCTTATGAAATGCTAGTAAGAGATGCACAGAAAACTGGGATGGAGGGCCATTATCTTTCTTCTAAAGACGTTATATCAAGGTATACAAAAGGCTTGTCTAAAGTAGCAAAGGAATCCATAGCTAAAAATGAGCCAGAAATCCATTCATACCTTCAAAAGCTTCCTGAGTTAAGCAGAGCTATTTCAGACCATGAAATACAGATAAAGCAATTAAAGAAAGAAGAAGATTCATTAAAAAAACGTATTGAAAATAAAGTAGCACATGGGGAAAAATTAGGTTTTGATGCTAACAAAGCGCTTGATGCTATAAAAAACAAAAGAAATGCAGCGGACAAAGCGCTTGAAAGGCATCTCAAAGAAAATTTTCATGGCAAATCAAAAGTAAGTACTAAAATAACCAAGTTTTCTAATGTCAGGCATATAGGTTACGGTGGGTTGGCAGCAAGCGGTATAGGCGCAATGGGGAAATTCCTTTCAGGGCATGGTTTCGGAGCAGGGTTAGCCTATACGGGTATAGCAAAAAGCGCTAAGGAATTTAACAAAATGATGACAGATCCTGCCATGGTTAAACATTTCCTAGAAGGTACAAAATTCAAAAAACCAGAATATGCACCCAAAGAACCTACCTATAAAGGCAAGCTATTCAAGGCATTGTCTATTCTTGGAACAAAGCAACCACTAGACATGGATATGACAGGCGGACACAGATAACGGTATACTTTTTAAACATATAAGAGTAAAATATTTTAATTGCGCAAATAAAAGGATTTTTTAATGGCAACGCCAGATCCGCTATATTTCATGTGTCCATCCCTTCAGGATTACTTTGTAGACAAAGACAATGGCGCTCCATTAAGCGCTGGTATTGTTACCTTCTACAGAGACGAAAGCCGTTTAGTAAAAAAGAGCGTGTACCAGCAAGAGCGCGTTCCGCCTGTAACGGGGGCTTATAAGTTTACCGCATTACCTAATCCTATGGTATTGAGCAGTGTAGGCACTTTTGTTGATACCAATGGCGCGGATATCATTCCTTATTTCTACCCTTGGGTTAATGCTCCTACAGACCCTGCTAGTGATCCAGGCGCTCAGGATCTTTACTACATAACCGTTGAAAGCTCAGGAAACATAAATCAGTTTAACCGTGAGGCATGGCCTCCGGGCGCTTCGGATAACCCAAGTACAACAGATAATTTTTCAGATACAGACAATATATTGTCAAATCCACAGTTTGTAGAGGTTAATTTTACAGGGTCTACTTCTATATCTGTTTCAGGTATTGGAACATATACAGAGATTGCACCAGATTGGACGATTGAAACATCTGGATCGGGTACTGTAGTAGTTGATCAAATTGCTATAACGAATGATCCAGTGCCAAGCAATCCACCTTATGTACTGGATATAACTGTTCCAAATCTATCAGCGCCATTACTTTTAAGACAGCGCCTTTATAATAGCCCTAGACTTTTAACACGGAATTTCATGTCAGGTTATTTTGTTGTTCAATCACAAGATGGATTGCAACATAATATTTCTTTAAATTATCGCCCTTACGGCTTAGGCCCAACCGTAATTTGCCAACAAAATATACCGTCATCGGGGTATGTTTCGGTAGCCGGGACTATTCAAGCAACTAATTTCTCTCTGGTAGCTGCTTCAACTGCGTGGATGGATATACTTATTTCCATCCCTATAAACTCGCACATAAGAATTTCTAGTGCGCAAGTGGTAGGGGTTGAGAATATCACCTCTTCTACACCGTTCATACAGCAATCAACAGCAAGGCAGCAAGATCACTTATACCATTATTGGGAACCTCGACTAAAATTAATGCGTATCCCATCGCATTTAACAGCCTGGGATTTTCTTTTGAACCCCCAGCAGTGGGGCGGTATTATAGGACCTATAGCTGTAGGCGGACCGAACACTGCATTTTACGCGTGGGATCAGACAATAATCCATCAGACAGTAGATGCAAGCGTGGCTGTTTCATTGAATACTGGTGGCGAACTAACATTAACACCCAATCAACCTACCCAGATAGGCATTCTCCAGTATTTAACTGGATACAAATGTAAAGATATACTCAGGAATGCGCTATACGATGGTTTAAGTACAGCAATAAAGATTTCTTCAAACCTAAATATCAATGTAAATGTTTCACTATGGTATACAAAAAACGTCAACCTTCCTGTGCTGGCAAGTGGTGGGTCAAATTTAGTTGCAAAAGGATCGTCTTTTGTTTCAACTATGCTGGCAAATGGGCACCCTGGAACCGTAGTAGCTGGATGGATAGAAATACCCTTTGTTGTGCCACACAATCAAACTAAATTGGTAAGTAGTGACCTTATACAAAGACAAATTGACTACATATTTTGGAAGTACCCAACCCTAACGTTAACAGAAATATCATTGTCTACTTATTTTGCAATATTTGTTGGAACAAGCCAGCTACTAAATGGTACTGTTATTTATGTAGATGCTATATCACTTGTACCAGGCGAAATACCGACATTGCCAGCTCCACAATCACAAGATCAAGTTTTAAGAGAATCCCAATATTATTGGGAAACAAGCTATGCGAGTAAAACAGGATATGGTGTTATTAACCAACCAAACCCTGTTGTTCTTGATCAAGACAGTAGTTTTGGTGCGCCATACCCAGTAACCTATGGCTATCTTACCCCATCTTACGGGGCTGTACCATATCAACAGGTTAAGGTAAAACCGCCTATTGTAAAGACGTATTCAAATTTTACGGGTGTATACAATGATGTTACTGCGGTACTAGATTCATATAATACTATCGGGGGCCACACTTTCAGTGCTTTAGACGTCATTCTTTTAGACTATTATTATATTTACTATAATAGCATACGCGGTTTTAATATCGCTCCTATAGGTGCAGCCCCATTCCCATATGTATTCCCAGTTGACGTTACAGCAGCAAATACTATTCTTCGAACAAATGCTGCACTTATTTTCCACTATTACTCAGATGCAAGACTAGGAGTAGTTTAACATGAGTTTATCCGATACATTTTTTACTATGACAAGAGACATTAGCGGAACTAATGGCTTTGGCCTTCCTTTTACCATTAATGCTAAAAGCGCTGTTTTAGCTGCAACAGTCGAGCAGCATTTCACGGTACCTAGCTCAAGCACCAACTGGATAGCCGTTTTTGGCTATACACCAGGCTCTGAAATATGGGTGGATGGAATAACCACGGCTGTAGCCCCTACTGGTGCTTTTGCAGCTACTACCGCAGAGTTAAACCCCTCTGCACGTGCTGTAAGTGCTGGGGATGTTCTAAGCTTTATCACTAGCGACACAGACAGCCCTGTAGTTAGTGTTCTTTTTTATGCTATTTCATAATGAGTATATTTTCAACAGCATTAGGGATGAACCCCAGAAACAACCCGTTAGTTGACTCGCCTTTTATAGCGCAAAATCAAGTTGGATTTCCTTATCCGCCCATAGGTTCTGATTTTATGATTACAGAAGATGATATAGACATGTTAACGGAAGATGGATTTTTAATGATTACGGAGTAATCCAATGGCAACAACAAAAAAATGGTCCGCATTCCCCAGTGTAACGGCCACAACGGCAGGTGATGCATTGGTGGGATTGCAGGCAGCAGTTAATAAACGCTTCCTTGTATCAACCGCACCTAACGCCTCGGGTGTGGCCTTATGGGATGCTAATTCCAACCTATCTGCAAGCAACGTACTTGAAGGGTATGCCACTACTGCAACCGCAGCAGGAACAACTGTTTTAACAGTAGCATCCAAGCACCAGCAATATTTTACGGGCGTAACTACCCAAACGGTTACACTTCCTGTGGCTGCCACGCTTGTTTTGGGGCAGTCATTTTACATTGTTAACAACTCCACAGGTATTGTTACGGTGCAATCATCAGGGGCAAATACAGTTCAGTCTATGTCACCAGGCACGTCTTTGTTGATTACTTGTATATTGGCTAGTGGTACAGGCACTGCAAGTTGGAACGCTGCCTATAGCAGCCTATCAAGTGCTGCACCAAATCCTGGCATAACCGTAACGGGAACATCATTAAATCCATTTCTTTTTACTTTCTCCAGAACTTCAGCATGGCAAAATGGCGCGCTTGTACCCTATCTTTTAACAACAAATCTTATATCTACTACCACGGACAGTGGTATAACCGCATTAGATCTAGGTAGCACTGCTAACCTAGGCGGTCTCTCTTGGACGCAAACATGGGCTGGGCTAACTACTTTTACAGCAACAAACCTTGTGTCTATTGAACTTAGCTGGAATCCCGTGTTTGCCACACTAACTTCTATTTCTTTTCCTGCGTTAGTATATTGTGGAGCAGGAATAGGAGGAACATGCGCGTTGTTAACGTCTTGGAGTTCGCCCGTTTTAGTTTCTCTAGGAGGAAGCCTTAGCGCTACTTATGCAGTTATAACAAGTTTAAGTTATCCTGCCTTAACCACTGTAGGTGGTAACTTCTCGCTTACGTGCGCATTACTAACAAGTATAACATTAACTAACCTATCTAAAATTGGTGGTACTGTTGCCGCATCTTTCGCAGCTTTAACAACCTTAAGTTTTCCAGCGCTCCTTTCCGTTGGCTCTACCTTTACATTAACGGCTGCAAATTTAGTTACCTTTTCATTTAATGCAGGACTTTTGTCTATAGGTGGAAACGTAACTATGACTGGAATGAAGTTAGATGTGGGGTCTGTTGATGGCATTTTAGTTTCTTTAGCGGCTTTAGATGGAACGGGTGGCACAACGGCATGGAGTACTAAAACAGTTAACGTATCTGGTGGAACATCAGCAACCCCAGGCGCTGCTGGTCTTGCAGCAAAAGCAACACTGTTAGCACGTGGTTGCACTGTAACAACTAATTAATTTAACTTTCTATAAGGACATAAAAATGAGTATAGTATCCATGAACTTCGGTTTTGCAGGCCAAGTTGGCGTAACCCCTAGGCGTGTACAAATGGTAGTAACCGATAGTGCCGCCACTTTAACCACCGCAAATTATCTTAACCAAAACGGCATTCTACCCAATACCGTATATAAAACAGACATTTTCGACATTATCTACAGCTATAACACCGCAACGCAAGCAGGAACTTACGCTCAGTTTTTGCCATCCATAGCAGCATCTACAGGCATTATTACTCTTTCTTTAGATGTTAGTGAGGGCAACGTTGTATTGCCTGTTATCGCTGATCATATGGCAGCCTTTAGCGGTACTACAGGACTTATAAAAAGTGACGCCTCTACTATAATTAACTCTGGTAATGTGCAAGCTGGTTTATCTGGTACAGCAGGGTATTTAGCCTCTTTTCCATCTACGGCTGCAAAAGGTAGTTTAAGGGTAACGGGCGTTGCCAATACTGGCGATACACTTGTAACCATATCCAACGCTTTACACAGCCAAGCATCTGTATACAGTATTCCTGATAGTGGTTCAGCTACCGCAACGTTTGCAGTATGCGCTGCTGCTTTAGTAAATGGAAATGCTGTTAAAGCTTCGGGTACTGCTGGTAAATTGGTAGATGCTGGTTACGCTCTCACTAACAGTGGCACAACTGTTATCAATGCAGGTGATATACAAGCTGGTTTATCAGGTACTGCTGGAAAATTTGCAAGCTTCCCAACCACTGCTGCAAAAGGTAGTTTACTTCTTAAGGCGGTTGACAATACTGGCGATACCCTCACCACTATTTCTAATGCTGCTATGGGGCAGGCCTCTGTAATCAGTATCCCAGATCCAGCAGCAGCTACTGCTAATTTTGCTTTAGCACCTTCAGCCCTAGTTAGCGGTAATGCCGTTAAAGCATCTGGAACAGCAGGTTTGCTAGTGGATGCTGCCTATGCACTTAAAGCCAACACTACAGCAGCTTATGCTGGTGGTGGAACATCCAACGCGTTTGTAGCAACAGGGCTTACAGCAACATCTATAGTAACAGCCGTTATCCTTGCATCTACTAATGACGTTTCTATAGCAAAAGCCGTTCCAACCGCAGATACACTTACCGTTACATTTAGTGCTGATCCAGGCGCGGCAACCACTGTAAGTTGGATAGCTATTAGCGCTGCCGTATAGTATGATTGAATAGTAAACTATCCTATAAGCCTTGTGTCTACTCCATTGGATGCAAGGCCTTAAAGCAAGGAGGCTATATTGCTTAAGCTTATTTGTTTTTTTATTTTATCTTTCTTTTCAGTCTACGTTATCACTATATCCAATAAAATAAATAAATATGCCATACAGCTAAAAAATCCAATAGGGATCATTCCTTTTGATGGAATAGAATATATTCTCGATAAGCCTCTTTGCATTCAAGTAAACAATAGAGAAATAACCATTCCTCAAGGGTTCAAAACAGATCTTGCCTCTATACCACGCCTACTATGGCCTCTATTTTCGCCCAATGAATCAGATACGGTCTACCCTGCTATCTTACATGATTATCTTTATACTTGCGGTGGTTGGGTTAGAAGAAAATACGCGGACGATGTTTTGTATGCGTTTTTGTTAGAGCGTGGATATCCAAAATACAAAGCGTTTCCTTTTTATTTGGTTGCAAGAATTTTCGGTTCAACGCATTTTCAGAAAAGGAACGATAAATGCGAGTTTACTTATATAAGGAAATAGTCATGGACGAACTTAAGAATTTAGTGGTTGAGCATGAAGGCCTTAAGCTTTCGCCTTATAGGTGTACAGCAGGAAAGCTAACTATAGGAGTTGGTCGCAACTTAGATGATTGCGGAATATCCAAGGATGAAGCTATGATTATGCTGGATAACGACCTGGCCGAAGCAGAACGCTATCTTTTACCTTTTGACTGGTTTACGTCTTTGGATAGAGTGCGCCAAGAGGTGCTTATAGAGTTATGCTTTAATATAGGTATAGGAGCGCTTCTTAAGTTTAAACGCACGATTAAAGCCCTACACGATAAAGACTTTGAAGCAGCAGCAGAATTTATGCTGGATTCTTTATGGGCAAAGCAGGTAGGTGTGCATAGAAGTCATAATATGGCTGATCGTATGAGGAGCGGAAAATATGCTTCCTGAAGAAATTGAACAATGCAAGCTTTTTGACTGGATACGAACCATACCAGAGCTTGAAGGCAATGCTTTTCATATTGCTAACGAGCGCAAAACACATCCTATGAGAGGGTTGCTTTTAAAGCGTATGGGCGTACTTTCTGGCGTGAGTGATATCTTTGTAGCCATCCCGAAAGGCGGCTTTCACGGACTGTTTTTAGAGCTTAAAGCAGGAAACAACAAACTAAGCGAACACCAGAGGCTATTTTTAGACAAGATGAATCAAAACGGATACCTGGCAATATGTTGTACGGGGTATGAGGCAGCTAAGGCAATTATTCTTACCTACCTTGGAAAATCTTGCTGCGAATCTTTAAATCATCCATCAGGGCAAGGTGGCTTGGTGTTTCTATGTGCCTAAGCATGGCTTGCAGCCATGAGAGCTTGTCTAAGTGCAAATAGTATTTTGATGCGTCCATTACTTGTTGTTTTACAAACTTGGCATAAAATATATCCTTAGATTTTTTAGAGTTTGTGGAATACCACTCTGTTACCACGCGCCTGCCATTGTCTGGTATATCTACGTCATAAGAGGCAAACATGATTTTATTGGCGTTTACCCTGTATTTTGCAGCGATTACAGTGGCTACTATGCTGTTTTTCAAAGTGCTTAACTTTTGGTTTGGGTCTATTATTTCCTCAAAACATTGCCTGCAATGGCGTGCTGTTATATCGTTTTTTGCACCACAAGATAAGCAGTCTTTAAAAGTGAAATAGTGGCTACAGCGCACTTTGTTAGAAAACCCTGTGCAACGCCTTGTATGTTCCCCGGCAGGCTCTTTGCATTCTGGACACTCAAAAATCATAGGCCTATCTTTATCTAGTTTTTTTAATGCAGCAACTAAAACAGGATCATCCCAATTGCTATGCCTATCTAGGTTTTGCGCATAGTCTAATATCAGGCAATCTTTTTTTAGATCGTGTAACCTAAGCCCACGGCCTATGCCCTGCATGAATAGCGTTAAACTTGCCGTAGGCCTTAGCCACGCACACATGTCAAAGGCAGGAACATCCACGCCCGTCATTAGACAATTGACACTTACTAAGTAACGTATTTCAAGATTCCTTGCAGCGTTTAATATGCGTTCGCGTTCACTATGTGGCGTTTCGCCCGTGATAATTGCAGCCAACCCCTGCGGTAGAGACTCGAAAGCCTCCTCACAATGCTTACGTGTAGCACAAAATATAAACGCACCGTTACGGCCCCCATCTACAAAACGGGTTAATTGGTGCATTATTTCGCCTGTTAATCGTTCTTTTGATTCGATTACTTTTTCAAGATCTGATTTACTGAATTTTCCAGCCGTAGACTTTAGTTTACTAAAATCAAAAGAACCTATGGTTGATATATCAAATACGGGCTTAACTAGGAATCCATGCTTTATAAGGTTTGCCATAGAAATAGACACGACCTCCTCTTTAAATAACTGATTCTCTCCTATAATGGATATATTTTCACCTCTAAAGGGCGTACCTGTAAGGCCTATAATGCGCATACGTTGTCGTTGGTCATAGGCTTGTATGTTTAAATGGTTTATAACGCGCATGTACATAGATTTTTCATTTTGATAGTCTACGTTATGACATTCGTCAATAATGACTAGGTTAAATGCCAGTTTCTTAATGTCTTTGCCGTTTAGCAACGACTTGGGTGTAGCGAAGATGATAGGTTTATCTACTTCTTTTTTATTTAATGCTGCACAATAGATTCCGCAACTACCGCCTTGCTCTGTGTAGGTTTCCGCGTTTTGCCTTATAAGCGTTGAATTCATGGTTAAGCATAATCCACGCCAACCGAAACGCTCAATCATAAGCAGCAATTCGCATAGCATTACAGACTTTCCAGCACCCACACTTGCATTAATCACCATGGGGTGCGTGGCTTGTTTTATTCGCGCCTTCACTTTATCAACCGATTGTTGCTGGTAGGGTCTAAGTGTTTTCATTTTTTTTATTTAGCCATTCATTAAAGTCAGTTACTATGGATGATTTATTTTCTTTCGCGGTATCTTCGTTTTTAGTAGTAAACCCATATTTTTTTATGAATTTTTTAATTTCTTTTCTAATTTCACAAATTTCTTGATCGATTTTATATAGATCTTCTCTGATATAATTAATGAGGATGTTTTCGTTACAAATATCGGCGGTTGGTATTCTTATAAGTCTTAAATTATAGGCTTCAAGCGAATCTATTATATATATCGTTCTTTCATATATAGAACAAACCAGATCACTAATACATTTAGTTCTTAACTCTATACTCAATACTGTACTCCTTAAGCCGTATAGTATTGAGTATAGTTGTTCTGATTTATTGTTAATAAGGCCTATCATTTCATGCTTTTTGCTTACCATCTCAATAAAATACAGAAGAATAGTTTTTGACATTTTTAAATTTCTTTCTGATATTGACGCAAGGCTGTATATCATTTCATCTTCGGTTATTTTGTTATTCATGGCAAACTCTGGCAAAAGAGCACATTTTGCAGATAAAAAAACAGGGGTTTTTGTTTATTCGCTCTGGTGGTTCGTCTGAATTAATAACCGTTTCTGCACGTTCTAATAGTCGCCCGTAGTAGTCAGGTTCAAACGTTACGGACTCCTCGTGCAGTTCTGCTGTATCTTTGTTAACCGCAATAAGGGTTGCGTTATTTACCTTGTTAATTCCCATATATGCTTGTACTTGCGCATAGTATTGCATCTTCCAGCCTACAAGGCCTTTGGACTTAAATATGTTAAATTGTGCATTGCAAGCGCTTTTTATTTCTATTATATGGACTTCCCCGTTTCCATCTATTAAAAAAGCGTCTACATGGCCTTTTATCGGCAATTTAACGTCCTCTACGGGCATGTCTCTAAGCACTGTTAGTTTTGACTTTTGAAGAAGATCAATGACCATACGCTCTATGTAATGGCCTATTTCAAACGTTAATAAAAGCTTAGGCGGTATAGATCTACGCGCTTGCTGTAGATGATAGCTATACCAAACTTTCCTAAGGCATGGATGCCCTATTTCAGATGCGCCTACATAATCGCGCGTCTTTTCTTCCGATCGGTTTACCTCTAATGCTTCATTTATTTTTTCTGTTAGCATGTGTAAAGTCCTTATGAGGGGTGCAAGCGCACCCCACGCAATTAAAATGCGGTATCTTCAGATAACATAGCAGGGGCTGCCTTTGCTGCCTGTACTACCTGTACGACTTCCATTTTCTTGCCTACCATTGGTTCAAAACCAGATGAAAGATGCACTTCAGATATGAAATTTCCTTCCAGCATTCCGCCATCATCTTTAACCCATGACCATTCCTTTATCTTGATACCCATTACACGCCCAACCAGTTGCTTTAAAAAGGCCGTATCGGGCGCACCTGCAGAGGGAGCAACATTAGCGAGGTTTAGAATAAGGCGTAGCATGTTTAATGCTTTGAACCTGATTTTTTCATCCGCATCAAAACATTTAATCTTTTGAAATACGTTTCTACCCACAAAATCACCCTGTGTGATTCCCCACTTAATTTCATAGAACCTTTGCGCTTCCTTATAGTCGTTAGCTGGCTTGTCAGTAATGCTAAAATCTTCAATCCTAGCAAACGCCTTGGTGCCATCTGGAATAATTCCAAAGTCTTTTGTGAAAGCGTTATCTTCTTTACCATCCGCGAACCCTAATGCTGTTTCCCAAAAACTGTTCATTTTATATTTCCTCTTGTTGGTTATAGTTATTAATCGTTTTTTTAACGTACAATAAGTCGTTATCTATCAGCTTATCAGTAAACATGCCCATGGGGCTTTTAGCCATGTGTATGCCATCCGAATTAGTTAAAAACTTATACTGCCCTTCCACGAACATAGTATGCAAAATTACTGTAAACATGCCCTCTAAATTAACTTTATCATCTAGCATTTTACCAATTGTTCTAATCTTTGATTTTCCATCAACATCTATATAGTTATGGGTTAATATGAAGCAATCCAGATCACCGCGTGAATCTGTTAACGCTTTGACTATTTTCCAGGCATTAGAGCCTATATCGGTGAACTTTCTGTATCCTATTTCAGATGCTCTACGCATGAATTCATTGGCTAAAATGTACTGAAAATCATCAATTATGAGCGTAGTTATATCGGGTCTTTCATCATTTACTTTTTTTATAGCCCTTAAGATTATTTCTGCGTTGTCTGTAGCAAGATAGTTTTTTGACTCTAAGTTGTATTTAGATCTATATCCTTTAAACGGCAAAGGCTTGTCTAAAACGTTTATGATAACCGTTGTTTTATTGTCAAGCTCTCTAAGTGACGTTGACTTACCACTGCCTGATTCGCCCAATATTAGCGTTGCGTTACCCATTATATCACCTCAACTTTTACATTAGGCTTACTAAAGCCTATGTTTAAAAAAGCAGATATTAGTTCGTTATCCGCCTTATTTCCTTGTGCTTGTAATAATTTCTTTTTGTTTATTTTGTACGTTACACCAGTGTACACAGGGTCAATGCTTAAGCCATCTTTTATGGACTCATAAGACTTTTTGTTGATACTGTAAAGATATTCGGTTTTGATAGTTACTTTATATTTGCCATCCCTATGTGTTGTGCTTCCATCTTTATCTATAGCTACTATTTGATGTCCATCAAATAATGCTTGCCCTGTACCTTCTATAATCTTGCGTTCTATTTCTTCTTTAAGTGTGCGTAGTTCTGCAATCTGAAGGTTTACTGTTTGCAAGGACTGCATGTAGTCCTCTAATGTGTTTTGCATTTTTCTCTACCTCTTTTTTATATTAAATAAGCGTCGGTATTGACGTATAGCCATTATATCACTTGCGTGAAGTAATGCAACACTTTATACTATATTTTTAATTTTATGAGGGTCTATTATGCAGTTATCTGATTTAATTGAACATTATGGAACGTGTTATAAGTTTTCAAAAGCCACGGGAATGAGCATCGCCAGTTATTATAATTGGGAAAAAAAGGGGTATATACCAGTTGCCAGTCAAGCCCGAATTCAGATATATTCCGATAACGCTTTAAAGTATGATATAAAACACCTTGGGATTGATAATAATGTACAAAAAAGCGGATCCTAGGCATTATATTCAGTAGCCAGATTTTTGGTTTAGGCATGACCGCCGTGTGCAAGGCCTACGGTATTATTTAATTAATTTGTGCAAGGACGCCTTTTTGTTACGAGGCATATTATGTTAAAAGTAGTTGATTTTGAAACAAGTAAAAAAGTAAGCGTTAAAATAACAGCTGTTAGAAGCCCTGCTGGAATTGACCCTGGCTATTTTGACGTTGCAGAAATAGCAATAGCAGCCCTATATCAAGCATTCCCTTTCCACAAAGACTTTGGCGAAAATCATTGGCGCGTAAAATCGGGCGAGTATTTTAAATCAATTGTCTACCTGTGGGGTCTCGAGTTCGCTAATAATAAAATGTGTAGCAAATACAGCGTTACTGAAGCAGTGAAGCTAATGGTGGAAAAAAACGTAGCTCCTACACTCGGAAACATGATTGCAGCCTATTGGAAGAAAGAAGATAAGCTAAGCATTGCTAAGCATATAGAGTATATAAAGTTTCTTGAAGCGCGATTACATTATGCTTATACCTTCGATCAATTTAACAAAATTCAAAATAAAGCTTGATTAACGTAAATTAACGACATATACTGCATCGGTGTAACTAAAACAAGGGGTAATTATGTTAGAGGTAGTCGGTAAGATATTAAGGGTATCGGACGTTGTAGAATTGTTCGGTATAAAAAGACAAACGTTATTTGCCTGGGAAACGAAAGGCAAATTCCCCAAAAGAATTAAGCTTGGTGTTAAATTGTACGGCTGGCAAGAGCAAGAAGTCTTAAAGTGGTTGCAGGACTGTAATAAAGAGGTGTCACATGAAGCAGTTTAAAGAGCAGCAGGGCGCACGCCCTGCAACATATTTTACAAAAAAGCAAAAAAAACTAAGTTACTTGGGGGTATATTAGCATGAATGAAGAAGAAAGCAAGAAAAAAAGGTTCGTAACAACGAACGAGGATATAATAATATCGTTGAGTGGTGATGCTTATAAGCTCTATTCTATTATTCAATTAGAGTCAAATTATAAAGCAGAATGTTCGTCCATTAATAAAAAGATAAAGTTCTTTTCTAACCGCTCAAGCCTATCAAAAAAGAAAACTTTAAAACATTTAAATGAGCTTGAATTATGCGGTTTGATTAAAATAGAAAAAACATTTGGAGAGCAATCAACTTATCACTTTGCTAAAGAATTAAACTATTTTACCACAAAAGAAACAAACCACAAAGGTAACTGCCCAGTACCAAACGAGCAACAGCCCAGTGTCGAAATGGTAACCGCCCAGCTCCCAAACGGACATGACATAAACAATAGTCTTTCAACAAATTTTCAAAAAATCGTCTCAAAAGAAAGAGAAAAGAAAAATTTCCCTACCCCCCCTACTACGCCGATTTTTTCGAATTCTTGTTTTTTGAAATTCTGGGAAACCTACCCCCAAAAAACAGCAAAGCTTGAATGCCAAAAAATATGGGAAGAAAAGGGGCTTGATGAAAAAGCCAATTTAATAATTGGAAAGCTGGCAGAGCAAAAAGAAAAAGATAGTAATTTTATTAACGGATTTATTTTAAGTGCTAAAAAATATTTGGAAGGAGAACGCTGGGAGGACGATATAATTAAGCCTGCTAGGAGGGAACAAAAAAAAGAAGAAGAAAAGGAAAGCGAGGAGCGACTAAGGTATCTAGGTATGTCGATTGACGATAAATTAGCTTATCGCATGGATGAGTTAAAACGCAAAACGGAAGAAAAAAGGAATTCACATGAATAATATTGCAAACGTTACAAGTTATAATCAACAAGGACAAATAGAAGATAAAACAGGCGCTATTTTAGATCTTATTTTTGGTGAGATAAAAGGCACGTTTCCTGCCTGGCGGCAGTCTTGGCGTAATGAAGGCGACATTGCTTTAGCAAAAGGTATTTGGCTAGAGGCGCTAATCGAGGCAGGCATTAACACTATGGAAGCTGTAAAGCGTGGGCTAAGAAAATGCAGGGAATCTAAAAACGATCTAATCCCGAACGTTGGTCAATTTGTCGATTGGTGCAAGCTAATGCCTGCCGAACGCGGTTTTTTAGATGCAGAGCAAGCCTATATTTCTTCTTACTGCCTAGGCCAATACTACGGTTCGAATATTTACGATAGTGACAACCAAGAAATGATCGTGCGTTACACCATCCATCTTTGTGGGGGTAGTACTAGCTATCGAGCAATGGACGCCAAAGAAAGCAAGAAAGCTTTTATAGCTAACTATCGACAAGCCTTTGAGCGTTGGCTTGAGATGCAAGAATGGAACAAAACCAACGACAAACTAAACATGCACTTGAAGCCCTACGTTGAACCAGAGCGCATGCCATTGTTTACAAGCGCACCAGCTAAGCTTGCCACACCAGCCACACCAGACATTAGCAACAATGCAGAGCCTACACCCTACGAGCAGTTTAAAATTGACGTAGAACTTTGCAAGCAGCAAAAACCTGCCAACTTTGGCGAGCAATTCAGGCATTTAACACCCAAGCAACACGTAGCAAAAATAATGCAGATATCCAGTTTTGCACAAAAAGGCACTTTGGGTGCAAGCGTAATGAAGGCCATTGACCCTAAATTTACACCGCCTTATCAACCTGAACTTACCGTAAAAGAGAAAATGCAGCCGGAGTTAACGCGAGAACAGCAGGTTTTAAGAGCAAAGGCAGCTATACAGGACGCCAAAGAACGTTGGGCAACTCAATGTAACCCCGAAAGCCAAACGCCTTACCACGAGCCTGTATTTAGCCAAGAGCCAGACCAACCCCAAGAGGCGTACCCCCTCGCGGTTGAATGTAACACCTACCAGGCGCTAAGTGCGTTCCCCGAAAACCATGGTGGCTATGAAACAGATCTTGGGGAGGTAGATCGCCCCCTTAGCCTCCCTGTTACCGAGTGCCAAGGCCTTGTCGCCTATGCTCCCCCTGTTAGCGGAACTTACACCTTAGTTGCCAACGAATAGTGGCTATTTTAAGCGATTTAAAGTGCCTAGGTTGAACGCAATAGCCTAGGCAGTACGTTTGCCTAGGTTGTGGTTAGATCGTGCAGCCACGGGCTTTAAATTGGGTGTTGCCAGATAGTGGGTGATTGTTTATAATTGCGTTATTAATTAAGCGCCTTCTAAAGCAATGCTTATTTGTGCAAGGTTTGCAGCGAGCAGCCTTGCTTTAATTATTTGCGTCCTTGCTTATTTCTTTAAGCACATTATTGCCCTTGTGCTAGTGCGCGACCTATCAGCGATTGGTATATAAGCTGGAATTTCAACGTGTACATAACGCGATATTTTATGCTTAGGCTTGCATTTTTTGCTTGCAGAAAAAGCGATAGCTTTGGCTTTTTTTAGCTCGATAGAATGCAATGCTGATTTTTTGTCAAGTTCCTTTATTGAAAACTTAGCAAAGTTTTCATGATGCGCGGATACAACGCCCGACTCTTGTCCGAATAAGTTTATTCTCGTAGCGCCTGCAACGGATGCTTTTTTGTAGAGAAACGCACCAGTGTAATACTTTAAAGCCGCGTTTAGCTTGTTTTTTGAGGGTACGCCTGTTATCGCTTGCGCTAGGATATCGTGCAAAATACCTATTTTTAACTGCTTTCTTTCAGCATTAAAAGCCAGTGGATATTCTTTAAAAAGCCAATCAAGCGTTAGTTGTACCTGTGATTTTTGATCCATTTTTCTATCCTTATTTTAGTTAAATTAAGTTATATTATAGCGTTTAAGCGGTGTGTTCTCAATGAATGATATTGTACAGTATAAAGACAAAATGAGTGGTAAATATGTAATGTTTGATTGCAAAAAAAAGGTTATATACTGCTATAAAATAACGCAAGAACCTTTTTGGGCGGTTCCAATTATTCACCAGCGCGTAGCTTATCAGGATTACCCTGAATTAACCGCGCTGGCTGCATGGATTATACGAGTTTAAGAGCTGGCTCGCGTTCAAGCAAAGTATATGCTGTTCTTAAGCTCACTTTTAGCTTTTCCGCGATCGCTTTAACGCTTTCCCCCTCTTTGCGCATTTGTTTCGCTTTATCAGCTAGGTGGAATGTGTTTGGACGGCCTTTAAATGTTCCTGCTGCTACGGCTGCATCTATGCCCTCGCGCTGCCTCGCGCGTGCTATAGAACGCTCAAATTCCGCGAATGCGCCCATAATTTGTAAAACCATGATTGACATGGGCGAGTCATTGCCGTTAAAAACTAAGTTTTCTGTATGAAAAACAATTGTTACACCGGATGTTATTAGCCCGTCAACTATTTGCTGTAGGTCTCGCAAGCTACGCGCTAAGCGGTCAATGCTATGAATATGCAATGTATCGCCTTTTCGTAAGTATGCTATGCACTCTAATAGCCCGACTCTGTTAGCGCCTTTCATTGCGCTAAATTCATCTTTGAAAACTTTGTCCAGCTTTATATCATGCAGTTGCCTTAAAGTTGTTTGATCGCGCGTTGAAACGCGTATATATCCTATTTGTTGGTTTGACATTATAAACCTTCTGTAAAAATGTTAAGTATTTCGCAAAACGTGCAAAAAGGTCGTTGTCGCCTATTTTTAACGCGTTTTTGACCGTTTTTTATAGCTAAAAATCACGTGCAAGAGGGGATACTCTCCGCAAAAAGAGAGTATGCCCGATTATAGCGCATTGAAGCTAAATGTTGGAACTTAATCGCAATCGGCGTTAGAACTTAATAGAAATGGGCAATGCTTTTTATCGCTCCACCGATTTATAGCTGCACCCCACTTCTTGTTTAAAGTTACTGTTTTTTGTTCGTCCACTTTCCCACTGTATATTTCGTAGTGATCGCCCGTTTTCCAAGCGCTCATTATTTCCCCCGTTGCATTCTCGAAAACACCCATGAAACGCCATTGCTCGTTTTCCGGCGATTCCACAACCTGCACGTTTTCCGTTTTATATTCTTGCATGTGATAGTTTCCTTATGTTCGATTCCATTTTTTCTAGCGTTGATGTTCTGATAATTTTGCGTCCGATTATTAAAACGTGGCTGCCTTCTGAGGTTGCAAACGCGGCGTTTTTGTTTGTAGCAAGGTAAGCGCGTATAAAGTCCATCACGCCACCTCTTCTAAATCGTCGTTGTATTCGTCGGCTGCCATGCATTCGATATAGTCGATTTCTTCAGCGTCCATTATTTCATCGTCATAGTCATTCAATTCTCGTTCGTGCATCATGCTATAAACTCCTTTTTTTTTACGTTGTAGTATGTCATTCTAATACCTCAAAATTGCAAAGATTCCGTTAGTGATGCCCGTGCTGGTCGCGCGGGCGTTTTTTATTTACACATTTAATATTTTAATAATATCGGGTAAATGTTCGCGCATAGCTTCAAAAATCGCATTCGCTTGCGGTTCGTTAAGCTCATTTAACAAGCACTTAAAATCTTTTTCTGTTTTTATTATCATTATTTCCCCCTTGTTACGCGCCCCTTAGAGCGCGGTTAGTTTAGTTTTGCCCTTGTTCTTGCCAATTTTGCCCCCCTTCTTCTGGCAAGTAATAACACCATTTTCTATAGTCGTAGTCTTGCGCCTCTTGTGTTTCTTGTGTTAAATTTATCATGATTTATTACCTTTTATTTTAGTTTAGTTTTGGGCTATTGTTAGATAGCCCCCTTTACATGCGCGTTTAATCGCGCAATTCGTGCATAGCCTCAATAACCAATGTCCTTTGCACCCCATTAAGGCATTGAAGTACCTCCTTAAAATCATCCGCATCCTCAATTAGCGCTGGCAATTGCTCGCGCATAGCCTCAAAAACGTCTGCCCTTTGTGCCTCATTGATGAAGTAAAGTACAAACTTAAAACCATGCGCGCTCTGGATTATCGCTGGCAATCGATCTTTTATGGCCTTATAAACCACCGTCCTTTGCACCTCATTAAGGTAGCGAAGTACCTCCTTAAAATCATAAGTATCCTCAATTATCGCTGGCAATTGCTCTTTCATACCCTCATAAACCGCCGTCCTTTGAACCTCATTAAGGTATTGAAGTACAGCACTAAAATCATCCGCAGTCTTAATTATTTTCATCATTAACCCCATTTTCTTTTACTCTATCAACAAAGCGCTTTAACGCTTCCATCACGCTTTTCTCTAAAT
>Ga0181355_1000073_pt1 | contig 34816 bp, 51 predicted proteins | sample Fa13VDMM15DN_FD_130099 | JGI IMG/M metagenome (GOLD analysis project Ga0181355, IMG submission 130099) | Freshwater viral communities from Lake Michigan, USA - Fa13.VD.MM15.D.N | ecosystem: Environmental > Aquatic > Freshwater > Lake | place: USA: Michigan | collected 2013-09-23 | reverse complement strand
TGACATCATTAGTCTGACATTGGGCTAGGTCTTTAGGCGTAGCGGTGTAGTTAATCTCGACGACTGTGCCGGTGTAGACAGGTGCGTCTTGTGATATCCAGTAATAGACATCTGAGGGCTGTGCGCCGTAGACAACATCCACCATGCCGATAGCCGCTTTTTCTTCGGGGCTAGACAGGTTGCACCAGTTGGCAGGATACTGAATGTCATCCCATGTAAAGGCTGTGCCAGCGGGTACTAGGAGGGCGATAATTCCATTACTAATAATTGCAAACATTTGTTTTCCTTAATCAGCGGGCAAGGGCGTTTTTCAGCGGGTTTTCGGCGTATGCCATGTAGATGTAAGTAACGGCTGATGCGTTTACGGCACCATCCACACCTTTTAATTTAAAACCATTACTTAAAAAATCTATACCAACATCGTTAGTGCTTGTATATTCTGCGTTAGAAGTGTTTGGCGAAAGTTTTGAATTTGATACGTTATATGTATTTCTTGACGAATCTTCAACAATCCAATCGGTTGTGTTTGAAGATGATTTAATCATCACAAACTTAGGTCTAAACCCCGTGTACACAAACGGACCGTCACCTGAGCCATTACCCGTGTAGCTACCAAACGCGCTGAATCCGGCTATGGGTGTCCAGCAGTAGGCAACAAGCGTATCGCCACTGTTGTAATAAACACCGTTTCCAGACGATGAAAAAACTGTTGATGTAGGTGCAGTATTTGCCCACGGGCCTGAGGTTGTAGCAAAAGCGGCTGTAGTATTTAAAACTAATCGTCCTGTAGCACCAAGAGAACCGTGATACACATCCCAGTTGTAAGCGGCATTTCTACCTTTTACAAAAATTAAACTAGGTGCGACACCTAACCCATGCCCAACAGTAAAAGTATTTGTAGCTGGTACTGTATATGTCACCACACTAAACCCAGCAGACGCATTAACGCTCACAGTCGATGTGATTGTGCCGTTGGTGTTTGATGATGTTGTGCCTTGCCCTGCTTGCCATTGCCACGCAACGTAGGTTGCACTTGATTGGTTAACAAGCGCATTAGGTCCGACAGTAAAACCGCCGCTATTAAACGATTGCAGAAAATCTACGTTTGTAACTTCGGCTGACGTTGAATCAGAAGACAAACCTTTAGTCGCACCTCTAACGCTATCTTCTAAAATGTGTGAGTTAGCCGTGCTTCGTACTTTATTCCAAACAAGATCAGGCTTAAACGATGCGGCATTTGTGACACTTTGTATGCCACCATTACCCGTATACAACGTAGCATCCATCACCGTATTGCCCTTGACAATGGTGCTTGTCGGCAAGTTGTATGTGTTCAGGGCTACAAAGCCTGTGGGGGCGGTGTAGGCGAAGGGGCGTTGACCGAAGTTAAAAACATACACGCTACCGCTGTAATATGAAATTACAAGTGGCACGATTGTTTTAGACGCCATAGCAGAAGAACTAAAACTAATAGAACCAAGACTGACACCATTTTTGTAAAAGACACAAGTTTTAGCATCTCTATCTACCGCTACACCTAGCACTTGACCGGCGGTTAATGCTGTGCTGTAAGCCGTACGGGTATTGCCATCTAATTTAGATTCACCAGTATCGCAAAAAAATAAACTTCCATAGGTGTTTAAAGTTGAATTGGCGTCTTGTAAATTGTTTGTGCCATAAGGTATGTCAATACCCGCAATTCCACAAAACACCGTTCCGGGGTAGGTTGCATCTGTAGTCATTTCCCAATAGTATTTTCCTGATGAAAATCCCATTGTTGCTAAAACAGTATCCCAATAAAGTGTTGCCGTGTTTACAACATTTAAATTTCCATTAGTTGTAGATGTGGTTGCGCCTACAGCCAATGGGTTCATCACACAAAAGTTAGCCGCAGTCGCACTCGTCAGCGTAGGCACATCCGTCATGGAGTCATACGTCACACCAGCCGTGATGCTGATGTTGTTCGTAGTCCAGTAATTGCCATTGCCTGAGAAGTCTTTACCTAAGCCCACGTTACTTGCTGTGGTCAGCGCAGAGTTGTCTGTGAAGGGTAAATAGAAACCGTTTGTGCCGTAAGTACCCGTGTACCGTGCAGGTTGCCATACTCCTGTCAAAGCGTTGGTTGAGCCGAATGATGAGGGGGTGAGAGCTTGACCGTCGATGAAGTTGACTTCTGCTAGGTAGCCGTCGAAATTTCGACCGCCAACTGTCGCAAGGTTTCCAATATTGTGTAAATTTGCGGTGTTAACTCCCGCTTGAAAATTTTGCGGGATATTGGCAGCAATAGTGTTTGTACTAAACGAAGTGACTTGAACGTTGTTTATATAAACTTTTATTCTGTCATTTGCCGTTGCTTGAGTTGTATCTAGCACAACAACAATGTGATAGTAAGCAGATGGATCACGAAATACTGATGTTGTTGTTAAAAGAATGAAACTTCCAGTACCAACTACAAATTCATTGTTAACTGAAAAGTTAAACCCAAAACTATCGTCATTGTTTCCTAGCGGTCCTGTGTCGTTAAATATTGATTGGTTAGTTCCTAACTCTCCACGTTTAGCCCAACCACTCCAAGTCCACGTTCTACGGTTAGTAGTCGTAGCTGGTGTTCTGCTTAAATGACCTGTAGCCGAACGCCTAAACCGCAGCGAGCGTGTGAGGTTGTAGCCTGTGGCTAATCCACTACCGGATTTAGATGCACTTAGCATATTAGTAATTCTGTCCGTTAGTAACGCCGTAAGTGTTTGTACCGTCTTGGAAAAAACTGAAAATATCAAATTTTCCTGTAGCACTTGTCGGTGTTGGAGTTGTACCACCTGACCACTTCAGCGTCCCGCCACCCGCAAATGTCAACGTATCAGCAGCAGCATAAGCAATGATGAGTGTAAAACTCTTGCCACTCACACTTGCTGGCAACGTCACAGTTGTAGAACCAGACGTTGTAATCTTTTGCAAAGTACCGTTTGTCAACGCAACAGTTGTGCTTCCTGTAACAGAAAACAATGTTTCGGTGTAATTGGTAACAGTTGTGTTTACTACCGTCAGGTTGCCCAACGATGTTGTGGTGTTGCCAAGATAAACAGCCGTGTTACCGAGTGTAATGGCTGTCGCAAAATTAGCATCTAATTGGGATAGCGGGATAGCCGTTGTTGCCGTAGCAAAAATATTTGGGACAGCCATTTAGAACCTCACTCTCAATTCATGTTCAAATTCAAATCCGTTGTAAACGTAGCCGGGATTTGATGATGTTACTGTGATTCCAACGTATTTTCCATACATTGAAGCGTCTGTTTTGTACAAGTTATAACCAATCTGACCCCAGCCAATAACAGTACTAGAATTATTAGTCCAAGGAATGACTTGCAAACTGTTGTTAATCCAAGTCACCAAGCTAGAAAGCGAATACGGTGGACTTTCTTGGTTTTCACTATCTACTGTGGCTTGCATCGTAATAGAGCTAAGATTACTTGCCGTAGCCTCAATGCCAATCTTTAATGCTTGCTTTGTGCGAATTGGGTCAGACATTGGCAACAAAGCCGTTTGAACTCTTGATGTAATAGATGCTGACGCATTACCGTATAGTTGAAAAAGGCTATTTCCTGATGTACCAAACAAGGTCACTAACCCGTTTACGGGCACAGAAGTCACATATTGCAGCGCATCACCCTGAGAAGTAATAAACCATTTTTTCTCAAAGAACACGGCTTGAACATACCGATACGATTGCGTGAATACAGCATCGTAATACCGGAAATTAAATGCTGCACACAGAATGTTATTCAGTAATACTTGACCCGAATAGATGGGGTAACTGAAGTCAATGTCTGGAAACATTCCATCTAAAGCGTCTGAAATCTTGGACGTTGTAGAACCAACAAGCGCATATACCCCATAGTCGTTTAAAAACAACACAGAACGAAAATAAGGGAAAATAGCGTTTGGTCTTTTACTGCCAACAGATGCAGATACGTTTGTGTTGGTAAATAACGTAATACCATTGGTATCTACTCGAACGTCAGAAAAGACGTTAATTGAATTATCGCCAAAAATGTACAAAAAATTGTTTGCTGACAATATTTGCTGAATGTTGCCGTGTAGGGTTGAGTCAGTTAAGACAAAAGACCCGGCAGAAACACTTGTGAAATCGGTGTAGGAATCCGCAGCAGAATAAAAAATAGTACGCCCGGCAGCAATAAAGACCCGACCACTAAAAGAAGAAATGCCACAATTAAGGTCAGAGTTAACTATTCCTTTACAAACCGCATTTGCGCCACCCCCGCCAGTTATTGTGACCGTTAAGTTTGCAGCGTTAGTGTACCCAGAGCCGGGGTTCGTCATAATGATTTGCTGGACTTGACCACCGCCCAATACCGCAGTACCGGCTGCGTTTGCTCCACCACCACCAGCAAATGTCACAACCGTATTAGCAGCGTTTGTATATCCAGTTCCACCTGTTACGACAACGGCTGATGCTGTGCCTGTTGCAAACGTAACAACACCGGCAATTGCTGTTGCGCCTGAACCACCACCACCAGAAATAGTAATTGTTGGGGGCGGGACACCGTAACCAGAGCCAGCATCATCTAACGAAACAAGCGCAACGACCCCAGATAAAACGGATGCTGTTGCATTGGCTTGAGTGCCGTTTGCATTAAGTGGCGCACTGATAGTAACGGTAGGTTCGCCGGTATAACTAGTACCGCCATTAGTAATTGCAATAATGCCAACAGAACCAACAGATACAACATTGTTGCCATCCCAAGTAAAGTAACCCTTTGTCGGGTCAAGAATAAGCATACGTTCATTTTTCCATTGGCTTGTAAGAACACCAGTGTTAGAGAACGTACTAGCAACAGCCACATTGCCTGTCGCTTTAGTGACTAGGTTATAAAACTGTGCGCTACCGTCTGTTTGAAACGCAATCACAAAATCTGTTGTGTCAATGTTGCAAGACGTTAAATGCGTAACCGTATTTGCCCAGACAACAGCGTTATTACTTGTATCTTTAGACGTAATGTAGCTAGGGATAATTTTTAAATTACCATAGCCAATAGGTTGTGCATTTTCAACCCAAGAAAATTCTTCTTCTTCAATAGCTGTGCGGTTAGCCTTAGTGTTAAGCCCTTTAAATTGCTTAACAACTTTGTAACTTTTCTTTTGCTCTGCCGCTGCCATGATTAGTATGGACTGCTATAGGCTGAAGGAATCCTTCGAGTAAATGTCGTGTTCAAAACTCCTCTAGCGCAACTTATGTATTCTTGTTTAAAAATCTCTGCTTCACCAAACGATTGCTCATAATACTTAGCAGAATATGCAGCATAGTATTGTGGACAAGTGGTGTAGGGGTCAGTAATTGTGTCAGCAACAGTAGGATTAGCTAATGTCATATCTGTTGGCAAAATAACAGTATCAATTTCTAATTGATAGATTTGGTCTGGAATAGGACCAATGTAAATAGTATTTTGTCCATACATTGAAAACGCTTCTGGTCTACCTATGTAGTTTTGCCAAAAACGCATACGGGCATTAAAGTCTGTCCACGGCAAATAATTTAGTGGCACACGACTATTGCCCCAATACAAGTTTACATTAAGAATATCAAGCGTATTTGCGCCTTGAGGTAGTGTTGAAAACGGAATCTGTTCTACGTTTCCCACATACGTTAATCCACAGCCACCATCTATAAATTGTGTGCTTGGTGGATAGTTTGTTGTGCCTGAAGGATAAGGTGGGGGCGTTGTCCCGCTTGTTCCTGCTAATGTCACTTGATAAATAAAAATGTTTGAAAAAACAAAATCATTTAAATTGCACGGTGTACTTGCAACCCACGCTGTTGGGTTTGTGGCAGTTGCGTTATTAAGCGGGGCAGCAACAGGAGCAGGAGATTGTGCAACTTGAATGGAACGCAGACAGCCAGTATCCCGCACCGTTCTTGCACGTGCGGCATTGATGTAATCTGTTAGCTGCTGGTCCGTGTAAAAATTAGCATTGGCATCATGCAGCAAACGTCTAACTTGGGTGATGTATCCCGACAAATTTTGAGACATTTACCTTCCATAATCTTTAAGCTGCTGACAGGACTTTTCCCCCACGAGATTTTACAACCTCTAGGGGTACTCTTTCCACCAACGGGGATAACGATTGGTTCTTTTTTGGAGGCTCGGTGGACAACTCCCATTTAGACAAAAGCTCTAAACCTTTTTCTAAATCATTAGCAGTTGTAATCCAACCAAGCCTTGCCAAATAAGGTTCTTTGTTGTCATCTCCGTAACCAAAAACGTGCATGGCTACTTCAGTCGGTATCTCTACCGTTTCGCCTTTACCAAAGGTATAGAATTTACCGGCATAGCCATCTTTCCATACTTTGTCAGAATTATTAGTTACAAAGATAACAGACATTTAGAAACTCACTACATCGCCATAAACAGCAATATCAACAGTGCCGTTTGCATTGGCTGTGTTGATGTTGACGTACAAGGCTTGTGTTGTAAAACCAGTAATGGCTGTGTTTGCACCGTAAGCACCAGCAACAGTTAGGTCTTGGTATTTACCAGCACCCGTCATATTGCTAAGTGCCACGTTTGCAACTACCGCATTAGCAGCAGCAATATTGCCATCACTAGCTACGCTAATTGCTACGTTTCCAGTGGCTACGTTTCCGGTTGCATTAGACACCGTAACACGGCGAACAATAATAGAACCAGAACCCGCTGCTGCTCCGGCGTTAGTTAAACCACCCCCAAGAATAGGGATGGTAATAACCGCATTGCCAGACGTTGCAAGAGACGCTGCTCTAACAAAACCAATACGACCATTGCCGAAACTGTCAAGATAAAGCTGACCAACTGCATCTGCGTTAGACATAACGGTTCCTTATGTGTTGTAAGTACCGCTTGCCGCTTGACCACCATTGACCGTAGCCAAAGTAACCGTAGTCAACGTAGCAACAGTCACGTTTGCACGCACGTTCACACCGTCAGAAATCAACACACCACCAGTATTATTACCAATGAGAGTTGAAAAAGTAGATGGAGTTGTACAAGAGGTATTGGTGTTGTAAGCCGACACCGCTTCAATTGTGACGTTTGCTGTAGGGAACAACAAATACGTTCCAGCAGGAATAACAACGGTAGTGTTATTTGCTGAAACAGTAGTAAGTTGCCAATAAGCACCGGGAGTATTGGTGCTTGCGCTTGCGAGGACAATCTTGTTTAGACCGAGAGCCATGACTATTTCTCCTTAAATCGAAATTGAGTTATAGCTAGACACACGGGTCATCGACTTGGGCTTGGTAGAAACCAATTCCGCAATCATCAACACCGCACCAACGTAACCAATCTGCCAATTAGGTAGAGTTGATTCAAAGCCGGTAAACACAAACGAACCTTGTTCGTGAATGTACAGTGAAAGGTAATTGCTGTTGATGAAGTAGACCGTACCCTCTGGGCAATATGGGTCTGGATAGATTGGCACACCGGCAACCATCAACGCACGGAAAGCTGCTTGAGGACCGTTACCATCACTATCAAATCCCGAACCGGGGGTAATGACATACTGTTCTTGACCAACGTAGTCTTGAGCTAATAGAGTCCAAGTACCAAAACCGCAGACACCAAAAGTAGGAACTTCTGCACCGTTCTTCACGGTTCCAGAAATGTACTGAAGAATGTTTTGACGGGTTGGGTTGACGTTACCAGCGTTATAAACCTTTGACTTCCACCAAGTGAAGGTCGTGCGGTTAATGTTGCCGTAAGTAGTCATGTTCGTGCCATCGTCAATTGCGCCGGGCAGACCAATGAACTGTTGGGTATTAGTGTAATTGGTGTACAAGGCTGTAGCCATTGCATCCATCATCACGTTGGTCGCATCGTTCATGCGAGCTTCAATCAGAGGAATAATTGCGTAGTCTTGTTGAACCGCACCTTCCATACCTAAGAATGGAACTGGAGCAATCATTAGCTTAAGGTTGAACTCAGCGTTAAACGCACCTTGCTGAACTGATGGCTGGTTAAATGAACCAGAGTAATCAGACCACTGTGCATTAACAAACTGTGCGCCTTGAACTGGAACTGTGACTTGGCTCACACCACCTGATGCTTGTTGACTGTTTGCAATCAGAGCAGCCATTAGGGGGGTTGAGTTGTATAGCTGTACCACAAGTTTGGGGATAAACGCCCGTCTTGTGACATAGGTAAGCTCGTTGTATTGTGAGCTACCTGATGCTGGTAAAATTCCGCCGCCTATAGGCATAGCAGGCTCCTTAGATTAAAAAAATTATCCCCGACATTTAACACTAAACACCAATTGGTTTACGACCTTGGTTCCTAATTTCTTGCAATGCAGTAGCCGCTTCATTTCGTGCAGCACTTTGTGGATTCTTCCAATATTTTGACAAGTCAAACTTGTTAATAATATTTGGGTTGTATCCAGTAGGTGTTGGGGTTGCGGCTTGTTTCATCCACTCCCAATGCTGCGCTGCTGTGTCGTGGCTAGTAATACCTTGTTCGAGCATGATTTTTTCAATCTCTTGAATATCTTCATCATTACGAGCAATGCCGTTAGCTTTTAAAGCACGGCGTTTTGACTCAAGATGCTCTCGAATGTCTTTTTCACGCAACTTGTTTTCTAACTGCATAACCCGTTCTTCAGCTTGATTGACTTTTTTGTTTGTAAAGTCCTCAAGTTGCAATTCGGGAATCACCATGTTTGGCTTTACCCTCTGGGTCAGGCGCAAAAATTCTTTGCGTGTTTCAGGATTGTCCGACAACTGCTTTGCAAGCAAAGCTAATTCGTCACGGGCTTCTAGCGAAATATCTTCTAAGCTCATATTTATCCCCTAAGTGCGTTAGATGACTTTCTTAGTGTCGCCGGGACGACTCATAGTCATCATGTTTTTGTGTCCTGCTTTTGGAGCAGAAGTTAAACCACCGAATTGCGAATAACGTGGGGTGTTAACAATCTGACCATTTTTCTGGCTGTTGTCTGTAGGATTACGAGGAGCCGAAGCACCACGGGGTTTGAACAAATCCATTGTGATTCCTTTACATTGGTGGCGGCATACCGCCGCCGGGAGGAGGAGGCATAGCACCGCCGGGCACAGGACCCGCACCAGCACCCAGAGGGATGGGTGGTGGTGGAGGTGCGCCGGGTGGAGCCATACCGGGAACTTGTGGAGCAGCAGCCATTGCTTTACCTTCAGGTGTGCCGCCGCCAGCTTGAGGTAAGGACTGCAACAATTGCAAGATTTCTGATTGTTGCAATTCATTGGTCTTAGGTTTGCGTGGACCAAGAATAGTTGAAACTATGCGAATAGCATTAAGGACTTTTTGTCCTTCAGGCGATTCACTGCCAAGAGCAGGAAGTGATTGCTCAAGAAGGTCAGCCGCCATGCCAAGGTTAATCATGGACGCTTCACGGTTTCCCATCTTGGGTTCTGGCGTTGACATAGGTGCTGCCATAGGAGGAGTTGAATCCTCTGACATTCCCATAGCGGCATCAGAAGCAGGAGGCATACCACCGGGAGTGGCAGAATCTTTCTGACTTTGCATCAATTTCATCAACTGGTCGGGTGGCACAGCCATAATCAATCCCTAAGTAATTTTGCATAGAATAATCCTATGCAAGTATTTGTCAAGAGGAGGAGTAATTTTTTTGGTTCCCGACCCTCGGCAGGACTTATTGGCTACACGATAATTCTAGGGCTTAACCCCTAAAATTACTTGCGTGATTTACGACCTTTGCGAGCTTTACGCATTTTTCATCTCCGTATTAAGAGGCGGCGACCTATTTATTAAGGGAAGGAAGCCACACCCTACACCCTGAACAGGTATTTTTAACGCCGTGACTTGCGACTTTTGCGATACATATTCATCTCCTAGTATTATCCCCGAACGGTTCTGCCGTAGCTTCTTGGTGTAGAGCTACGGTTAAAACTTTTTGTTGTAGTGCGGTATTGCAAAGCAGGGGCTTGTTCGCCACGCTTAAGATTCTCCGTGCTTACACGGGGCTGGTCTGCTTTAGGTTGAACTTGTGATGTGTCCATTACGCTACCTTTAAATCTGCTTTACCCGGCTTTGGTTCCGGTTTGGGTTCTGATGCAGCCTTTTCTTCACGCTTCTTTAACTTCTCTTTCAGCAATTGTTTGCCCGGTGGCTCTAGCATATCAAGTAAGGAATCTTTGTCAATAGCTTGAGCTTTAAATAAACTGAACGCCAATTCCTTAGTATCTTCTGTAAAGATTGGAGAGTTGGAGTGAGCATCCACTTTCACCACAAAGTCTTTAGTGAATTGTTCAGCAATAAAAGGCGTACCTTCAGTGTCTTTGAAATGCGTGGGGTTGTAGGCTTGCATCAATTTAAGATAAAGTGTAGCTACTTTTTCCAGACTATCTTCGACAATAAGGGCACGTTTTTTAGCACGGCTTGAACCTAAACGGGCAAGCTGACTTGCGTGTCCCTGAGAGCGAACACCAGATTCGCCACGCCCAGAAAGCACGTTAGAGATACCAGACACTTCTGAGAACATGGCATCAATCTCATGAATGACTTCAAAGAGATTAGATGGCATTTCAGGCGCAAGGCGTTCAACCTTGGCGTTTGGCATATCACTTGAAAGTAAGCCGCCAGCACGGTTCAGTGCAAAGTTTTTCTCATCCAAGATTCCCGTAAACCCTGTGAGGGCTGTTGGAGGTGCGACTTGTTTGGAAAGAAGGTCTAACACTTCAGTCATGCGATTATTACGCAAGCCTTGAAGCAGACACATTTTTTGTACTTCAGACTGTCCCCAGAAATAATCGTACTGAGGGTTTGGACAAATTTGGACAAAAGGACATTCGCCTTTTAAGAACAAAGATGAACCGGGTCTGTCGTAAATAATAATATCAGGGCTTGCCATCGTGACAACCTGATAATCTTCAATCTCATCGTTCCAGACCCACAATTCGTGCATCTCAATGGTTTCTTCAGCAAGACGGGCGTTGTACCTGTTCATGCCGTACAAGTCCATGTTGACTTGACCGTAGATGGTTGGGTTGGTTGCTGACATAACAATACGGGCTACACCCTCGCCACCATCTGAACCATCGCTGCTTGCAGTCTTAATGTTAGTGGTTACTCTCTTTACAATCTGTTCACGCTTTGGGTGTGAATACAGCCGGGCAAACAACTCAGACTTTGTAATGTAGTAGCGTTGGCAAATAGCTTCTTGGCGATCAACGTAAGGAGTATCTTCACGCAACACGCCTATTGCGCCGGGTTCAATCATGTAGGGGTGGATACCACCACTGACTACAAGTTTGAGAAAAGTTGTGTTGTAGACAAGCGACCACGTTAATGCTGTTGAGAATACTTGGTCAGCATTAGAGTTAAGCCATTCGTCATTGAGAGCATTTGTGAGAACTGGAGTCTTGCGATATTCCATGTCTGGAACTGACGCACCCATAGCAATACTAAAACGGGTAGTCTCAGCCGAATACAAAAACGATGTAAGTTGGTCAATATGCGGATGAATCTTATTGAAGTACGCAGGAGGTTCTTCAGGAGCCGCACCAAACAAATAGTAAGAGCGTAACGTGCTGTAGTCAGCTTTACGTTCTTCTCTAGACACCATGCACTTATTCATGAGTTCTAGATAAAAATTTTCCCGTTCGTCATTGTTTGGTGGGATACGCATTATTTGTTAATCTTTAGGTTATCGGGGTCCCGCATTGTTGCGTTGGGGTCAGTTCTAGGTCCTGATTGTATCCCTGCCGCTTGTGGTGTCAAGCCCACAGTCTCATCTTTTACAGGCTGACCAAAACGCCCAGCAAGGACAGAAGCCATATTCATGCCTTGGAAACCGCCCCCCCAGATTGCTGAGTCACCAGCACGGGCTTCTTGGGGCTGCGGCGGCGGTGTAGGTTGGCTCTGGGAATCTTTGCGGGGTCTGCCACGCTTTTTGGGGGTAGCGTACTTTTCGGCTTCTGCGTATTCTTTCTCCGTGAACTTGTTGTTGCGCTGGAGGTAGCCTGATTGGTTCTCTCCTTCACGGGTTGATTTGATGTTAGACATTCCGAATTCGTTCGCAAGACTTCGCAAGTGTGAATCGGCGGCTTTGGACTTGTCTGAAACAAAGCCCGGACTCTTAAGAAAGACTTGTAAAACCAATTCATCGGTACACCCCTCTGGACAAGTAGGTTCAAAGCCTTCAAAGAAGCCATGCTCCTGACATTTGTAATCTCTAAGTATACGAGCCATCATTTATCCCCTATCAAGTTGTTCAGCAAGCGTTGAATCGTAATCAGCCCGGTTTTTTACGCCCAATTTCAGTTTAATTTCCCCACCTACTACCTGTAACCCATAGCCACGAACCATCTTGGGCTTGGATTCCTTGCGGTACTGCACAAATTTGGAGTTATCACGGTTCTTCATTACCGCTACGTCCCCATTACGCCATGCTTTGTATGCTTTGCTGGTTCTACGCTGCACATACTCAGATAATGGCGCATTTTGGTTAATAAACACCTCAACCATCGTTTTTGTACCTAATCCTGCTAAATCTGCAAACAAATCAATGCTTATGCCCCGATTCTGGTCTGCAAAGAACAATTTCATCGTTCTGAGCAACTCTTTCTTAGATATGACGTTGGTTTCCACCGTAGATGCCTATTTTCTTTAAGTATTCGCTAACATTGCGCCCCATAGCCACTTCTTCAGGGGTTAGCTCCTCTTGCTTCTTAGATACGTCCCTAGAAATGCGTCTGCCAATCAATTGAGGCTGGACTTGCTCGGCATAGGCGGCTGCTGCCAAGGCTGAGGCAATCACACGGTCATCTTTGTTCCTGCCAGTAGCCTCAATCGAACCACCGTCTCGCACAACTGTTTTCATTTCCTCAATGGTATCCATGTCTCGAATATCCATCATGTTGCGCTCAAAGTAATCCTTCATGTAGGTGAGCATACGTTCTTTGGTTGCAGAGGTGGTTAGCCAGCCCATGCTTTGCGAGAGTCCACCAAGGCTGTCGTTCTTTCTCCAGATGTAAGAAGTCATGCTGCCCAGCACGTTCATTAAATCTGTGCCCATCTGGTTGCCCATGTTAGAGGCTAGACGCTTAAGGTTACGCAATTCGTTGATGACTGCTTGCCCCGGACCGTTAACTTCTAGGTTAAGCGTGGAATTCCTGTAAGCCCCGGCTAGGTGGGCAATCACCCAAGCATACTGATAGGTATTCATTTCAGAGGTGGCAAACGCCGCCACCTGTTCCAAGCCATCGGAGTACGCCCGATATACTTGTATGCAAAACCTATCAGCCCAATCACTAGAACCATAGGCAGGGTCAGCACCGATAACGTAGTAAGCAGTATCGACAGGCTCCTCCCATATCTTAAGTGAGGCAAGACGTTCCGTTGACTTGAGTACGTTGGTGTCTTGGAAGTTTGCTCCAAAGGAGTAGCGGTAATAGTCGGGGGTTTGTTTTTTGGCAGCTTTAGCGGCATCGGTACACCGTGCGTTAGAAAAGAAAGAAGTGCCTGTCATCACAAAGGCATAGTCCTCGGTAGGAGGAAACTCTTGGTACATGAGCGAATCGTCTTTAATCCCTTCAAGAAGTTTCCAACGCCACCACGCTATTTGTCGTGAATTGATTTCTACGTTGTACAACTTCTTAATATCTTTGACCCACTCTTTTTCTTCACCCGTTAGTTTGCCATCCCAATAAACTTCGTATGTTTTACCTTTAGGGTCGAGTGAATACAACTCGTTGCGCCACCAGCCACAAAAAATAGCTCTTTGTGTTCTAGCCCGTTTAGCTGTTGTATACATATCGTGAAACATATTGAAGCCCCGTGCAGTGGATTCAAAGATGTACATCCGCATGGGATTAGTTTCAGCAAGCGAAGCCAAGAGGGAAGCAAGACCTTCTTCATCACCCCAACTGCTTGTTTCTGTTCCATGTAAAAAGGTAATTGCTTTGCCACGACCTAATGTTCCTTTGCTGCGTGTTCCTGCAACCTGATAAAACAATCGACTACGGTTCTTCAAGCTCATCTGAGTACGGTTGTGAGCAATCAAAGGAATCTTGTATTCCTTGGGCAACCCATCCATGTACATCGAAAGAGTGGAGCGAAACATATCTCTATTTTCTTCGGTGTCAGTAGTCAAGGTTCCTTGCAAGCCGGGGTTCATGAAGTGCCAGTACAGGTCTAGGGCAAGTGAGATAGTAGTAATCCCAAGCTGTCTACCTTTGAGGATAGTAAAGAAGTGAACACCTTCTTCTAGTCCTTTAGCAATCTCACCCATGACGTAGGTTTGCGTGCCCAGCAAGTTATCCATCTTGCGTAAGCCCTGCTCTTTGGTCTCAATCTTAAGTTGCTTACAGAAGTTGTAGAAGTGTTGCAGATTAAATGCGCTCATCTTGTTCCCAATTGGCTATCCTGACACAGACTTCTTTGTTTCTTGCACAGGAGATTAACTCTCTGTACATCAGTTCAGAATAATTCTTTTGCCACTCATCTGCTAGTTTGATTTTCTGCTTCTTGGTTTTGCAAGCCAATGCCCGTCTCATCTGCAAGGACAGGTTTGAGCGTGTCTCAAAGAGGTATTGTTTAAGTAATGTATCCAAGAATAACCTCTGCTGCCTTAATCACCTTCTTATCTGCCGGGTCAGCAATCCCTTCTTCAATGTAGCTTTCCAAGTCTTTGACAATTTCTTGCAAGCGTATACGCATCAAGCTATCCACAAAGTCGCAAGCCAGCATCTCGCCATTATCAACAATATGGTAATCAGCCATTAAAGTTTACCCTCAGAGTATTGGGCAATCACGGCTTTTAAGTTATCAATCTCAGCTTGTGCTTGAGTCATCATCTTAGTGCTTTCACCATGCACCCGCATAAGCTCTTTAAACATATCCATCTTACTCATCGCCCACACACGGTCAAGGTACTTACGCTTAAAGTCCTCATCCACACTCTCAACCAATTGGTCAATGACAGCAGCACCGTTAATCATACCGTTCTCCATACACGAATCCCACCATCAATCTTACGGGCAGAGAATTTCCACCCAAGTCTCTTAAATGCACGGTAATTAGCCGCATTAACCGTTGGCATCTTCCCATTAGGTACAAAGAAACTGTCCCCTAACTCCATATCATTGTATGGGTAAACGTATGCTCTTGGTTTATGGCTTAACTGTACACCTTTATCTATTTCGTATGTATCTGACATATATCACTCCTCGTAATACGTCTATATTATCAGAAACAGGAAAAGCCATATTTTTTTTGGGGGGAGGTACGAATGGGACTCCCTCTCCGGCGTACTCAAACCCATTCCATGTCCCTAAGCCTGAGCTGCACACTGGTAGCAGTATTCGGTATTCGCTTGCTTACCCATGTCCCATACCCAAAATGCTACAGCATCGTATTACACCTAGTATGAGGTCTCTGTATTCGTGTCGTGACCCCTTGCCCCTAATACTTTACATAACGTGGCGTAAGTAGCAAGGCTCTCAACAATCGAGTTTCCTATCCCTTATATATAGGTATGTACTTACTAGGTAGATAGGTAAACTAAGTACCTAAGTATTTATTATAATTATTATATAAAACAGATTATACATAAAAAACTATATCTCTTATATATAGTAGCAACTAAGTATTGCTTTATAGTATATATATGTAATACAGTTATATAGAGTAGTGTATATATAGCAACAAAATATAACGAAATGTATTGACTAGGCTATATTTGAGCGTAATATATATAGTATGCGTCATTCGTGGGCGCATTACGTTTACTTAACTTAGGGGCATAAAATGAAACACCCAACTTTTTACGTTGTAGACACTTATCGCCGTAGAGAATCAGCCAATGCAGCTGCAATCGAAAAGGGCTTAAACCCTGACGAAGCTGTATTTATGTGCGAAGGCGGTATGTTTGGCTTTGAGATTCGTATCTATGACGATTGGCAACAATGGCAGCCAGCTCTTTACACTAAACAATAAACTCTCTCGCTGCATATTGCCGTAACAGTATGCAGCATCACTCACTAGGGGCACACTATGACTACAGTTAACGTCTATCAAGAGATTACAGATAGCATCATTGCAGAGCTTGAGAAAGGGGCTTTACCATGGGTTAAACCTTGGAAAGCAGATAGCAGTGCAGATAAGAACATTCACTCACAGAAACCTTATCAGGGCATCAATAGATTGATTTTAGGCATGACAGGCATGATGCGTGGCTATGATGTGCCAGTGTGGGGTACGTTTAAGCACTGGTCAGACTTAGGTTGCAGTGTACGCAAAGGGGAAAAGGGTACTCGAATCGTATGGTTCTCACCAGTGACTAAACAAACTCAGTCAGACAATGGCGAAACAGAGGTGAGTAAGTTTGCTGTACTCAAAGCCTATTGGGTGTTCAATGCAAGCCAAGTTGACGGGGTTACATTCGAGAAACCTAGCATCGAATCAGTGCCATTCAGTGCTGTAGAGATTGCAGAGCAGCGCATAGTAAAAACAGGGGCTCTTATCACTCATGGGGGCGATGCTGCGTTTTATATGCCCTCAATGGATAGGATACAGATGCCAAACAAGGGCACTTTTGCAACCCCTGAAAACTACTACGCTACGATATTTCATGAGCTAACACACTGGACTAGTGATAAGGCTCGATGCGATAGAGACCTATCAAAAGGTCGATTCGGAAACCCTGACTATGCTTTCGAGGAATTAGTAGCAGAGTTAGGGGCTGCGTTTCTCTGTAACGACCATGGTATACAAGGGGAGCTTCGCCATGCGGGATATATCGGGCACTGGCTTAAAGCTCTTAAGAATGACAATAAAGCCATATTTAAAGCGGCAGCATTGGCACAGAAAGCAACAGATTACATAAACCAGTGTGATGCAACTAAAGGGGAGCTTGCAGCATAACGATACTGATGAGGGTTCAATACCCGAAACACCTAGCAATAGGTGTCTATCGTAAACACTTAAGGGGCACTATATGACACGCAAACAAGAAATCATTGCTAACATACTCGCATGGGTTGCAATTGCTATCGTCACATTCGTATTCGTAAACGAATCATTAAACATACTCGCAAACTAGGGGCACATTATGAACATCAATACCGGAACAATAAACACTAAGCCATTCACTAACGAAGTGATATACACAAGAGAACAAAAGCAAGCTATTCAGACCAGGATCTCTGAAAGGTTCTCAATGCAGCTATTGCAAGGGTTAATAGACCTTTTACATGAGCATGAAGATGCAAAAGGGTTTAAGAATAGTGATTCTTACTTAGCTGCAAAGGGCTTGATTACTCACATTGAAAAAGAGTATGAATCAACCGTAAATAGCAAACTAGGGGCATAACATGAAAGTAAAAACAGAGCATTACGTTTATATTACGAAAACATTAGATAGTATTAAACCGCTAATTTTGCAAACGCAAAAAGCATATAAACAATCTGGCTTGTCAGATATGTGCCTACGTTGGGACATTGCACGCCATGCAGGATTAATCCCTTTCTTTTGTGGTTCAGTCTACCAGTATGCAAACGATGAGCATATAGATACAGCATTACGTCAATATTTTAAAAAATTAGGGGCATAACATGACAGCATACGATCAAGGTTATCAAGATTCTATAGACGGGAAACCCGCAAACCCGCCATTCGGAGACACTGCCAGAGAGGATTATAAAGACGGGTATTGCTTTGCAGCATTAAAGCAATTGTGGGAGGTGACAGAATGAGAGGTACTAACGCACCAACAAAGCCAGAATTTGAAGGGCAAATTGTCAAATTCGCATCACCATATAACCATAATGTCACTTTGTACGATATAGCAGTCAGAAACGATAAGTATAATTGTTTAGAATGGCACGCAATAAACGAACCAACACCAAAGCAAAAAACTCAAGCAATGTTTACCAACTATTAGCAATGCTATGCCCCTAGAATGGTTCTAAAGCCCTCTAGGGGCTTTTTTATTGCTTTGTACTTGTATTGGTATTGGTTTAAAAACAAATCGCTTACAGGGCTTATTTCAAATAGAGGTGAGTTATGAATATTTATGATTATGTCTTTCTTTTCTACTGTGCTGTCGTGATATTGCTAATGGTTGCCGTATGTTTCCGGGGAAAGGACTAGAAAATAAATTGCAACCCCCCCCTCGCGCACGCCTTGCAGGATAAAAAAAGATGTGATATTGTGTTGTCGTTGTCGTGATGGACAATTAAACCGTTATAGATAGTGTCTGACTCGCAAGAGTGATCCCGCAAGGATTCCATCACCGGACACTACCTATAGCGGTTTTTTGTTTGTCCCGTGCAACCGTAACGATTGCGTTAACAATGCGCCCATAATTCAGGCGGCTATCGAGAAACGGAATCCCTGTAAGCCATGTTGTTAGTGAGCCGGTGCAAATCCGAAAGAATCAGGGCGGCTGGTTGAAGCTACAAGCCGAGGGGGACAATAGCAATATTGCCATGTAGCTGCTCGCAAGAGCCGAGGAACACCGCACCTATCTTCATACTCTTTGGGGTAGGGGGGTTTTTGCGAGGAACATAGTAGGTCTACATAGTATTTACACAGAAATTAAGATAAATAGCAGAAATACAACAGTAGCACTTGCAACACGATAAGTAATAGTATAAAGTCACATCTGTAGTATTGATTCGTATATCAACTCACACATAGGGGCACTATCATGACAACAGAAACTAAATTCTGTATCAATTGCAAACACCTGAAAGACGTTAAATGCTTTAGACCAGACGGTATTAGCTTAGTCACGGGCTTACCAAAGGTTGCTGCAACATTCGCTGAATCTGAGCGAGGTTGGGATTACGTTGGTTGCGGCAAACTTGCTAAATATTACGAGCCAAAGGAGTAAGCCATGACGCAATCTGAATGGATACTTAATCAACTCAAACAAGCACCAGTAACACCTATGGAAGCATTAGCAGGGTGTGGGTGCTTTCGCCTAGCAGCACGGATTAAAGAGTTACGCCAACAAGGTAATGACATAAAAACCAAAACACTTATCCTGCCCAACGGCAAGATTGTGGCTCAGTACCACTTGGAGGTGTCTAAACATGAAGATGCGTCATCGCCGCAAACAGTTTTGGTATTTCCCTGAACTCGGCGTATTTATGAAGTCGCATACACGCAAAGTTATTTTTTGCAGAACAAGTTACGTTTTTTAAGGATTAAAAATGAACGATAGAGACGATTTCGCCCCCGCAGTACGCAATTCTGCATGGTGGTCTGGTGATTCACGCATGGCAGCTAATGGTAAGGCTGTAGAGGCTATCCTGATTAAGCAGGGTAAGTACGAACGTGAAGATATATCAGACCTAGAGCCAGTCAAGATGGGGCACATTATGCAGCCCTTGATTGGCAGACTTGCACAAGATCATTTAGGCTTTGAAATTAAGGAAGCAGATTATGCGCTCTCTCACAGTAAAGAGGCTTGGCTTAAGTCGCATTTCGACTTCATATCGGTCGATGGAACGACTCTTATTGAAGCCAAAAATTATAATGCCCAAGTTCGCAACAAGTTCGACCAAGACGAGAACCGTGTACCAGCCGCAGATTACGCACAGTGTTTACATGAAGCTGTTGTACACAATGTCTCAAAAGTCGTGCTGGCTGTACTCTTTGGCGGTCAAGAGTTCAAAACATTCGACTTTCACTTTAGTGACCAAGAGAAAGATGCCTTCATTCAAGCACAAGCTAAGTTGTGGGCTTGCGTGGTATCGGGCGAAACGCCAACCCCAGAAAGTGTTGAGCAAACCAAATTTGCCTACCCAACCTCATCACCCGATACAGTTATTACAGCTAACAAAACAATTGAACAAGCCGTTGACTATTTGCGACAGGCTAAGAGTCAAATTAAAGCACTTGAACAAAAAGCGGAAATTGTGGAATTACAGATACGCAACTTAATGGCTGATAAGGCTGAGATTCGTGGCGTAGACGGTACTACGCTTGTGACATGGAAAAGTGCAGCAAGTAGTAAGCGGTTTAGCGTAGATGCGTTTAAAACAGCTATGCCAGATATTTATACAAAGTTTATCGTCGAAATGCCCGGTTCACGCCGGTTTTTAGTCAAATAAGGGGCACATTATGAGTAACATTATTCCGTTTCAAGATATGCAAAGTATGGCGAGTGCTATAGCCAAGTCAGGGCTATTTGGCATGAAGAACGAAAACGAAGTCTTAGCACTAATGGCAGTAGCTCAAGCAGAAGGTTTGCACCCAGCCACGGCAGCAAGGGATTTCCATATTATCCAAGGTAGACCCGCACTCAAAGCAGATGCGATGCTTGCACGGTTTCAGAACGCTGGCGGTAAGGTCGAATGGACTATTTACACCGATACCATTGTTGTCGGTGTTTTCTCACACCCTAATGGCGGCAGGGTAAGCATTGAATGGACTATTGAACAAGCCACACGCATTGGGTTAGTTAAGCCCGGCAGTGGGTGGCAGAAATTCCCACGGGCTATGTTGCGTAGTCGTTGTATCAGCGAAGGCATTAGAACCGTGTTTCCGGGCAGTGTGACGGGTTTTTATAGTCCAGAGGAAGTGCAAGACTTTGAACCTAAAACAAAGGATATGGGGCGTGCAGAAACCGTTGTGTTGAAGCCTTTGCATGAGGTGTATCAACCACTGCCTGACCCGTCAGAAATGGCTGTAGAGGACGATTTAGAGACTCCTGAGCCTATTGGCACAATTCCTCTTATGGTTCCAGATATGGAAGATGCGTATTTGATGGCTAAAGACGTAGAAGATTGGATTTACCAGTTTGCAACCTTGTGCGAAAAGATTGGAAAGTCGAAAAAACTTAATGGCGGGGAGAAGAAAGAGAAATGTAAAGCTCTCGCCCGTGCCAATGAAGGTTACATCGAGACTTTTACCAGTATCCAGAAAACAGTCTTAAATCAATCAATCGCTAATGCAGGAGAGCAAAATGGCTGAGTACCAAGGCGAATTCAAAGTACCAGATGGGAAAGCATATTGCTTTCAAGTCAAAGAACGTAAGAGTGAATTTGCTCCTGAGTTTAAAGGTGGCATGGTACTCACCCGTGATTACAAGGCAGGGGAAACAATTAAGTTAGCAGTGTGGGCACAGACTACTAAGACAGGCAAACCTTGGGTTAAGGTGGCAGAGGAAACTGATGCTTGGAAGAATCAAGACGGTAGACCTACGCAGTATCCCAAGGAAGTTAACAATATTGATGACAACGAAGTACCTTTCTAGGGTTAACCCGTATGCGTCATGTATTGCACTTACCTTACCCGCCTAGTATCAACAATTACTGGATAGCCTCTGGTCACAGGAGGTTTATCAGTAAGCGTGGTCGTGACTTTAAGTTAGCAGTACAGGAGTATGTTGCAGTGCAGCAATTAGAATCTTTTGGGGGGGCGTTAGTGGAAGTCAATATCATCTTGCGCCCAAGAAATCTATTGCTAATGGACATTGATAATTGCGTGAAGCCTATCTTAGATTCTTTGCAAGACGCTGGGTTATTTGATGATGATAAACAAGTAGGTTACGTTTCGGTACGCAGGGGTATATTCATTCCAGATGGCAAATGTATTGTGGCTGTAGAGCTTCTCAGTGCCCCTGAGAGTAGCGAACTCTGACGCTGTTACGAGCCATCCCCGGCATGGTATTCAGAGTAGCCGGGACTAACACTCACAGGGGATAGCAATGAACGAACACTTACTAGCAGAAGCAAAGGCACTACAAGCTGACCTTAAATGGTTCATTGGTGCTTGCAATACCATCGCTGAACAAGATGCACAGATGCTTGTTCACTTAAGCAATGTCATGGTTGAGCTTATCAAGGGGTATGAAGATGCAAACGCCGCACACCACTAGCACAGGGGTCAAGATAGGTAGTCGCTATACCAAACCATTACCTAGAGAATCAGACCCAGATATGTTGGCATGGCAAAGAGCTATGTTGCCTCCGCTTAAGAAAGAATTTAAGCATTGGGGCAAAAAAATCATTGCTTGCATCGTTATATCCGGTTTACTTTTTACTTATTGGAGTTTTTATGTCTAAGATTTTTATAGCAACACCCATGTATGGGGGTATGTGTACGGGTAGCTACACTCAAGGTGTGCTTAACCTTGGCAACATCTTGCGGGAGCAGGGTATCGAATCAATGATGAGCTTTATGTTCAATGAATCGTTGATTACCCGTGCAAGGAACGCTCTCACGCAAGCCTTTCTTAAGACTGACTGCACACACCTGATGTTTATTGACGCTGACATTAACTTTAATCCGCATGACGTTGTAACGATGCTACGGGCTGACAAAGATGTACTTGGAGGTATCTATCCCAAGAAAGAAATCAATTGGGCTACGGTCAGGCAAGCGATTGCTAATGATGTGCCTGATGAGCAGCTTAAATACCACACAGGCAGCTTTGTAGTTAACTTGGTCAATTATGCGCCTACGATTACCGTGCCAGTAGACCAGCCTGTAGAAGTGCAGAACATGGGTACAGGGTTTCTACTAATAAAGCGTGAAGTGTTCGATAAACTTAAGCCTACTGTCCCATCGTATTCAAATGACGTTTCTGACCTTGGAAACACGATTGGGGCAAAGGAAGTTATCCATGAATACTTTGCCACAAGCATTGAAGAATCCACTAACCGCTTACTGTCTGAGGATTATCACTTTTGTTCAATCTATCGGGCAATGGGTGGGCAAATCTGGGCAGCACCGTGGGTGGTATTAGCGCATATTGGAACGTATGCTTTTGAAGGGAGGCTACTAGCCGCACCATGAATAACTTCACTCAAGATTGGTTTAGCCACAACATTCCTAACTTTCAAATTATCTCTAAGATGTTGCCAGAGTGCAGCAGTATCCTAGAGATTGGTTGCTTTGAAGGTAGGGCAACCTGTTGGATGCTAGAGAATATGCTGCCGATAGACGGAGCTATTGTTTGCGTAGACACTTTCAAAGGTTCAGAGGAGCATAGCCTTTTGCAATTAGACGGTCTCTTTGAGCGTTGGAAAACTAATGTTGAGTGGGTACGCAAAGAAGGTCAGCGTTGCTTTGGTTTACAAGGCAAAAGTTATGACGCACTGGCTGAATTGATTATCGACAATTACAAGTTTGATTTTATCTACATTGATGGCAGTCACACCGCCTACGATGTGATGACAGACGCTTGTATGGCTTGGGGGATGCTTAAACAGGGCGGCATCATGCTCTTTGATGATTACCTATGGCAAGATATGCCGGGCTTGCTGCATCGCCCCAAACTAGGCGTAGATTTCTTTACTACGCTGTTCTCAGAGCAAAACCAACTGTGCTTGTTAGGCTATCAGTACGCTTTGCGTAAACTTTAACGCTTGGCTGTGCGCTTACTCTTACGAAAGGCTTTAGCAGTAGGCGCACCTTTACTACCGGGCTTTCTCATACGCTCTCCAGAACCTTTTTCGATTCTGGCACGTTTCTTGTGAATATTTGCATATAGTCCGGCTTTCATCTGCTACACCCCCATCTTCTTCTAGCGGCTCGACCACGTTCACCCTTCCAAGACTTAGACCTTGCACAAAAAGACTTGTGACGAGGATTCTTTGGGTCTTTTGTTGGTGCTTTAAGTTTACTACCTGTTGCACGATTAGTCTTAGCTCGACCTTTAGCCGTTAACCCAGCACCCCTGCTTACGGGTAACTTCTCACCCCTGCCAACAGATAAATTAGGATTTTTAGCCATAGCGTCTCTATGAATAGTTAAACAATTCAAAGTGTGGGCTATCGGATTCACCACGCTCATGAATGGTGTCATCCATGTCCCAATTACCACCCCAGCGAATTTTTACACCAAGCTCCGTAGCCGCAGCAAGCATTGCGTTTGCTACTTGGTCAAATCGGTTGAAATCGTTCCAATCAATTGGGTAAGGAGCGAGGTCTACAGCATGACCATATCCATCTGCCTGAATACCGTGCGTTCCTGATGTTTGAACCCATGTGACAATAACTCCGGGCTTGGTTCGCCCTTGTGCCCACAACTCATCTTGTCGTGCTTGTGAACGCACACCTTCTAAAACTGTAAAGTCGCACGGGCTTAACTCAAGCGCACGGTGAACAATCTCAACCAGCTTTGGGTGTACGCCTTTCAGGTTATTTAATGAGCGTTCAGAAAATGCAAACATGATTATTTCTTTTGTGAATAGAAAAGAGTCCTGTCACCAAACAAATAAAACCCAACAGCAGAGGCAAAATTATTAACTGCGGCATTGTCTTGACCTGTTAGCATCATAAACGACCATGTGCCCAACACTATAGCCCCAACAGCGGGGCGCATAAGCCTTACAACGCTTTCAACCCACGGATAGGTAGTGCCGCTACTACCTACGCTATTCATCGCTTTAAACATTTCCAAATCGGTGTTCCGCATCTGGGTGTATTCGTTAATGTTAGTGGGCTTGTATACGTCAGTCTGGATAAACCTACCAATCAAGCTCTTGCCAAGGTCTACAGCAAGAGGACCCAAAGCGGCGAGAATGGTTAGCGGGTCCATTACAAACCTTCTCCGGGCGTGATATACAAAATGCCGGTTCCTGTTGCAACAATAGCTGATACATACAAAGAATTGGTTGCTGAAGTAAAAGACTGCGGCACAGTAAACACTGCCGTTTGGTTATTGTGCAAAACAATCCCATAAGCGGGTGTACCAGACGCAGGAATTACCGCTGCGCTGCCCGTAGTTGGACTAAACCGCACAAACATCTCACCGGCTGTGCCATTGTGTATACGCACCTGATTGCAAGGACTATCTGCGTTAACAGCAACTTGAGCAGATGTTGTCGTTACATTCAAGCGAGTAGTTTTACCCATAGGCTGAAACGCAATGTTGTTAGCCATTAGATAATCCTTCCACCACCCGCATTGCCCGGTTTGCAAGTAGCTGAGTCTTTTGTATTGCTGTTGCCATTAAAATTCCACACAGCAGTAAAACCACCTTTAGGCAATTCACCGCTTTTGAATTGATTGTTGCCATCTTTGCTACCATCACGGGGGAGCTGTGGGCGAACAGACTTAGCAACTTGTTGGTCTACATCATTCGGACGCTTGAACTTTTCCATCTTGAATCCTTTCTTTTATGTTGATACAAAGATAACTAAATATTGAGAAAAATGCCATCGTTGTCAGTCTTTCCCAACTCGGCTCATACATTACCCAACACGCTAACCCAAAAGATAGGAACAAGGACAAAATCACCAGTAACCTACCAATCATCACTTCTAATGCCAACCGAACAAATGCTATTACGTTCATCTATATCCCCTTGTAAAGCATCTATTCTATTCTTCATCTTCCTCTGGGGCAAGGAATCCAGAACCCCACTCATCATCAGAAATCTTTTGCTTGAGCTTCTCTACGTTGATAGACCTGTCCAGCACCCGGCATTTGTCGGTTAAAGACGCTTGCGGGTCATTCATCACCTGTTCTAGCAACGTACTGATTGCTTTCTCAAGTGTTGGATTTATGCCTTTTTGTTTCTTACTCATTATTTCTTCTTCAAAATGTCGTACAAAGAGCCAAACGGGTCAGTAATGCTTGATAGCCCTGTTGCGGCTTGACCAGTAAGCGTATTGGTTATGGCACGCTGCAACAATTTAGGTTTTTGCAATTCAGACGCAGTTTTGTTAATGTTCTCAAGCTGCTTTTGCAACATCGTCATTTGCTGCGGAGACATTAAACCAGTTTGTTCAATCGCAGGACGCACATCTTTATTAAACGTATCTAATATAGACCTAGGAGACGAACCGGCTTTGTCTGCAAGCACTTGACGCACCGCATCCGCAAACGCTTTCTTAGCTTCTGGGTTTTCATTGATAATCGGACCCACTTCAGACCAGAGCTTACGGTCTCCTGACAAGATAATCTCTTGGGCACGGCGAGCATCAAAACTTTTGTTTAGGATTAAATCGCTAATCCGTCCACCTTCATCACTCAGCTTTGTTGCAGCAGTAGACAGCAGCCTTGAGGCTTTCTCGCCACCACGGGAGACTTCTCGCTCTGCTTTCTCAGCAGCATCCATGATTAGCTTTGCTTCTGTTGTCCTGCCTTGAGCTTGAAGTTTAGCGGCTTCCTCTTGTGCATCACTCATAGCTTTGCTTGCTACTTTTGGTGCTTTGGCAAAAAGACTTGTTGCTTCTGTTCGCAAGGTATCAGACAAAGTGCTGCGTTTTTGAGAAACAGTCTCAGCCCCACCTAATCGTTGAGCAGCCTCTTGCAATTGAGTCTTTAATGCCGGGAACTGGTCTATCCAATCCCGTGCAGGACCTTCTAGAAATGATTGAATCTTCTTTGCGCTTGGGTCACGCAGCTTATCTAATACAAACCCACGGGCAATGCTCTCTGCACCAGCTACATCGCCACCAAGCAAATTAACTAAGTCTTTTACGCCTGTCTCTGTCTTAAAGAATTTAGTACCAATATCAGCAGGGTCAGTTACAAACCTACCCATGTCAAATTCTTCCGCACCAACAATGGCTTTGCCTAACCGTGTCTTAAATTGAGTCAGCGGTTGCGAATCGTCAGCGTATTGCTTAAGAAACTTTTCCATGCTTGGAGAAAATTCTAATTGAATCTTTTCCACGGCATTAGCAAGTTTGCCAGCCATCTGTTGATTGATTGCATCAAACCCTTCAGCGGGTAAACCGTAAGAACGGTCACGCAAGAACCGGCGCACAAACTCCAAACCCTCAAACGTAACGTCTTTGCCTGTTACGGCTCCAGTTGCTTCATCAACAAACTTTGGGTCTAACGCACGAAGAATGTTTTTTAACGGCTCTTTAATTGCACCTAAGGTAGCAGTGCTTATATCTCTTTTTAATTCATCCGTTGCTTCTGTAAAAGCATTAGTTTCCTTAACTTTAGAACCTTGTTGCTCTTTGAGTGCGGCATAACCAAACGCTTCACTTTTCAATTGCTCTGCATTATCAGAACGAGTCTTTTTCAACGTATTAAAGAATGGCAACACTTTGTCACGGATTGACGTTCCAGTTTGCGTAGGCAATTGTGGAGTGCCAACTTCAGATAAAGAACCACCCGCCTCTGATAAGCGTTTACCGCCAGAGGTGCGTGCGTTTTCTGCAACTTGACGCAACCTTGCAACACGCTCCTGACTTTCACGCAATACTTGGTCTGCTTGTTGTTTGCCACGGGCTAATACGTCTTGTGCGTCAATTCCTGCCATTTGCACAGAACGACCACCTTCTACTCCTGCCTCTGCGTTAATTGCAGCAGCCCGGCTTTCAGCATTTCTTAAAATAGCATTGGCTCTATCTTTTGCACTATTTGCAAGAGCTTGTGCGCCAGTAGATAATTCATCTGCAAGTGCGTATACCCTTGCGCCAGCGTCTTTGCCTTCTAGCAACCGCTGCGCTTGTCGCTCAAGAGTTTGTGCAGCAGAATTGTATTTATCAACAATCTTTTCTGCGCCTTTCTCTAAAGCGGTATAGACAACTTTAAGCGGTTCGTCAGTCTTAACGCCGCCACGAATATCTTGAATCACACGCTGAATGTAATTCTTTTGCGCTGGGGATAATGTATTTCCTTCTATTCCTAAATCTTTTGAAATAGAGTTTGCAACAGATACTAAGTCGCCTGTTGTTGCAATGCCGGTTGCTTTCAATGCTTTACCAGCAGCGTACTTAATTAAATTGCCAAACTCAGGCGTAACAGCACCAGCCGCAAGACGCACTAACTCTTGGGTCTTTTCAGGTTTACCATAGGCTTCTGCAATTTGTGCGCCAGCCTCGCCACCAACACCAGAAAGAAACCCAGCACCAGCCGCAGCAGGACGAGCCATTTGCATTGCTCTGCCTGTCATCATTAAGAATGGAGCAGCAGCAGCAGTAGGGGGAAAAGATGCCGCAGCCATACCCGCACCCATTGTTAACTCAGGTGTGATTGCGCCAATTGCCGTACCAAAAATAGCTTCTTCACCAAAAGATTTTAATCTGTCTATTGCGGTTTTCTTTGGTTTAGGTTCATCAAGAAGATTTCTTGCGCTGCCAGTATCTTCAAGCAAATTCCTGCCGCTTGGCACTTGTTGATTAGTCGCATTGTTTACCTGACTCGTCTCAGTCGTAGTAGACGTTGATACATCAGGTTCAGCCAATAGGTTCCTACCCATTTTTATTCCTCTAAATAGTAACCACGGGCTTTCAATCGTTTCAATGCTTCAGCTTCACTTAAATTGCCAGCTTTCATAGTGGCTTGCAAGTCAGCACGGGACATTGGCTTAGGAGTCATTTGATTTATGTTTCTTTCAAATGCAGTCAAATCTCCTGACGTTGCAATAGCTCCACGGACTCTATCACTAACCAAAGACTCGCCATTCTTACCACGCAAGATTTTGTTTATATCTGCAACATTCCAAGTTACCAATTTGGCAATATTATCTTGTACAGATTGAGCTTGTTTTAGTTGAGCTTCTGTTCCACCCGCAGATTGCAAATCCTTTACTGCAATTTCAGTGACTTGTTTCAACATGGCAAGATACAGATAATGATTTATTTTTGAATCACCGGCTCTTGGACGAATTGCGTCGAGTTTCTTAATTGCACCTTCAGTTGCACCAGATGGTCTACCGCTTGATTCAATGGTTGCAACAGCACGAACAACGCCAGCGTGAACTTGTTGCAACGCTCTGTCCTCTGCCGGAGTAATAGATTGCGATAACAAACCAACCGCTGCGCCAGTTACAGAAGTTTCAGGCTTTGTAATTAAGTCACCAGCAACAGGTAAGTTTGCACCAATAGGACTTGAAGCTAAGTTTTCAATCTCATAACCCAACAAAGTAGCAGCAGAAGCCATAGCAGAGTTGTATCTAAACTGTACCGCACCGCCACCAGCAACACCTGTTCCACGACTACTTGGAGGAGTAAGACCTTTTGAACCTTCAATCTTTGTAATCTTCTTTGTTACTTCATTGTATTCATACAAATATCCGTCTGTGCCCTGATATTGCTTAATTGGTCCAAGAGTAACGTCTTGTGTAATTTTCAATTCTTGTTGTCGTCTGGTTTCAGCTCCAGCGTTCCACTCAATAATTTTTTGAGCATTGCTTGCCGCAGAAAGATTGGTTTGCTTGATAGTGTTTGCAGCAGTCAACGCTGTGAACGCATCCTCACCCGCAACTTTAGCCGCAACAATTGAACCGTTGTATTGAGCCGCAATTTCAGCAAACTTTAATTTAGCCGCTTCTTTATCGGTAGCTGATAACTTACTTGCTAACTCAAGCTGCGTTTGTGCATTAGTTGACAATGCTTGCAGCCGTTTCATGTTGGTTTCAAACTCTTTAAAGGCTTGCGAAATCATGTCCGCACGACCTTTTTTGTAACCAGACACAATTCCTGTCATTGACGCAAGAACATTGTTTGCAGATTGTTTGCCAGATGAACCAAGCATTGCGCCAGCAATTGCAACAAGACCACCAAGCGCAGAGAAGTCAGCAACAGTTTCTTTTGGCACTTCAAATGGTGTAGTTAATTGTCTACCAATATCACCAACTTGTTTTTGACCCGCAACAACTTGCTCTCTATAGCGAGATTCAATTGGTTCGTATGTTTCACGTTGTTTTGTCGCTAATATTTGGTCAACATCTGATTGTGCTTTAGCTGCTAATTGGCGAGTCTTAGACGCAGCACGAACTTCTCCGGGCAACCCAGACATTTGCGTATTAAGTGCGTCATCTAACGCCCGTGTATCAACAACAGGTTTATCAACAGTAGTTTCTGATGTTACAGCCATGATTTATCCTTATGTCGTAGCGGGTGCAGTAGGTTTAACGCCAAACCCAACAGACGCTAATTGACCAAACAAGTTTTGCAATGATGTTGCTGTTGCTTTGTCATTAGCCAACGCAAGGTTAATTGCAGCCATTGTGTATTGGTCGGCAATTCCAGCTTGTTGTAAACCTGTGTTAATTGCAGCAACTTGCATACCGTTGGCAGCTTGAAGTGCTTGCTGGTTCATACCAATAGCAGCCGATTCATATTGTGCGCCTTGACCATAAGTGCCCATACCTGTTGCGTATTGTTGTTGCAACAGATTTGCTGTGGCTTCAGATTCAGCAACACCAGCTTGCATTGCGCCTACACCACCACGCTTGCTAATGTTTTGTCTAGCTTGTGCTTTTAATGCCGCCAATGACCGCTGCCCGGCAGGAGTCAATGTTCCTGACAATGCTTGAGACATTAACTGTTTTCCTAACTCACGTTGTGGTGCACCTAACGCTGACAATTCAGCGGCGTTTATTCTGGTTTGAGCAAGAATGTTTGCGCCAAGGTCACGCAATTGCGTTTGAGCAATTTCACTACGAGCTAACACTGGAGGAGCTAATGCTTTAACTTCTGCGGCAGCGGCAGCACCTTGTTGCGCTGATTGCTGACCTTTTTTCGCACCAAACGCACCAATACCACCAAGGATGCCTAACCTAGCAAGAGTTTCAGGCGTTAACAATTTTGATAATGCGTCACCAGACTTTTCAAGAAATGATTTTTCTGGAGCTTGATAATTACCAGTTCCAGCAGGCATTTGACCCGCAGCCGCTTGTCTAAATTGTTGTTCAGTATATTGCGGAGGAGCCGGTTGAGCCGGAGTGTAATAGTCATAATTCCCTGCTTCAGGAATATATTCCGGCTGTTCGTTTGGATAAAATATAGTTGCTTGCCCCTCTTGCGGCAATTCGCCACCGGGATAATATTGCGGATATTCTTCAGCAACTTGTTCTGGCGTGTAAATTTCTCCAGTATCAATGTTGCCAAAACCGCCCATAAAATCTTCGTCTTCAAACTCAGGCAACCCGGTATCGGGGTTAATTGTTCCTGAACCGCCACGGCGTTTAAGCAACGCAGCTTCTTTAGGCGTAATGTGAGCAAGCACCGTATCTCTGCCACGCCCTTTAGAACGTATCATCTCTGCTAGAGCAACCATATCTGTGCCTAGCGATTTACCTAAGGTCTTGCTCATACATCACTCCCTGTTTCGTCTTTGAACCTCAGAGACGCTGTATTCCATACGGTCTGTTGTTCTCCAGAACCCGCAGGACTTTCAATTGCTGCACCGGGGTCTCCTACACGCAATGCTTGAGCTAATGCTTGTGAGCCGGGGCTTGCTGTAGTTTCTGTTGGAGAACTGGACGCATAAACGCCACCAGTTTCATAAGTTTGTCCACTAGGCGTATATCTTACAGATGGTGTTGTGCCACCGGCTGCTGTTCTGCCCGGTGTTGTGCCGCTAGTTGGAGGAGTCCTAGCTGTTGAAGTTGTAGTAGAACCTTGGTCTGCACCTGTTTGTGGGTCAAATAGACTAGATAAGTTTTGACGAATGTACGCACCGCCAAATCCTCTTGCAGTCTTTTCCGCAATATCAGAAAGTTTGGCAGCAGTTTGAGCATCTTCTGTTAATACAGGATTACCCTTATTGTCGTAGACAAACATTCCTTCTTCATCTGTAACATAATCTTCTGCTGTTTGACCGTCACTTAAAAATCCTCTTGGCAACAATGCAGATGTTAATCCTGCCGTACCACCTGAAATCGCACCCGCTGTAAGTGATTCTTCTAAATCTTGCCCTCTTAATTGAGCAGATGTAAATCCTGACGCAGCACCTCTTGCACCGGCAGCAACCGATGGATTTGTCCCGGCAGGAAGGGCAGCACCAACAGCACCACTAACCGCACCGCCAACACCACCCGCAGCAGCACCTTGGAAAGCACCTTCCCACGGGTCACGACCACTTAATTCTGCATTAACACCACCCGCAGCAGCTCCCGTTGCCGCACCAGCAAGAGCAGGAGCGACAGCATTTGCTACTTGTATTGATGTAATGGCTCCTTCAATACCTACTGCAAAAGCCTCTGCACCTATCAATGCTGTGCCCAAACCTTCAGCAATAAATGGCGCAAGGTAAGGCGCAGCTACAGCCGCCACAACAGCAACTCCAATCATTACATAAGTGCGTGCAGAGCCGCCCATGTCATAAGTCCATTGTGTACATATAAACAGGTTTCATTTCGTTGCCTATTTGTTGTGTGGTCTGAGTAATTTTAACGGGCATCCCAGAGCGTTCAACCAATTGTTTAAAGATTGGCTGGTCAGAATAAGTAAAGCCTTGTTTGATTCCTGCGTTTTTAAGAAATTTAGCTAAAAGTTTAAAGTGAGACACCATTGTTTTAGGGTTATCTACTGTAAAGGTATGCACTTCAACCGTTGATGGAGGAGTACGCATAAGCAAAAATACAGTATTACCAATCTTTGCTGTCTGAATATTTTGATTACTTATTTTTAATTTAGCAATTGTTTCAAGGATTTGTTGTGGATTAAATCCATTTCTTTGTGCATCTTGCCTAATTATTTCAGGAGTAGATAATTGATTGCTGGATTTTCCTTCTTTATCTTGAGCAAGCACACCCAATATATCTGCATTATTTCCAGATAAACCGTTTTTTTTGGTGGCGGGGGAAGGATTTTCCATTTTCAACTCGATAAATTAAGCGCAGCAGCAATTTGTTGATGAATAAATAGGTGTGATGCTACCCAATCATAGAAATCATCTTCTTTATTAAAGTCAACATCAAGCATATTAAATGGATTATTTAGTCCTAAAAGAGACGCAAAAGACTGATGTTCGTCTTGATGTGGCAGCAACCAATCGTCCAAATTATCAATGTTTACGTCAGTAATTGGGTACGCAGGAACCCTAACACCCGCATCCATGAAGGTTTCACGAAATAATTGGTGCTGAACCCCGTTTTCAAACAAGAATTCGCCCAATGAATCCACATCGCCAAACTTAACAATAGAAAGGGTTGCAAAATTCATTACTTATCAACCTTGGTGTCTAACTTATCAAATATCTTTTCTAACATGGCTTCAATCTTGTTGTACTGAGATTCCATGTCGGTTTTCTTAACGTAACTGGTCGGCAGATCAATCTCAATCTTTTTAATGTCATCTTTAAGATTTTGCACAGCGTCCCACAATTGGCGAAAGAACCAACCCGCTACAGGTAAAGCGATACCAAACGCAAGGTTAATAATCTGCTGCCAATCCATCTTAGAATGTTCCTGTTGTGCCGTTGCGACCAAAAATGTTTCCAATAATCATCCAGTTTGCACCATCCGACTGTAATTGAAACCCGTCATACTGACTACTTAAAACTTTATTTGCTGTCCCATCAATTGTCTGTGATGAAGTGGTCGTAATAGTCACGGTGTTGGCTGTGCTGTCTACTTTCTTGATGATGTAGACTTGTCCTGTTGCGCCAACAGAGGTGGGTAAGGTAAGAGAGAACGATGCGGTAGTCGCATTACCAAGCACGGTGTAATCAAGTGTTGTCAGCGTGTATGCGGCATTTTTGGTTGCTAATGCTTGTCGAATACCGGCTGCTGTTGTGATTCCATTAAGCGCAGTTGTGCTTGTTGCACCTGATACGCTTGAGCCAATAGCAATGTTTGTGGTCGAGCCGCTTAGACCTCCTGTGCCGATGTTTACAGTTTTAGTGTTGCCTGTGGTAGTTGCGCCTGAACTAAATCCATTTGTTCCCGTACCAGTAGCTGACCCAAATGTGTTTGTGCCGCTTGAAAATACGTTGGTGTTGCTAAATGTTTGACTAACGGCAAGTCCGGCAAGTGTTGTGTCAAGGTTTGGTACGATGTAAGTGCGAAGTGTTGCAGTTGAAATACTAGCCAAATTAAATCTGGCTTGTTTAGTCGTATCGCCATCGTCTTGCAGCGTGAATACGTTGTCTGCGACTGTGATGCTGGTGTTGCTAATTGCACCGCCCGTAATGGCTACGTTATTAGCATCTTGCGTAGACATTGTACCCAAGCCTGTCACCGCACTATTGGCAATGTTGATGGCTACGTTAACTACGTTTGTAGCCTGTCCTTGAGCATTGATTGTGACTTGTGCAACAGTTGATGCGTTACCGTAAGTCCCTGCCGTAACAGCAGTGTTGGCAAGCGCAATTGTTCCTGTAGTCGTAATAGGACCACCAGTTAAGCCCGTTCCAGTAGCCACATTGGTTACTGTGCCGTTACCACCGCCACTACCGCTTGTGATTGCTACTGTCTTTAACATATTTACATTCCATCGCCGTTTGTGATGTAGATTGATGCGTTGCCCGTTGCTGTCACACCTGTAAAGTATGCGTTAGGGACAAACGTAAGAATCTCATCTGTGCCGGGCAGCAATGGCAATGCAATCTGTGAACTAGTCACAATCGTTGCATTAGCCGTAGCCAACGCTGCTGTTGTGCCATAGCCTAGAAACACCACTACGTTGCCGCTATTGATGATGCGGTACTGATTGCCACCAAGTGTGCTTGCCGTGGATTGTACGGGCGTAGGAGCAGTCGTAGCAGCCAAGAACGTGACTGTGTTGCCAAACTGTGTGAAAGCATTTGTACTCATGCTGTGGCTCCCGTTGGTGCAACGTAGTTAGGGTCATGCGCCCACTGAACAGAAGGAAGCGCAGCAAGTTGAGCAACGGTTGTACAAGCATTGATTGCCGCAACTTGAGTACCCGCTTGGTCACGAATCTCTTGCCGCCATGTGTTCCATGCGGGGTCTACTGTGCCGCCTGTCTCAACAGCTTTGACCACCATCCAATCGGTAGGCAAGAGGATTGAGTAGGCGGTAGCGTTTGTTGCGTTGACATCATTAGTCTGACATTGGGCTAGGTCTTTAGGCGTAGCGGTGTAGTTAATCTCGACGACTGTGCCGGTGTAGACAGGTGCGTCTTGTGATATCCAGTAATAGACATCTGAGGGCTGTG
>Ga0181355_1000070_pt1 | contig 35183 bp, 59 predicted proteins | sample Fa13VDMM15DN_FD_130099 | JGI IMG/M metagenome (GOLD analysis project Ga0181355, IMG submission 130099) | Freshwater viral communities from Lake Michigan, USA - Fa13.VD.MM15.D.N | ecosystem: Environmental > Aquatic > Freshwater > Lake | place: USA: Michigan | collected 2013-09-23 | reverse complement strand
TCCGGCATAGCCGGGCCTCGGGAGTACCTACGGGAAAATTTTGCCCCACCCGTCATTTACGCAGCTTTTGAGGCCAAAACTCGGGTTTTCTTAGGCGCGGCGTCCTTGGCGGCGTTGGCATCGGCCTTGCGGATGCAGGCGCGAAGCATGGCGTGGATCTCGTTGCGCCGGTGAGGGTGGACGCGGTAAAGCGTGGCGATTGAATCGGGCAGCGTGGCGATATATAGGTCAGTCTTCATTGGATTGGTTTAGTTGCGGTGGCATCTACAGGGCTACCACCGGCACCGGTTAACCTAACGACGCATGAAAGACGCCGCCCTGTTCCGGTTGGTCGACGAATGGGGCAGACGGGCTGAACGCGCAATCCCGATGTTGGCGAGAATGGCCAACAATTAACGCCAACATTCCAGCTCTTGAGAGGTAGCGCCCTCGGTATCGTAAACCGCAGGTCGTCGGTTCAATCCCGACCATCGGCTCCACTCTCTCAGAGGAGAAAGTGGGGTTTTGGGCCCCTCCTTAATTCTGGCAGAGTTGGCGATAATTCGCTGATTTTCGCCGCTTTTCTTGATTCTCGCCAAGATTAACGCCAACTGTACGGCATGGCCCGACACCGCGAGAATCTGCTCCGACTCATTCCGCTTCCCGGCGGTTCATGGCTCCTCGATGGATTCCATCTGGGCAAGCGTATCCGCAAGCAGGGGCGCGACGTCGCCGCGCTGCGTGCAAAGATGCAGGAAATGCAGGCCGTGCTCACGCAGGCGACCGAGAACATCATGGCTCCGCGCATGACTAGGCTCACCGAGGCCCAGCTCCGCGATGCCGAGGCCGCAGTGGAGCGGGCAGGGGGGCGCTCGCTTCTGGCCTGCGTGATCGCCTCCGACCGCGTCATGGTCAAGGGCGACCCCGTGCCGCTCACCCAAGCGCTGGCCGATTGGCTCGCGCATCAGGCTGAGCGTGGGCGGCAGGATGCAACGAGGTCGAATAACCTTAGCCGGTGTCGGGCGTTTACGGTTTGGCTGGCTGAGATTGGGGTGTCGAACGTGGGCGAGGTGACGCCGGAGCATTACGAGGAGTTCGTTTATCGTGGGAAGCGGGCGGATTTCACGCGGAAAAACGACGCCGCTGTGCTGCAAGCGTGGGCGAATCACTGGAAGAAGCGGCGGTGGGTGAAGGAAATTCCTTTCGAGGTCGATTTTAAGGATTTAAGTGAACGTGCCCGCGCGGTCGATTTGCCGCGCATTCTGACCCCTGCCCATACCCACGCCCTAATGGGTGCCGCAAAGCGCGCCAAATCGCAAGGAATGGCTGCTTATGTGGCCCTCGCGTGCTGGTGTTTCATGCGCCACGCCGAAGCGCTGCGGGTTTTGCCTGCCGACATGCGCCTTGACGCAAAAACCCCGACAATCGAGGTCAGACCGCGAAAACGTGGCACGGTGAGTTATCGCACCGTGACCGTACCGGCCTGCGTGTTGCCGGTGCTCATCGCAGCCAAGGCTAGGGCGCTGGCGACGGGTGAGCCGGTGGCGAGCTGCAAGCGTGTGAGTTGGGATGGGGTGAGGGAGGCGGCGGGGCTCGCCAAGCGCGGGCCGGTCAAAAACAAGAAGCGCGGGATCGTGTCGGATGTTTGGCAGGAAAATATTTTGCGGCACACGGGGCTGTCGTACCATTTTCAGCGCGGGCAGGATATTGCCGACACGACGCGGCAGGCGGGCAACTCATCGGCCACGGCGTTTGGGCATTACCTGGTCCTGCCCGAAGAAGGGGCGGCCGATGAGTTCTTTGAGGTCATGCCGCCGAATCCGGTTTAGGGTTTAGGGTAAATCCAACCCTACTCCCCAAACATATTCCACCCCCTATGTATATAGGGGGGAAAATATGTTTATAGGGGTAAGCCCTATAAAGAGCATTTTTTAGGGTAAAATATGTTTAGGGGTAAACACCCCTAAAATCGCCATATTTTAGGGTAAATATGTCTTTTTAGGGTGAAAACGCCCAAAAACGGCAAAAGCCCGCGATTAAATTACGTAGAGTAATCATCTTTGCAATGGTTTACGTAATTCCAGAACGCACGAATCCGCCAATTCACAGCCGAAAACCGCCAAAACCGCGTAATAAATTACATACGCAATGACTTTTGCAGGCACTTACATAATGAATTCAAGTTTAAGCCTAAATGTGCCAATGAATTGAAGTCATGCCGACCTCATACCAGCCGAGCGCCTATTTTTTCCGCAAATCGCTGCGTGAAGCAGCCACAAAAGAGGAGGCGGTTGAGGTCGGAATGGTCGTGATCCTTGAGCTGGAAACGCTCAAGGAGTGGGTAAGAGCGCAGGGGTTAAGGCCGCCAAAAACCCACATCCACCCCAGCGAGGCGGAGGCCAAGGGGTGGGGGCAAGAGCCCTAGGCGCTGCGCTGATCCTGCTGGGGCGGGGCGTCGTGATTGAGGTGGCGCGGTGCTATGGCGCGGGCGCTGGGCGTAACCGCCCGCGCCTTCGCCCGCTCTCCCAGCGACTCAAGCAGCATCCATCGAATCTGCTGGTTGCGGTTACGGCCTTCCGCCTCGGCGTAGCGGTTGATTTCCGCCACCAGACTTCGCTCCAGCGCAATCGAAAAGCCCATTTTATCCGCCGCTCGGTCGTGCGATTTGTTGTGTTTCATCTAGGTAAACCCAACCCATTTTAACTTATTTTCAACTTTTTTAATGAAATAGTTTGCCAGACGTAACACGGACAGGCACGACATGGGGTATGCAACCCATGCAGAAACCAAAAAACGTCAGCTTCACCCTTGCGGACGGGGTGCTCGCCCAATTGCAGAAATCCGCAAAGCAGGATGGCCGCAGCTTGAGCGGTCAGATCCGTTATCTTTTGGCCTTGGCCGTAACACGGCGGGGCACGATGAAAGGGGCCAAATGATCCCGATCATCGCCTTGGCCAGCGCCGCCTTCCTCGTGACCGTCATGGTCCTCTGCACCTGCGCCGGAAAGCCCGCCAAGGACGCCCTCGACGAGATCCAGAAGGAGGACGCCAAGTGAGCGCGACCCTCTCCGACCTGAGCCCCTCCGCGATTCAGCAGATTGTAGCCGCGATCCGCGAAAGCCAGAAGCCCCAGCCCACCGGCCTGATCCTCACGACCGCCGAGGCCATCAGCTATGTGAAAAAAGATAGTAAGTCGGGTTTTTACGCATGGGCCAAAACTTTCGGCGTCGAGCGCAGCGGCTCCGACCGCTACCCGATACACCGCCTTGACCAAGGCTTAGCGAAAGAGGCTCGGGTGAAATTCACCTCAAAAGCGGCCTGAGCCACCGCAACACTTTCCCCGGCTGATCGCCGCCCCTTGGCCGTTTTGCCTGTGGAAACGCGATAAAGACAAGGACAAGCGGAGGCGGCACGGGGTGCCAATTGGGGGACGCATACCCTCTACCGAACCAAAAAAGCCACCGACCTAGCTGGCGGGCCGCGAAATAAGGCCAGCGAAAATTTTCAGCGAAACCACAAACCACCATGCAAGACGACATACGAACCACCCACCTAAAGGCCGGTTACGCGGTCAACCGCTCCAGCACCTACACCGCCAAGGCGGACGGCTCGCCGACCACGTTGGAGGGTAGCGCGTGAGCTACTCCGCCAGCTCCGAACAGGTCAGCACCGTGGTTCGCTACTTTGAGCGACTAGGCGAGCGTCACGCAAAGCTCTTGGCGCTAATTCCTAAGGATGCCAACCAGCCGAAAAAGTTCAGAGATGCGTCCTACCGCATGAGCGAGCGGACGCGGCTCATGCAGCGCAGCCCCGAGGCACGGGCCAAGCGGGACGCCGAGATCATCGAGGCTTACAAGCAGGTGGGCAGCATCCTAGAGGCGGCGCGCCTTGCCAATTCCAGCTCCACCACGGCGAGCCGCGTCCTAGCCGAAGCAGGACTCACCACCAAGCGCCCGAAAGCACCGCAAAAGCGCAAGGGCTCAGAGCTTTACAAGAACATCGTTAGCCAAATTTCCGCCAGCAAAACCATCACACAATAACATGAGCGAAACCACACAAATCACCGTCCCCACGACAACCGCACTCGCGCCCGTTCCGCCTCGCATGGCGATGGGCAAGACCGGCGTTCAACTCCAATCGCTCGAAGAAGCCTTCCGCTTCGCCAAGGCCGTTGCCACAAGCGGCTTCGCCCCCAAGGGCATGGAAAAACCTGAGTCCATCCTGATCGCCATTCAGCTCGGCATGGAGTTGGGGCTCACCCCGATGGCCGCGCTGCAAAACATCGGCGTCATCAACGGACGCCCCGGCATCTACGGTGACGCCGCCCTCGCCCTGGTTCGCGCCTCGGGGCTGTGCCAAAGCTACGTCCAAAAAACCGAGGGCACGGGCGACAAGCTCACGGTCATCGTGACGAGCAAGCGCGTGGACTCCGAGCCGCTTGAATCCCGCTTCAGCGTGGCCGACGCCAAGCTCGCCGGTCTTTGGGGCAAGGCCGGCCCGTGGACGCAGTACCCCGAACGCATGCTGCTTTTCCGCGCCCGTGGTTTTAACCTGCGCGACAATTTCGGCGACGTGCTCAAGGGATTAAAAACCACCGAGGAGCTGGGCCACATCGCAGCGGATTTACCCCGCAACGTCACTCCGTCGAAAGCCGAAACGGTGGCGCTCGAAACCCCGATTAACCCGTTCGCCTCCGACATCGCCAGCACCGAGGAGGGCGCACAATGAGAGTCATCCTAGAGCTTGAACAGGGCACGCCGGAATGGTTGCAAGCCCGCTGCGGTCGCCCCACGGCCTCGCGCTTTTCCGACATCATCACCGCCGCCAAGGGCGATTTGAGCAAGTCGGCCAAGGGTTACATCCGCGAACTGATCGGCCAAACCTTCTGCCCTGAGTGGAGCTACATTTTTAAGAGCGCCGACATGCAGCGCGGCAACGACCTTGAGCCCGAAGCGCGGGAGTCGTTTGCCAAAGCTACCGGGCTGACCGTGGCGCAGGTCGGGTTTTGTATCCGTGACGACGGCATCACGGGATGCTCGCCCGATGGACTCATCACCGACGCCGCTGGCGAATACATGGCGGGGCTCGAAATCAAATGCCCGTCGCCCAAGGTGCACATCGGCTACGTTTTAGACGGCGGTTTGCCCGACGATTACAAGCAGCAGGTGCACGGCAGCATGGCCGTTACCGGCCTCACCGAGTGGCACTTCTGGAGCTACTTCCCGGGCATGAAGCCGCACCACGTCATCGTTCACTGGGATGACTACACGGAAAAGCTCGCCGCCTCACTTGATGCGTTCGTGGCCGATTACAAAGCAGCCCGCTACCTCGCCCTCCCATTACTCCAAATCGACAAAGCCTAATTTATGACCGAAGAACAAAACACCCAACTGATCAGCGCAATCAAGTCGCTGGATCTGACGATCCGCGAACTCACCGAAGCCGTGAAGGCATCGGTCAACCGGCCTACACCGGCACAGTCCTACTTGCCGCCGAAAGCCCTGCCCACAAAGTCTTTTAACAACGACGAAATCCCGCAGCCCTCCGAGATTATCGCCAACGCGGGCGACGTGCTGATTCATTTTGGCAAGCGCAACGGCGAGCCGATTTCGCAGCTTCCCGCAAACTCGCTGCGCTGGTACGCCACCGACCAAGAGCCGCGCCTCAACAACCAAGGCGAGCCGTTCCCGCCGCGCCCAGCTGAGATCATGCTCAAGAACGCCGCTCGCACGCTGTGGCACATGAATAAAGGAACGCTCGTTGGTGCTGCGCCGGTGGCCACGCCTGCCGCGCCTTCCGCCAACACCAGCCAAGGCGAAATTGATTCTGATGTCCCGTTTTAACACCATGATCAACGACCACCTTAGCGCCCTGATTGCGATGCACCCCGGCATGGCGCTGCACGGCAGCGCATGGAGTAGCGGCATCGAGTGGCGGGCCATCGAAACTTTCGTCACTTTAGATTACCGCCCAGCGGGGCATTACATTAAAACATGCAAGCAGCGAATGGGCTTCGGCGAAACCCCCGAGCTGGCGATTGCCGATTGCCTACTGGCTACCGTGAAAACCGAAATCGAAGCCTACTAATGATCGCCGAAATCCTCACCGCCGCGCTCGTCGTGAGCGCGGTGTTTACGGCCTACCAAGTGGGCAAAGCGCGTGGCACCTGCAAGGGCCGCGCCCTGGGGTGGTGTGATTACCACTTCGATCAGATCGACAAAGACAAAGCCCGCCGCGAGCCGGACGGGAAGTTTAAGACCACCAAGAAAACCAAGACCAAAACAGCATGACCATTTCCACGACAGGACAACGTACCATTGAACGCGCCCTCGCCTCCGGCTGGGTGCACGGAAACCGCGTATGCGGGCCAGGGCGATTCCTCAAAATGCCCAAGGCCGAGCGCGCCGAACTCCGCAAACTGTTTGCGCGTAAACGCTAAGCCGTAACACGGCGCAACACGGACACCACATGGAAACATTTGAATTTTACGCCGCAGGAGATCCCAAAGGCCAGCCGCGCCCCCGCGCCTGCGCCTTTCGGGTCGGCGGTAAATACACGGCGCGCATGTACGACGCGGGCACGTCTGACGAATGGAAGGCGGCAGTCGTCAAAGCAGGCACCCGCCACCGCCCCGACGCACCGCTCACCGGCGCAGTCAAAGTATTCCTGTCGTTTTATTTTGCCCGCCCGCGCACGCATTTTTTCACCGGAGCGCGTGCCGCCGACCTGCGCGACCTCGCCCCCACTCGGCACACGATCAAACCCGACGCCGACAATCTGGCCAAGGCCGTGCTCGACGCTCTGACCGACGCGGGCTGGTGGAAGGACGACTGCCAAGTGACCCCGCTTTTAATCTCCAAGTTCTACGCGGACGCCGAGCGCGGGCCGGGCGTGCTCATCACGGTCAACGTCATCGACCTTTAAAAACATGGAATGGCTCAACATACACACCAGCACGCTGGACTCGCCCGAGTTCATCGGTGCCGATCCGAACCAGCGCGCAACGTGGCTGTGCCTGCTACGCTACTGCGCAGGGCAGGAAAACGGCGGAGTTATCGAGGGCGGCTTCGAGTGGTCAGACCGCAAGCTGCAGCAGCTTTTGCGCATTACCCGATCCGAACTTGTAGACCGCTGCCTGCTTTGGCGGAAGTCGGCGGGCGACTCCATCGAGGTGAACTTCTACCCACTCGCCAAGGAGAAGCAGGTGCAAGCCAACCGCGTGAACGCTATCGCCGGAGCTGCGGCCCGTTGGGAAAAGCGCGAAGCCGATGCCACCTGCCATCCGGTTGGCAATGCGGTCGGCATCGGTTTCGCTGATGCGGAAGGGAAGGGAAGAGGAAGGGAAGAGGAAGGGAAGAAGAAGGCGGCGGGCGATGTCGTCAAAGAGCCGAAAGCGCCCAAGCCCCCAAAGGCCACCGACGCCGAGTGGCTGGCATCGCTCAAGACTTCGCCCGCCTACACTGGAATCGACATCGAGCGCGAGCACGCGAAAGCGGCGATGTGGTGCGAAACCAAGCGCCGCAATCTTTCCCGCGCTTTTTTCATCAACTGGCTGAACCGCGCTGAAAAGCCGATGAGCAGCACCAACTCAAAACCATTAGCCATCCACTCCAATGCGTGGTGATACCCAAACGACCACCGCAAGCGCCGCGCTGGGCGACATTGCCGCCACCTTCGCGCAAGCGTGGGGCGTTGATGTGGATTCCCTGCGGTCTGGGGCGATTACAGACCACGAAGCGGTATCGACCCGACTTGTGGCCGAAGCACGCGCCAAAGACGCCGCAAACCGTTTTGCCCGTGACATCGGCAGCGAGTACCAAGTGAGCGACTGGAATCACCCGGCGATGCAGCCCAACGCGGCGCAGATTAAAACCGTCCTAAGCTGGACACCTGGCGCTCGCGGCCTGCTCGCATCGGGGCCGACGGGCACGGGGAAGACCCGCGCAATCACGGCGCTTTACCGCAAGCTGGCGCTGGATGAGGCCCGCGAGGTGCGCTACTTTTCCGCCGCCGATTTCTTCTTTACCCTTGGCCAGCAGATCAAGTTCGGGCGCGACGATGCGCAGGGGTGGGTCGTGGAAATGGCGAAGAAGCCGATCTTCATTCTCGACGACCTAGGGCAAGAGGCGCTGCAACGCTCGCAGGAAGATTGGGCGCAGAGCTGGTTTTTCCGATTTCTGGACATGCGCCGCGAGCGCGGACTGCCGCTGATTGTTTCGACCAACCTCACGCCCGACCAGATGAGCGGCACCACCGACAAGCGGGCGCAGCGCAGCGACCCTATGATTCAGCGCCTACTTGACCTCTGCACGGTGGTTAAATTCACGCGAGCCACGCCATGAGCGAGCCCGCAAAATTCACAACAATAACCGGCAGCGACTGGGCGCGCTCACTACGCGCCGCCCGAGAGCGCCGACTCACTTCAACCCAACGCTTAATCCCTCCAATGAAAATAAAACTGATTGAAAACGGCCAAGCGCCAACGCGCGCCCACGCCAACGACGCCGGCCTTGACTGCTGCGCCCGTGAACCCGCCGTGATTGGCGCAGGTTACACGGTGAAAATCCCGCTCGGCTTCGCGGTGCAACTGCCAGACGGCTTTGAAATGCAGATCCGTGGCCGTTCGTCCCTATCGGCGCGCGGCCTACTCTGCCACATCGGAACGGTGGATTCCGGTTATCGCGGCGAAGTGGCGGCAATAGTGACCAACCTCACGCATTACCCGATAACGATTGAGTCGGGACAACGGGTGGCGCAAGCCGTGGTAGCGCGCATCATGCTTGCGGCGCTGCCAGTCGTTGCCGAGCTGGATTCGAGCGAGCGCGGCGCGGGCGGTTTTGGCTCAACTGATAACTAAAACGAAAAACAATATGGACAATTTAACTGACGAACAATTCGCGGAAATGGTGGAGGCGCAATGCTCTCCAGCGCGTAAACGAATCGAAAACCTAGAGCGGGAGAACGCACGGCTACAAATGGAGCTAGATGCGAGCTGCAACGCCGAGGAGCTGCGTCAAGTGCGGGCCGAGAACACCAAGCTGCGGGAGTGCGGAAAAGCTCTGCGTGACGCGCTCGCTTTTGAGTGCCACAAAATCGGCGACGCGCCGCGAGAGATAGACGCATGGGATGCCTTGGTGTCTCCATTGCCCAATGAAAGTCGTCCTGATGAGTGGACCACCAATTGCATGCGATATAAATTATACGCTGAGATTGAGGCGGAAAACGGACGGATCAGGAAAGCTTTAACCAAACTAGCATCGTGGGGGCCGGACTGCTTGCCGGACGTGTGCTCGAAAGAACAAGTGGATGAATACAATCGAGACCATGCGGCCGCTTTGGCTGTGCTAGACGGGGTCGATAAGCGGTCAACCGAGAGCCAAGGGCAGAGTGACTGGCTGGATAAGGCGGGACCGCTTAGCATTTACACCGAGATCAAGCTGCCTCTTTCCGATTCCTGATTGCCCAACGCTCAAGCTGACTCATGACCACTCTACCTGATAGTTGGGCGGTCGTTGTATCCCTTCCGAATAACTAAATAAATTACTGAAATGAACGAAGACCAAGAAGCTAAAAACATTGCATACGAGGCTTGCACCGAACGCCAGCCGATGCCGTCGCGTAATTTACGGCCCGCAATAATTGCCGGAAAATGCGAAGAAATCGGCGAGCGGTATATAAAAGAAAAGCGATGGGTGGACGCCACATACGCTTTTCGCGTAGCCTGCTATTACTGGCAGACCGATGAATCCGGTCATTGATTGCCCAACGTTAAAGCTGAGCCGCGACCCTAACACCTGCGATAATCGAACCATTAGAGTGACAAGCAGGGTCGTTGGCTCCAGCGCTTGGTTGGGCTCGGATGCTCGTTTCCGTCTCCTAAATCTATTTTGATTTATTTTGATTTAGTGCTTGCAATCAATCAAAACGCTCTTACGGTCTAACTCATGAACCTACTTAACACATCCGACCGCATTAAAAACGCCCGCATTGCTAGCGCCGCGCAGAAGCGCGCCGACCATTTCTTCAAGGTCGCGCAGAGCTTAGGATATGCTGATGCGCAGATTGCATATAACTACATGGGCGATAAATTCACGCAGATCGCTCGGGTTGCTGCTCCATCCATCAACGCAGCAATGGCCGCATGAGCGCAGGAGGAAAACGCAAAGGTGCAGGCCGCAAGGCTGGCCCCGCTCGGGTCGCTGTGACGGTGAAGGTGGACGAATACACGTCATCCCGCTTCCGCCTTTACTGCCACATCACGAAGCTCAGCCAAGCCCGCGCATTCGAGCGACTGGTTCGGGATGCTTCATTGCCCAACGTCTAGCTCAGAGACGACCACTCTCCCTGACTCCCGAACCATTAGAGTGCCAAGCGTGGTCGTTCTCTGTAGCGCTTGGTTGGGCGTCTTTGTATCCCTTCCGAATAAAACTAAACGAATTTATGATAACCGAAAAAATAAAGAACGAGGTGCGTATGTCAGTATTTAGGCCGCTGGAACAGGCCGCGATAAGACACGCCTTAAATGTCGATAAAATACCGCAACACTTATTCAGTGAAAAAACGGAAAACTACTGGCGATCCTTTAAGGGGTGCGGGGATGGATTCGTTAATCGCATGCGTGAGGTTGGGTGGATGAAGCCCAACATGAGAAAAAAGGAAATTCACAGAAAACTTACGCAGGCGCAGAAGGACGCGGAGAAGCGAGAGAAAAAGATAAACCAACTTAGGCGGGTAATTGAAAGATCACATGTCGCCATTAAAAAAGCAGAGTCCGAACTTTCTGCATTGCCCAACGTTCAAGCTCAGCGATGAGCACTTCTACTCGATACACGATCCATTAGCGTGCCTAGTGTGCTCATTCGCTGTAGCGACTGGTTAGGCTGTATGGTTTTTCCGATGATTGGGTAATGTAAACGAACACTGAAACTAAACGAAAGACTATGACTAATAAGAAAACAGAGCTTAGCGAAAAAATGAAATTCTGCGACACGGCATATGCAGGAAGAAAACTAAAGGTCGATGCAGTCCATCCTGTGACTGGTGCACTAATAATACCATCCCGCCGAACGCTCACCAAAAAACTAGTAATGAAGGCATATGAGTGCGGTGCTATTCTTACGGAGGATATGATTCATACCGATGGGCGTCGAAAAACATCCGCAGAAAAAACTGTGATTAACGGAAAACGGATTAAGTGGCTAAAGGGTAAGATTGCGAAGTATCAGGCTGAATTGGATTCATTCTCTGCCTAACGTTCAAGCTCAGCGATAGCCCACTGAAACTAGCCGAACCATCAGCGGCGTTGCGGGCTATTCGCTGTAGCGCCTGGTTAGGCTCCGTGTCTTTAATTCCGAATAACTAAACAACAATGAATATGAAACTTAAACTCCACGACCCGCAGCCCGGTGATAAACGCCTCTTGATAACTGAAGAATCCGAAAGCCTACAGGTTGAACAGGCACTAAGGATGTTTGTGGATTACGACGACGTTGACCACGATAGGGTGCTCAAAGCAGCCCGCGAACTTGTCCGTAAGGTCAACTCTGCCTAACGTAAAGCTCAGCGATAGCCCACAAACAAATACACGAACCATCAGCGGCGTTATTGGGCTATTCGCTGTAGCGCGTGGTTGGGCTCGAATGCCCGCTTCCGAAATAACTAATCAAATGACACCCGACGAATATATCACACTTGCTGGAAAATACTGCGAACGCATGGAGTGGAATCACGATGCGATTCCTGAGCTGGCATCGCTTTTAGAAGTTCATGACGCTCGCGTAAATCGGGCCGAATACAGGAAACTAATCAATGAGCTCGAAAAGCTGCAAGACGCACTCGCTCCGTTTGGGTTATTTGCCTCCGCGCTGGACGGGCTTGACCCAATGAAAAAGGTTAGGGTAGTCGGGAACCAAGCGATAAACGTGTCTGCATTTAGGAACGCAGCTGAAGCGCTCGGCCTTAATTCCGAGTTGCCCAACGTTTAAGCTCAGAGACGACCACATCTACCCGACACTCGAACCATTTGAGTCAATAGCGTGGTCGTTCTCTGTAGCGCTTGGTTAGGCTCTGCGTCTTTAATTCTGATAACTAATAGATAACATGACAACCACCGAACAACTTAAAGCCGTCCTTTCTGAAAACGACGAACTCAAAGCCGAGAACGCACGGCTAAGTAAGATCATTCATGAGGCATATACACCACTGGCTAAATGCTTTCACGGCGAATGGGACGAATGCAATATTGAGCACGCATACTTTGTCTTAAAATCTGCCTAACGTCTAGCTGAGCCAGATGCGCAACACCCCTGACAGTAAACAATCAGCGGCCCAATGCGCATCTTGGCTCTAGCGCCTGGTTGGGCTCTGATGCCTTTTAATTTACGAATAACCCTTGAATAATATAAACTATGAATGACTGGAAAAGTATAGATACAGCACCCAAAGACGGAAGCGATCTGGTGCTTTGGTGTGAAACATCCAAGCAAATGCTCATGGGCTGTAGATGGGTAAACGGATGCTGGAAGGAGTATAGCATAAATGGCTTCGGCCGGATGGATTGGTGCCGACTAGAATCTTACGAGATTCCTACGCATTGGCTACGATTGGTTCCGCCTCTGCCCAACGTTAAAGCTGAGCCAGATGCGCAACACCCCTGACGCTAAACCATCAGCGGGCCAATGCGCATCTTGGCTCTAGCGCCTTGATGGGCTCTGATGCCCGTTTCCGTCTCCGAAATCTTTTTTTGATTTATTTTGAAATAGTGCTTGCAAACAATAAAAATACTATCAGGGTCTAACTCATGAACTTAACCCAACACCGCTACGACATCGCCGCCGCCCTCAACGTCTCCAATGAAGTCATCAGTCAGATTCGCCAAGTGGAGGACGTTCTTATGTTTTTCGTTGGTGGAACGGAATATGACTGCCGCCTCACGAAAACCGGCAAAGTAAAGAAAAACAGCGTGCGCCGCGCATGAGCGCCGGAGGCAAACGCAAAGGAGCAGGCCGTAAGGCTGGCCCCGCTCGGGTCGCGGTGACGGTGAAGGTGGATCAATATACGTCATCCCGATTCCGCCTTTACTGCCACATCACGAAGCTCAGCCAAGCCCGCGCATTTGAGCGGCTGGTTCGGGATGCTTCATTGCCCAACGTTTAAGCTCAGCGATAGCCCACTGCACCTACACGAACAATTTGCGACGTCTGCGGGCTATTCGCTGTAGCGCGTGGTTAGGCTCTGTAACTTCCGTAATTCCGATATAACCATAAATAGCATGACACCCGAAATCTATAAACTGTATGCGGATAATAAACCGCTACCGATTGGCACTAGGATTAAATCAAAGTGGGGCCTAATACTAGAGCTTACTGCTAATCAACTCCAGTTCGCAAATAAGTGCCCAAACCACATGAGCGAGCACGTCCCTTTTTGGGTACTTGGATGGGCTAATCTCCACGACGATCTATTAGCGAGCAACCAAGCCGAGCATAAAGAAACACTTGAAACCGAAGAATACCTTTTCGAAGGGCCACGCTAATTCCGGTGTCCGCATTGCCTAACGTAAAGCTGACTCATGACCACTCTACCTGATAGCAAACAATTAGCGGGCCAATCGTGGTCATTGAGTCCAGCGCTTGGTTCGGCTCAGTTGCCTGACGACTTTACGATTGAGGTCTCGGACTACGCTGTGATGCGCTCTGGCGTGTCGCCTCGCGAGTTTGAGCGGCAATGGAAGGAAGCCCGTGCCGATTTGATCCGCTGTGGCTACCGAGTCACGGAATGGCGGGATGAAGCAACGATGCAGGGGAAAGCCCGCTGCCAGCTTCTGCCGAACGTTGTGTAGTCGGAAGATTTTCCATGTAGGCGGGCCACACCACTTGGAAACCGTAAAAAAGTAGGTTTTGCGCGGATCTAGTTAGGCGCGCTTAACGCCTGCTAAACTGGAAAGCTTTCCATCAGCACAAGACCCCATAAGCCTTGTAAAAACCAGAAGCCCCACCGTAAAAAGCGGGGCTTTTTCGTGCTCACTCCTTGGCGTTCTTGTCGCCAGCCATGCGGACTATTTTAAGCGCCGTATAAATCACGACCAAGGTCGATCCGATAGCACCAACGCATACGGCGTAAAAGCCTACCCATTGATTGGCCTCGGCAAGCGTGATGCCGCCGAAGAACGTGGGGAAGGAGAACATGCCCCCGACGGTGATCGTGCGGTCTTGGAGTAGGTCTGCGGCGATTGCGGAGGGGTTCATTTTTTGGAAGTGTAGCGGCTGCCCAGCCACCAGAAGATTGCGGTAAATGCGGCGAATTGGAGTTCGGAGATCATGCCAGCCTGCACCTCCTCGGGCGCTTTGAAATAGGCGAGCGAAAGGACGCCGAGTAAGGCCCACGTAAGGCCTGGGCGGGTAAAGGCCCGCAAAGCCTCAACAATGCCCAGCAGCGAGGCCACCCACGACGCCGCGCCCTCAGGGATCGGGATTGCGTCGTTGGTCTTCTGCGAAGCGGTGAAGGCGTCCCATGCGGACTGCTTCTCAGCGGCAGCGACCTTGGCGTTCATCAGCAGGATCTCGACCTCAGCGTTCTTCTTCTTCTGCCACGTCTCGAAAAACGAGGTGCCAAGATGGAGGACGGAGCCGACGACGCCGCCGCCCGCTGCGTTAAATAGGATGTCGATTAAGCTCATTTTTTGATGATGTAAGTTTTTGCCACGCGCCCGACGAAGGTCTCGGGGTAAACGCGGGTGTTGTCGTAGCTGGAATTATGGAGTCCCGAGGTGATCCAGCCGGCTGCGGTGAGCTGGGCGAGTTGGTGCAGGATGTTGCCGTGCGAAGTGCGGAAAACCACCAGGTCGCCTTTGCCCAAAAGGCTGAAATCACAGCGCTCTACCATGACCCACGCCACGAGGCCATCGCCTGCGGGGATGTAGGGTTGCATGGAGCCGGTGCCGAGGACGGCGACGAGCGGGTAGCCCTCGCGCAACATGCCGTCGATTTCGTGCGGAGCGACGGTTTGTGAGGGTGGCAGGGCTTTAATCATGGAGCGGTGGCGTTGGATTTCCTCGGCAACGATCACGGCCATGACGGCAGCACCGATGCAGGCGACGAGGGTGAGGATCATGAGCTTCACGGGTTGGTCAGTTTGAAGGCAGCCCAGAGCGCTGGAAGCTCGGCTTCGACGTTAGCCTCGTTGGCGGCGGTCGGGGATTCGAGTCCGATGCGGTTGTCGATGACGTAGGAGTTTGCCGAGATGCCTGTGACGTTCACAAAAACATCGGGCGCGACCGTGACGGTCATGGGCCAAGGGGAGATGATTTCTTCGATCATGGTTATATTGCGCGGTGGCCTTTGATGGTGGTGCGGACGGTGACTGCGGTGCCTGAGCCTACCCAGAACTCGTTTGAAGCGGCTTTACGGGTAACTAAGGTCGTGGGGTTAATACCTGCGGCTAACGCGCCAGATGCCTTGTATTGCACACCAGCCGACGCGCTGCCGATGGTGACAGTGGGGGTTCCGGTCGTGGTCTGCTCGATCGAGTCGATAATATCGGCAGTCGAGTCGATGAGCGCGCCTTCGAGGATGCGCTGATTGCTTGCCAGCCAAGTGTCGGCACTGATGCGCCAATCGCGTTTATCCGTCACCGGAATCATGCCCAAGAGCCGAGCCTGATTGCCGCCGAGGGTGGTCGCGTCGTCCAAACATGCGATGGGCTGCACTACGGGCAAACTGAGGGCACCGAGGAACTCCAGCTTTAGGTTGTCAACCGTAAAGGTAAAAGACCCCGCGCTAGTTTGAGTGAATATCGGGAAAGAATAACCGATCGTCGTGTTACTCTCAATTTCTCCCGAATACGTCCCATTACCAGTTATCACAAACACGTCTTGACCCGAAGCAGTTGCCATCACCGCTTTAAGAACACCTCCGGTTGTTGCAAAATTGGATATGGTTGCAGTAAAGCGAATGCGCAGCCCAGGCAGCACGGTACGAGAGAAAAACCCCTGCGTCAGACGCACGTTGTCATTGCTGGCCGAAGTGGTACAGTTAAGTGCCGACGAAACAACCGAGGCGGTTGCCGTGAACTGCGTTGACCAGTCCGTGGCACCTGCGGAGAAATCAGAATTGCGTGTAACACTGGTGATAGCGTTGACCGCACTCCCACCCGCCGCGACCCAAGCGGGCGGCTGGCCTGTAATCATCCACGCGAGCGACTCGGCGGCGGTCAGACTGCCGAGAATCCACTGCCCCAGCGGTGCGCGGCCTGCGGGCCACCCCCAACCCGTGACATGGTAATTCGGCAACAGGCTCGAATTAAGCCAGTCGGGTGGCGCATTTGTCGTGAGGGTGAAGCTCGCGCTAATGTTTACACCGTTGGCCCACACTTCGGGATTAGATGTTCCATTCGTGAGGATAACACGCAGCCAAACCCGTGTTCCCGCATAAGCCGTGCCGAAGCCGCTATAAGCGAAATTTCGGTAATTGGCGGTAGATGCTACGTCTGAATTACGAACGATTAAGGAACCGGTTAAAACACGCACCCAAATCGCAGAGTATAGGTTGCCCGGTTCCGCCGATGGGGTTGATCCAAGGGATGCAATGTAACCCGTTGTCGAACTACTCGCCTCCACCCACCCGCACCACTCCATGACCGCCGCGCCCGCCACCCAGCCTCGCGGGTTGTTCGTCGCGTCGAACGGGCCTTGGATGCCCGCAGCTCGGTTCGGCGTTGCGCCGTCGCTTTGCAGGTAGCCCGCGGACTGCCGCGAAAAGGTGGAGTTCATCACCGCCAGCGCCGTGTATTCGGCAACGGATACCGGAACCCAGTTGATCTCGCCCCACGCGCTGCCCGTGTACGAGGTGCGACCCACCCACACGCGAGCAATCGCCCCGTCCATCGGCACGTTGCCGAGAGCCGTGCCGCCGCTCGTCGCGTTGCGCACGTCGATCACGTTGAGAAGACCAGCAGGCATCGCCACGCGCAGCACGCGCATGTCGCCCGCAATCGCGTTCGTCGTTTGCAGCGTCACCGTCGCCGTGTAGGTGCCCGCCGTGACCGTGACCGAGGTCGTCTTGACGCGGTTTTGCGCCGTCGTCGCCGCCACCAAGTTGTCGCCCGCTGCGGAGATTGAGAGCGTGGCGAAGGTGTTCTCGGCTTGGCTCACCGCCTGCACCATGGCCGTGGTTGCAACCGATGTGTCGCTGTCGGTCGTGGCTGGCGTTGGCGCGAGCGGGTTGCCCGTAAAGGTGGGGCTGGCGAGGTTGGCTTTCTCGCTGTCCAGCTCGTTTAACGCCGCTTGCACGGTCGTCGCCGCGATGTTTCCGGCGGGCGTGTTGGCGACCGTCGTCGCCGTCTGGTCGCCGGTGTTGGTGCCCGAGCTGGTGCCTGAGAAAGTGCCAGACTGCGTGGCCAAGGTGCCGAGGCCGAGCAGCGTGCGGCCCGCCGAGGCATCGGCAAGGGGCAAGAATGACCGCCCGTAGCTGGTCGTGGTGAGCGCGGCGATTGCGGTGAGATCCGAATCGAGCGGCTGGCTGGCGGCCTGTGCGGCGTTGGCCTTGCTCGTAGCGTCTGCAGCTGCCGCTGCCAACACCACGGCGTCGGCGGTGGCTTGCGCGCTGGACACGGGGAGCGTGCCGAGCGTGGCGCGTGTGCCGTCGCTCAGTTCAATCGATGTTGCGCTGCCAGGGGTTGCCGTGAGGGAGAGTGAGAGAATGTCCATGATCGTTTAAACGTGGCGGATGGTGCCGTTGGGGAGCGTGCGCAGCGTGCCGTTGGGGAGCGTGCGGTAGCGGGCGCGGGAAAGCGGCGCTTTGGCCGTGAAAATGCCCAGCAGATCCAGCCGCGTGAGTACGGCCCATTTGCTCAGGCGGGTGAAAATGGCGTTCATGCGATGCCGTATTCGCTGGCGACTTTGCCTTTGCGGACGATGCGAATTTCACCGCTCGAAAGGGTCACGCGCAGCTGCCAAAAATAGGACGTGGCGGGCGTGAGCAGGGCGGATTTGACCGCGGTCATGTCGATCTGCGCCGCGCCCGTCACGGCGTCGGTTATGACGATTTCACCGGCGGCACTGGTGAGCGACAAAAGAGCATCGGCGTCAGCATCGGCTTCGGCGGCTTTGACGATGAAAACCAAGGCGGCGCTGGTGAGGTCAACGGCTTGATTCGCGGCTTCGGGCAAGACGATTTTAACCGGCCAACTGGGGGCGGTTCCGACCGGCAAACAAAGGAGAAGATCGGGCGCGCAACTCATGCCGCCGAGCGTGCAAAGCGTATCGGCTTTGTCAATACGTCACTTGAACGGAATAGCCGCGTTAAGCGCCGCTTGGCGGGCCTTGCACCCGCCGAAGCCTGCCACGATTACCTCACGGCGTTGGCTCAGACCAGCGTGTAAGAGGTGGATGTTGCGCTTAATCCGAGACCGGAAGTCGTCACATTGTAACCATCTTGCGACCCAAGAAACTGCAAATAACTAAGCGTGTATCCCAAAAGGCTGAAAGTCCCCGTTGTTCCACCTCCACCATTGAATGGATCAGTTATGCCGCCAAATGCAGTTTCAGTACCCGGCGAACCATTAAAAAGAGTTATGTAAATGATGTAATAAAGCCGCCACGACCCGCCAACGTATCCCAATGTCAGATATATCTGACCTTCAGAGTATCCATTTGTTGCTGTTCCTGTGATTGGCGCACCGTCATAAGCAATGACATTTGCGGATGAAATCCTCTCAACAGGTGCACCATAAGACACAAAAGCCAAGTCGCCTGCAAATGTCGTAGTTATTGCAGTATAAGGGCTGAAGATTTGCGTGAACGTGACCGATCCGGTTGGGGTAAGGGTGACGGACTCAAGTAGCCACCAGATGCGGCACGCCTCGGCCAACCCCTCATCGCCACCCGATGCGGTTAGCGTTACATAATCACCACCCTGATCAAACGCCGCGTCCCGACCAAACGGAAACGGGCAGCGCTTGTCCGGCCCGCGGTATTTAAATGTGGGCGAAGTGCTCACGGTTAATCTGGATTGTCCGTCAGGAAGTTGCGCGTGGTCACTACGCCGCCGTCGTACACCGTCCACTCCTCGGGGCCGTAGCCGCTCGGCAGTGCGCCGCCCGTTCCACCGGCGCTGCCTCCGTCGTTATATCCGATGGTGATGTCGTTGTCAGAAAAGGTGAGCTTTACCCCGTCCGCGCTTTTAAGCGCAAGCAGCGGACGCAGCGCCTCCACAATCTCATTGATCTTCTGCGCCTGAGCATCGAACGCGGCGGGCCATTGTTTGAGCGGTTCCATGATGGGTTAGAGCGCCTTAACGTAGGTGGTTTCACGCACGAGGATATTGCCCTTGTAAGCCTTGATTGCCGACGCCGCAATCAGCGACAGCCCGCCCGCTACCATCGCGCTGTACTCAATCGCGCTCGGGGCCGTGCTCGCGTCGATTTGAGAGACGGAATTGCCGTAGGCATCAACCGCGTTGAAAATCTGGTAGGGCTGGAATGATTCCGCCGTGGCGTAACCGCTCGTCACTCCCGGCAGGCAGTACTCACTCACCATCGTGGCGTTGACCGCTCGCGTGCGTGTAGATGCGCCAAAGTAGGTCGAGTTAATCGCCGTGCCAGTCGTGAACGTCTGCCCCGTTGGGATCAGGTATGACGCCGTGAAGGTGTTCGTCGCCACGCCAGAAATGATGGTCGAGCAAATGTACAAATTCCCGATGGTGGTTTTCAGCGTGAGTGTCACCTGGTCGCCGTTCGAGTACCCATGCGCGGCGATGGTGTAGCTGGCAGTCAGGCCAGAGATTGAGCCCACTGCCGTGATCGTCTTTGGCGTGCCTGCCGTGGCCGTCAAAACGCCAGGATAAGTGAATGTGGTCGTGCCGATTTGGTCGGTATTAGAAGCTGGAATGTTCGACCACTTGCGAGTAAACGAAACAAGCCCCGACTCTGTTTCTTGCGGCTCGGTGTCGCCGATGCAATAGGCGCTGCCAATCGTAACCGGAGAGCCTGAGAAATTGGCATCAGTTGCCCCCACAAAAACCGCGCCAATCGTTGGCGGCGCGTAGCGGTCGGCGAGCTGAAGCAGCGGCTGCCAGACTTCCTTTGTCGTGTAGTCTCCCAGCTTGGCGAACGGATAAACGATCTTGGCGGGCTTGTCGAAAACGGGCGACGTGGTGACGTGGGATTCGTAGGTGGGCATGTGTTTATTCGCCTTTCGGCTTCAGCAGTTCCTCGATGCGCTTCAAAATATCTACTGGTTCGACTCCCTTATTTTCCGATGTGATCTGATTCATTGCCTTGGTCTTATCGGTTCGGGCGGCGTCTTCTTCGCTGATAACCACGCCGTTTTTGCGCAGCTTGCCATCTGCCCCGCGCTCGCGTCCGGGCTCGCCTGACATGCCGCCTTTGCCGCCGCCTGCTGGCGCGTCTTTGCCTTCAAGCAATGCGAGGTACTTGGCCCGCGCTTGTTCAAGTTTAAGTCGGCTGGCCTCGGATCGCTCAAACATGTTTTCCGCATGGGCCGCCTGCCCCTCCTTGAGCGCCTGCGCCATCTTCTGCTCTTTCGTGGCGGACTCCCACTTGCGGTCGTACTCCATCTTGTCGGCTTCCTCCTTCGCCTTGGCCTCTTCGTCGATATGCTTTTTCTTGAGTTCGGAGATTACCTTAGCCTGTGCAATTACGGCATCCGAATTCTTTTTCGCGACGTTGGCGGCGTCGGCTTCGCGCTTTTTTTGGTGCTCTGCCTCAAGCTCTTTAATTTTCGACTTTTTTTCCTCAAGCTGGATTTCAAGTTTTATGCGTTCGGCCTCGGCAACTGATCCATTTTTGCCTGACTTGGCGAGTGCATCGAGCTGCTTTTCGATTTGGAGTTTTTCATCCTGCGCGATGGCTTCTTCGTCTCGCCCTACGTTCTCGGTTTTGTATTTAGCTGCATCGAGCTTCGCTATTAGTGCGGGAATTTCTGCCGCCGCTCTTTCATGCGCTGCCTTTGACTTGGCGAGTGCCGCTTCTTGGCGCACCGCCATTTCCTCGCTTGATTTAGCTACGTCATCGTAGGCGACATCCATGGGATCGCGGAATTTATCCCCAATGTCTCGCCCCCAGCCTGCCAGCGTACCAAGCACCGAAGCGCCTGCGCCTTTAATCGTGTTACCGAAAACGGCAAATTCCTCACCCCATTTCGCGGCGGACTTCTGCGCCTCGCTCGCGCTCTTTCCTAGCTCTTTTGCATAGTTGGAGAACTCTTGCATTTTACCGATAACCGTTGCGATACCAACAGCCGCAGCGCCGCCTTTAAGTAGGTTTAATCCTTTCGCCAACTGCTCATTTGATTGCGAAAGCGACTTGGTTAAATCGCCCCCACTCGCCGCGCTTTTACCGTTGGCGGCATCTATGCCCTTCACGGCGCGTTCATACGCCGCCGTAGCCCGCGTGGCTTGCAGCATTTTGGCTTCTACCTCGGAAACATCGGCCCCGAATGTGGCTGTGATTTTGTCAGACATTTTTGAAAGCTCGGTCAGCCCTAATCATGGCGTTTAACTTGCCGACATAGCGGCGGTTTACTTGGTCGGTTAGCTGGTCGTTTCTATACTCGGGGTCTTCCATCTTGCGGGCGCGGTGCAGCCATTGCCAAAACTGCGCCAAAGGCATGTTGCGCAGCTCGTCAAAGCTCATCGACGGGAATGCCGCCATGCCTTCGCTTGCCAACTGGATTTCCAAGCTCATGCGCGGGTGATGCACGGGGTTGGGCGGCGCACTGGGGCCGGTGTTGAAGCGCCCCGGCATGTCGGCAAAGCCGTAGTCAATATGCGCCTCAAGCAAGTCCTGCACCTTGGCCTCGTCATAGCCAACGCGCGCCAGTACACGCGCGCTGCGCCAATAACGCAAAAACTTCGCCAGCTTGGATGTTTCCCCTAGTCCGAGCCAATCGGCCCGTAGAATCCACAGGGCGCGCAGGCAGTCCGCCGTTTTAACTTCGCCGCCCGTGACGAGGCTGTTTCCAGTCAAGTCAAGGATCGTCCAGGTGCGCAGCGTGAGCGCATGCACCCGCACGCCGAGAAGTTCCTCGGAGCGGGGAAAGAGGGCAGAGACGCGGATCTCGCGCAGGGTTTTGGCAGCCTGCGCGAAATCTTCGGCCCAGCCCTCAACATGCGTGAAGCTGCGCGGAATCACAGATTAGGCAGTCCAGCGAAGCGACAGGGAGAGCGAGGCGGCGCTGGTGCTGCTGGTCTTTTTCCCAACGGTGAGGATCAACCAGGTGCTGCTTTGGTAGGTGAACGTGGCCAGCTGCGCGGGGATAGCCTCGGCGGCGTCTTGCAGTTCGATGGTCATGCTGGCCTCGCGTGGGCCGGAAACCTTGCGCGTGCCGCGATAGGAGCCGTCAGAATTTTGGAAGTCAGGGCCAACAGCGGACGCGCCGTTGTCAGAAAAATCGGTAACGATGTAAACGACGGCGCCGATGGTGACATCAGTGGTGACGAGGGAGGTAAGTGAATCGTAGGAGGGCATAAATGGTATTCAGTTTTTGGATACAGTGAGGACAAAAAAAGGGCGGAAATTAGGTGGGCCAAGCGTCGGCTTTTATCTGGATTTGCACGGCGTAGGAGAGGCTGGTCACGTCGAAGGAATCGCCTTCGATGCCGCTGTCTTCCGCGCCTTCGCTCAGTACGGCGATGCGGTGGTAATCGAGCGCGAGGGCGGTCTTGCCCGTGATCGTTCCGTTGAGTGAGCCGCGCAGCATGAGCACCTTGAGCTGGGCCACGCGGTAATCATGGAGCGAGGCGAAGCCGGACACCTCGGCGGCGTCGGCAAGGGCGCGCTCGGTCTGCACGATGAAGCGGATCTCGCCGTTAAACCAATCGTTTTCCTTTTCGCCGGTGAGGGTGGTCGTAGAGGTAGCGCAATGGCCGGTCGATGCGCCGGGGGTGTACATGAGCAAAACCCGCTTGTCGGCAATGTCGCCGGTGTAGCTGGTGCCAAAGGCGGCGAGTCCGTTGGCGGTCAAGTACGCGGTGAATCCTGCCTCGATATTGGCCCGCGTGTCGAAAAGGTGCTCTAGGCTGGGGGCGGGCATCAGGTGCGGCGTTTGGATAGGGTGAGCTGGTAACAATCGCGGGCCATGTCGGTGCGAACGTCGGTGATGCGGTAAACGGTGGTCGTCGTGCGCAGGCCGTTGTCGTCGGTTTCGTAAATCGTGATGGAGTCGGTCGATTGCGGTTCGGGTTTCGCCATGCCCGAGGGCAGAGCGAGCATCACTTCCAAGTCGGCGGTCTGCTCGGTGTAACCGGCCATGCCGATTTTTCGCTGAAACGAGGGCTCGGAAACGCGGGCCTGATACTCTTCGCCGCGAAAGGCGATGAGCGTGGGCTTGCGGTAAATGGTGGCACAAAAAACCCCTCGACGGAGCCGACCGTCTATTGCCGGAATCGTCGAGGGGTCGTAGGCCATTTGCGTCAGTCGTCAGACTTAGCCAATCAGCAGCGCGGCGTGGGCGGGCTTGATGGCCGCAACGCCCCAGACTGCACCGACGCGGAAGGTCACCATGCGGTCACCACCAACGGCGCTGATCTCGAAGGACAGGCCGGTGCGGGGGTCGGTGATGGTTTCGCGCATCAGGGCGATGTCGCCTTCTACGGGGAAGTCGGGCAGGCGGGTGGCGAGCAGGAGCGAGGAGCGGTCGAAGGCCACGCCAGCGCGGCTATTGTTGCCGATGAGCGTAACGGTGTTGCCATCGGAACCGGCGTCAACGAGGCCGGGGGAGTTGATCGTGAAGGTGCCTGCGGCGGCGATGGCGTTGGCGCTCACAACGTAGTTGCGGCTGTTGATGGTAACCACGTCGCCAACGAGAACCGTGCCGGTGCCGGTCTTCACGACGATACTGGTGGCACCGACGGCGTGCGCACCGTTGAGGACGTAGGATGCGCCGGTGCCCTTGGTGAACGAAGCGCCGAGAGCGTAGGACTCACGGATCTTGAAGCCGTTGATGTCGAGCAGCACGCCTTGGCGGAGTACGTCGTCGGTGGTGGCGTTCTGGCTGGTGGCCTGCTTGCCGCGAAGATTCACGCCTGCAGCGGTAGATATGACCAACTGGCGATCCAGCGGGGAACCGTTATCGGTGAGGATGCGGCCCAAGTTGGCGGCGTCGGTGTAGTCGTTGGCGGTGCCGAACGGGGTCGTTGCGGCGGTGCCGTAGGCGCGGGAAGCACCGAGGATGGCGGCGGCTGCGAGGTCGGTTTCCATTTCGTTGACCAGCGCGCGGATCGCCTGGGCAATCTGGAGTTGCTTGATGGTGGCGTAGCCGACGCCGGTGTTGATGCTCTTTTGCTCGGAGCCGGTCCAGGAGAACTTGGCCTCGCGCTGTTTGCTCATGGTAACCGAGACGCTCGAAATAGTCTGGTCAACCGCAGCAGGCAGGGACATCGCCGGGGTTATGGTGGAGACGGTGGCGGTGGGCACGATGGGCACACGCAGGGTCTGGCTGATGCCGATCTGGTCGGCGCTGGAGTCGCGGAGAACGGAGGGGATGAAACCGGACAGTTCGCGGCTCACGATGTCGAGAGCGGCATAAGCGTCGGGGATGAGATTGGTAAGTGTATTAGCCATAAAGAAACGGGGATCGGATTGGGTGGATTAACGGTGAAATTCGTATCCAGTTTTTGGATACAAGATGGGTAAAAAAAGGGGCTTACTCGACGATGCGGCCACCTTCGCGGGAAAACTTCATTTTCTCGCTGGGTGCTTTGGCGGAGAACTCGGCGGGTGAGCAGGTGGCGAAACTTACTGCGGCGGCTTCGGGCTTACCGACGCTCAGGGCGCGGACGCCGAAACGGGCGGTGCGCTTGGAGAACTCGGCAAGCTGAACGTCTTGCTCGGCGATCTTGGCGCTGAGCCCTTCGACCTTGGCGGCCTCGGGGGACAGCTCGGCAATCTTGGCCTCAAGCTCGGCAACCTTGGATTTGAGTCCGGCGTTCTCGTCGATGATCGCTTTTTGATCGGCGGCATCGAGTTGTTCCTGGATGACCTCTACCACCTTGTCTTCGGTCGTGCCCTCGGGGGCTTCGGCGGCGTAGGCGATGGCTTGAATGAGTGCGTCGGGGCGAGCCTTAAAGGCGGCGTAAATTTTCTTGGACATAAGAAGTGAGGGGAGGGGAGTGGGTTGTAAAATCGGAACTTCCTCCGCCACGACTTGCGGCGCAGGTTCTTGCTCTGATTCCTGTATCGGATTTCTGGATACGTCAACCGGATTCTCTTGGCTGAACAGCGCCTTGTTGGCGGCGGGCGTCGAAACGAAGTCGGCGCTCTCGATTGACGTGGGGCGGATGTAGGCCGCGCCGCCGTCTTCGGCGTCCTCTAGTTCTTGGTAAATGGACACCGACACGCCGAAGGAATCGGGCGCGGTGGCGGCTAACTCAAACAGGGTGTCGTAGGCTTGCGGGTTGTGCGTCTTGAAGGCGTCGAGCGCCTTGAACTGCGAGGCGCGCAGCACGCCGTTTTTCGCGTCAATGTAGATGCCGGTAAACACGCCGACGACCTCCGTGGGGGCGGGGTTGTAGGAGTGGTTAAGGAAGGCTTTGATGCTCTTGCCGGTGCTGAGCTTGAACAGCCCCTGCAAGCTGGCGAGATCCACGCGGCAGTTGTGCCCAAGCGCCTCGCCGATGGACATCAGCGCGACGTTGCGCATGATGCCCGCCTCGGGGTCAACATTGGTCAATTCAAGCGGGGCGGCGGTGTAGTGGCGGATGGGCTGCATGGGATTATAAATTGGTGGTGTGGGGAATTAAAACGGATGCCTTCTGTACGCCTGTATTTATGACAGAAAGGTCGGGCTGCATCAGATTGTAGGCGGCGAGGGCCAAGTTCTCAGGCGAGAGTTCGGTGTAGGCGCTAATCACGCCGACCATGTTGCCCGATGCGGTGAGGGTTACGGATTCGATGAGCGCCAGGGTGTCGGTGCCTGCCACATCGCCGGTCGCGGTGATCGTGCCGGTGAGCGTGCTGGTGAGGGTATCGCTCGCCACCAAGGCGATGAGTCCGCCCAAGGTGGCATTGGCCACGGCCAGCGCGAGGGCGTCGGCGGCGAGCATGTTTGCCAATAGCGTCAGGTTGGCCGTTTCCGAAATGCTCAGCGTGGCCGAGCCGCTGATCTGCGCACCGATGTTCACCGTGGCTGCGGTGGTGAGAGTGAGCGAATCGGAGTCGAAGGCCGAAACACCTCCCGCACGGATCGCAGGCACAATGCCGCGCACGCCGTAGCCCGAGGGCAGGCCGCCGTGAATGCGCGACCAGTTGGCGTTGATGAAGCGGTTGAGCCGGTCGCCACGCATGCGGCTGTACGGCAGAAACCCCTCCGTGGTTCCGCCGAAGAAACGCCCAGGGCTGGCGTTAAAATAGCGTCCGTTGGGGTATTGCATGGCGGGGCGAGCTGGGAGCGATTAACCCCAGACAACCTCAGTGGAGCCCGAGAACGTGGTGAGCGTAGCCACGGCTGCGCCAGCCGATAAGAGCCAGACGAGGCACGCGCCGTCTTTGACGATGGGCAGGCTGGGGAGTTGGTTCATGAAATCCTTCTCGGTCATGAGGCCAGTCACGCTGATGGTGATTTGAGCCAAGGGACGTACCAAGCAGAGCGCGGCGGTGGAAGCCGTACCCGAAGCGGCGGACAGCGTGACCGAGGCAACGGTGGAAACTCCTGTGTCACCGGAGGCGAGCGGCAGGAATGGGCCGTAGTTATTTGCTGCTGTGCCCGAATGCACGATGTGGGGAACGATTGCCGAGGCTGTTGCCGCAACCGTTACGGGGAGCGAACGGCCCGAGGTCGGGGTCTGGTTACTATACGAAATCGCAATGTTATGCGCCACGGCTCCGGTCGTAGCACGAGCGACGAGGTAGAGGCGGCAACCCGCGCCATTGGTGTACCGCAAGGTCGGCGTTCCAGTGAGCGTCTGAGCCGAGCTGCTGTTCATATTAATGCCGGGCCAGTAGCCCTGCATATCAACAAGGATTAGTGTGGCGGGTACACCCGTTGCGGCGGTGCTCCATGCGGAGCCATTGAGCAAATGCTTAATGCTGGCCGAGACGTTGCCGCCGTGGGGGAGACCAAAGATGTCGGTGCCGTTGCCCGTGGCCTCGTCGCAGGTGCGCCAATCCAGCGCGGTGCCTGCGTAGGAGTTGGCGACGGGTAAGCCGGAGAGCTGGCTCAGGTCATAGTTTCGCCCCGACGCGTATGATGCTGATCCAGTGATCTTATTCCAATCGTAGCGGTTGGACTGGCCCGCGCTCAGGGCGGTGATTAAATTGTCAACAGATTGAATAGCCATAAAAGTTAAGTCCAGATGAAGGTTAAATCGCCGTAGTACCGCTGCCCGTTAGCATTGGTTCCTTGCGCAAAAAAATTGAGGTAAGCCCCATCCAAAATGATTGGGGCCGCCATACCGTTATGGATGAAAAAATCCTTCTCACGGGAAAGCAGTGTGTCGCCATTGAAAACAACCGTGGCCAGCGGCTTCCAGAGGTAAATGGCTTGGATGCCGCCCGGCGAGGTGGTATAGGTGATGTCAACAACGCGCTTCACTCCCTTGCCTACTGAATTTGTGGCGGCGGGCATACCTAGACACCCAGTAGTGGCGGTTAAGGTGCTCGCAGCGTTTATGATTGATCCTTGAATGGTCGAATTGATTGTGCGAAATGAGGTGACGCAGGTGACGTCGTTCGAGTCGATATACGTGACCATGGCCGCTCCGGTGTTGGCCGTTGGTGATACGTTTCCCACCAGCGACGCAATCACACCAACGCCGTCGGCGTAGCGTGGAAGCGTGAGCGTGTTGTCGAGCGTCTGCGTGGCTATTGAGTCACCGTCCAGCAGCGGGTAATATCCAAGTAGGTCGCCAATTATGATGGATGTAGCTGCGGTTCCATCGCTCCTAAAAGTGCCAGATGCGAGGTAACGCTTCGAGCCGCTGGGGATGGGAGGGAAATAAATGGCGTTATTGCCTGCGCCAGTCAGCGGGACAAAGACCAGTGGGGTGCCTACCCGTGCATGGGCCGTGGGCTGGCCAACGGTTGCACCCCAGTCGGAAAAGGAAGAGGTGGGTGGCTGCGTCGTGTTGACCTTGATAAACCGCTGCGTATGGAAGCGCCCTTCATCGAAGGCGGCATTTACCGATGCGAGGCCGCGATTAAGGTTGGGCATCTTAAACGCGGATACAGACTATGCCATTTGGGTGATCTGCGCAGGCAGGCTCCACCTCAAGCCCGTCTTCGAGGAACGGGCCAAGGTCAAATCCGCAATGTGCGCAGGCGTAACGCATGGGCTTAGGTCAGCGTGGCGGTGAGCTGGCTGGCCGCAAACTGCGGGGTGATGTTAACCGAAATGGCGAGTGCCGTGTTGAGCGTGCCGAACTCCACGACGGTGTTGCCGCCCGTGCTGGCGTAGCCAATCGAGAAGTGGGTAGCGGTCGCGGTGCCTGCGGTGCAGATGGGGAACTGAATCTGCGCGGCGTTGGTGAAGGTGTTAGTCGTAACCGTCCAGCCTGCGCCGGAGCGGGCGACGGCCACGCGGGCGTATCCCGTGTAAGCGACCTCGTTGGTGGACTGGGTGCCACCCACGGCAGGCGATGCGGTGTGCAGGGCGACGTAAACCGAACCCGCAACGGCGGAGGCGAGCGGGCCACTGGCGTCACCTAGGCCCGCAATCGCGGTGTTGTTGAGCAGGTGGAGCAAAAGCGCGTTGGAGAAAGTGGTGGAAAATGGCATGGGTATTGTGTATTCAGAATGTGGTTACAAGGTCAAACCCTTGCTTGCCACGAGGCCGGTTAAATTTGATCCGTCGAAAGTGGTGTAAAAGGAATCTGTAAGCCCGCTCGTTGAAACGAAGCGGTAGCGGGTGCCGCCCGCGTAGGTGTAGGTGTAAACGCTGCCGCCCGTGATTGCCGTGGGGGCGGTGGGGATGGCGTTAAAGCCGACGACAAGCCCGAGCCAATCGGTGCGCTGGTCGTAGTCCGCGCCCGCTGGGCCGGTGTCATTCGATACGCTCACCGTAACCGCGTCGTCGGCGGTGGTGACGCTCACCGTCACGGCGTCGGAGGGGTCAACGCTCGTCACCGTCACCGCGTCCGAGCTGCTGTCGGCGGTGACTTCGACGGTGGTGGTGTCACCGGCCACGCTCACCGTCACCTGGTCGGAGGCGTCAACGGCAGTGACCGTCACCGCGTCGGTCGTCTCGGTGATCGAAACCGTAACGAGGTCGGACGGGTCAATCGCGCTGATCGTAATCAGCTCGTCACTCATTGGCTGGTAACGAGAATGGCGAACTCGCCCTTGATGTAGGTTTTCTCGACGCCGCCGATGGTGGTTTCAATGTCCCAATTGAGGCGCCCCGCGGGCCATACCGCGGTCACGGCTGGCAGTACCACGGGGCGGGTAACGACTGCGCCGACGATGGTGCAGGCCACGCGCAGGAGTTGCACGCCTGCGGGGGTTTTAACCGCGAAAAACGCCGCGCTGATCGTCGGTGATGCGGCGTTGACCGAGTAGGTGAACGCGCGCGCTGGCAGGGTGTTGCCGATAACGAGGGTCTGGGTGGGGGCTGAGCCCTGGGCGACGGTGGGCATGGGTTAGACGGTGGGGAGGGTTACGCGGTCGGCGTTGGCTTGCGCGTTGACTGCGGCGGCGTCGGCGTTCGCCATGGCGTTAAGCGCCTCGCTCGCTGCGGTGGCGTTGGGCATGTGCGCCAGAATCTCTTGCTGCGTCACGGTCTGCGCTTCGATCTGCGCTTTCGTGGGCGCGTTAAATTGGGCGTATGCCTTTACGGTCTTGGCCATGCGCACAGCGCCGCGCACGATCTGCGACTGCACCTGATCGGCAAATGTTCCGTTCTCCGCGCAAATCTGGTCAAGCGACTTCGACCCGTTGGCAAGCGAGGTGGCTTGCGCCAAAACGTGCTTAGTTTCGTCGATCTCGCGCACTACCGGCCAGCCGTAGGTAATATCGGCGGTGCCGTCGCCTGCGTCTTGGATCTCGCCGGAGTCAATGGCGATGCCGGTTTGGCGCTCGATCACGCGGTCGCAGAAGGCTTCGCGCTCTTTGCGGATGTCGCGCAGCACATCGGTTAAGCGGATGCGGTCGGCGCGCGCGCTGGAATAGTTGCTGTTGCGATAACCGATCAAAACTTCCTCGGGGAAGAGTCCGATCGGAGCGCAAATCTGATCGAGTAGCATTAGAGCGAACTGCGAAAAATCCTGCGCGTTGAGGTTCGGCTCGATGAGCTTCACGTCCTCGCCAACCTCGCCATACATGATCGTGCCGTTTTTAACGTCTTGATAGGCTGAGCGGGCGACGGACTGCGCGAGCAAGGTGCCGCTGTTCTGCTCCACGGCAGAGGAGAGCGCGGAGGCTTCGGCGAACAGAGCGGGGTCAAAGTTCTTGGTGAAGAATAGCGACATGGCCGCTTGGTTTTTCACGGTCGTTACCTTGGCCTTTATGATGTCGTCAAGGTTTTGAATCTGCCCAACGACCGAGGACAGCATCGGGGAAAAACGGCGTTCTTCGATGCGCGACGGGGTGCCGAGGTGGTGGACGAACTCGGCGGGGACCAACTGCGCGCCGTCGGCTTCCTCGAAGGAAACGGAGCCGGTGCGGCCATGCGCTGATGGGCGGCGTGCGCCGAAGCGGTAAAACAGGGGCGCGCCGGTGTCGTCGTAGGTGATGCCGTCGATCTCGTTCTCGTCTGGTTTGGCCGGTGAGCCGCAAAGTTCGGACGGGATGAGCTGCACCTTGTCGTCCACCTCCACGGCGAACACTTCGCCCGCAATGAGGAGTTCGGTTGAAATGATTTTGTGCAGGCGGTGCCAGCTCCAGCCGGTGCCGTGCATGATGGAGCGTAGGCGCTTTTCGAGTGCGCGTTCTTTCTCATCGTTGAACCCACCGTCAAGGGTCACGGCGTGCACCGTGGGGGAACCGATGGCCAGCGCGTAGCGGAAGCACAGCGCGGCAATCACGGGGTTATTGCGCAGGGAGGAGCGCAGGTAGGAGACGACTTTCAGGCGGTCGGAAAAGGGCAGCATTTCCGACTCGGGGCGCGTAGAGTAGGCAAAGGATCCGTGCAGCGTGCGCTCGCGGGTGTTGCGGCTGGCGTCGTACTCACCGACGAAAAACTTGAAGGGCTCGCCCTTGTGGTCGAGTAAAACGGGGGTGACGGGTCGTGCCATGTTACTCGGTGAGGTAGTAGCTTAAATTGACGCCAGGGGGCGGGGGGATGTCGCCGCCGGTGGCGGTGGCCTCGTACTGCTCCTTAATTCGTTGAAGCACTGGAAGCTGAGAAACCGCCATGCGTATCTGCGTATCTGAAAAAGTAGCGCTAACGCCCTGCGCTGAGTGGGATGAGCCGAGTCCAGATGAAACCGCCAACACGTTTTCATGCATGGAAATTCTGCGTTCAATATCAGCCAGCCTTCGGGTTTGGAGCGCAGTAAGGGCCATGCCCTCACTACGCCAAAGCGTATCCAGTTTGTCAATACGTTAGCCGAACCGCGCCCACTTGTAATTTCGCGCGACGAACTTGGCGTCGTCGAAGAACCCGGCGCGCAGTTTGTCCATGAAGAATTTGCGGCGAATGGTGATGGCCGTGGCGAGCTTGCGCTGTCCGCCCGAGGCGATGGCGATGCCGGATGCGTTGATGATCGTGAGCTGGTAATTTGCCGTGCCTGCGCCGGTTTGCACCACGCCCGCCACGCTGCGGGACTTGTTGGAGATGGGGCGGGCGCGGCGGATGAAGGCGGCGGCGTCGTCGCTGCCCGCGTTGATCTTGTCTATGATCTCAAGCCATGACTTGGCCGCGAGTCCTCGCGCGGCTAAGCGGTCGGCGATGCGCTTCTTGGTGTCTTCTGCGTCGGCTGCCCATGCGGCCTTGTAGCGCGCCCAATCGGCGGCGGGCGCGTACCAGCCGTTCGTCTGGCGCTTGGTGCGGATCTTGTTCACTCCATTTTTACTGCGCTGTAATTTCTTTCCTGTGGTGCCGCTGGATCGTTTACCGTCGCGAATTGCGCCTAGCGTACCATCCCACATTCCCATCGGCATCGGCTTTCCGCCCTTGCGCCCGACCATCCATTGACTGCCAAACTCGCCGCGCCGCTTGGAAACGTTGGTCGTGCCGCCGAATCCTGCGGCGATGCGGAATGATGCCACGCCTTTTTTCAGTGCGCGTTCCTTGACCTCGGCAATCTTGGAGTACGCTTGAAAGCTCATGGCCTTGCGCACGATGGCCGCGCCCTCGCCGCGTATGGTGTCGGGAAGGGACTGCTTGAGGATGATCGCCAGCTCGCCGAAGTAGGTTTTGACCGGCGTGGCGTCGAGCTTGGCGGTGAACTTCATGCGTATCGGCTTAACCGATACGCGGTCGCGGTCAAGGCGCGGGTCAATCCGATGCCTGTGCAGCGCGCCAAGCGGCATCGCGCTCGGACTGGCTGATGGATGAAACCGGCGAGCGATAGGGCGAGACTGCTGCAGGTGCTGCTTTTTTCGTGCTGATCTCAATCAACTGCAACTCACGATGAATCTTGTCGAGGCGCGCGCAAACGAGGAACGGGAAGATGGCCCAGATAATGCCGACGCCTAGAAGAACGAGGCCGCCGATGATAACGAAGATGCCGGGAATTGCATTGATGAAGTCCATAAAGGTGTAACGGGTAAACGGTTTTGCGAGATGCGCAAGCTGTCAGCGCGAGAACATGGTGTCACCTTCCCCGCCCGCGCGGTTGCGTTGCGACATGGGGACGTAGGCGGGAAGGCGCGTGCCTTGGTGGATCGGGGCGCGCTCCACGACGATGTTGCCCACGATGGTCTCCACGGCGGGCGCGGGTTCAACGGTCAAGGATTCCTTGATAGTTGGTTCCAGCTTCGGCATCGCGGCAAGTTCTGCCTTGATCGAAACCGAGTCGAACGTGACGCGGCGGTGAGCGGCGAGCGCATACACGCGTATGTCCAGCGGCTCGTTGCGCCGGTCGCCCGCCTCGTAAATGTAATATGGACGCCCGTGGCTGTAACGGGTCATGCGCTTCTCGCTGGTGAGCTGGCGGAAATAGCGCGCATCGTAGCCGTGGTTTTTGGGGAAGTGCATAGATCCCGCGCCCGGCACCGGCAACATGATGCGCGAATAAAGCACGGTCTTCGCGGCGGTGACGCCCACGATCCACTGCTGCACCTTGCGCTTGTTGTTGATCGACGGCTTGCGCGGCATGATCGGGATCGGCTTTCCGGGTGAATTGTAACCCTTCGAGGCGAAGATACCACGCGACCGCCGCGGGCCGGTGAACTGCAACACGCGATCCTGACGAGCCCCCGAGTCGATAAACGTCGTGTGTGCGCCCATGGTTTTCCCGCTGGGGTGGCGGAAGGTTTTCGCAAGGAGCAAGTCGAGCTCCTCCCATACCTTGTCGCCCTGGGTGTCGCCGTGGAGAACGTGGTAGCCAAGCCCCCACGTTTCCTCGCCCTCGCCGTAGCCGATGAACTCGCACTCGATGCGGTCTTCCTGTACGTCGGCACCGGCTGCGATGCGCAGCACGCCCTCGGGAATCACCGCGTCGGGGTCGTAGTCTTCAGCGCGCGCGATGATCGTCTTCTCGTCGAGTTTCTCAAACTCCTCCTCCGATGGCTCGGCAAGGAACGTGTTGACCCATGGTTTCATACGCTCGGGACCGCCCGCCTTTGATTCGAGGAAGTCCACGGCGAACTCATGCAGCATCGAAGCGAACTGCGGCTTGTGGCCCATGAGCCGGTAAAGCCCGCTCAGGTGATAGCCACGCCGCCCTTTGAACGGTTGGCGCGCCTTCCAGTGACCGCGTACGATGGCCCGCTGCCGGTCAAGGTCAGTCCAGCGGCACCCGCACTCGCCTTGGTAGTAGGCCGTCTCCGGCATGGCCTTGCCCTCGGTGTCTTTATCCCATCGCACGTTCGCCCAAACCAACTCCTGCGCCACCTCGCAATGCGGGCAAATGGCGCGCCAAGTGCAGAAGTCGGAATCCTCTAGGAGTTGCCAAATCTTCGACCGGCCTTTGATCGTCGGCGTGGACATCTTGACCTTCACCGCGTTGCTAAAGTTCGAGGCGCGGCGATCTGCCAGCGCGCACGGGTCGCCCTCCTCACCGGCTGAGAATGGGTCAGAGTCGATTTCATCCTGTAGGACTACTCGGCACGAAGCACGGCGCAGGCCGCTGGGAGAGTTGGCGCCGGCGATGCGGATAAACCCACCGGGAAAGGACTTTTGCAAAATGGTATTGCCCGAGTCACGGGCGCGGGCGTCACGGATCAGCGCCGCCAGCACTGGCGTGTCTTGGATCATCGGGTCGAGCTTCTCCTTCGAGTAACCCTTTGAGGCGTCGAGCGTCGGGTATTTTACGAGGATCGGCGACGGGTCGGCGTGGATCATGTAACCGATCAGGTTATTCATCAGCTCGGTTTTCCCGACCTGTGAAGCGATGCAGAGCACCGTTTCCCGAACATCAGGCGCGGTGAACGACTCCATGATCTGCCGCTGGTACGGCACGCGGTCGCAACGGTAGCGACCAGGCTCCGACGACGCACCGCGCGAAAGGATGCGGTATTTCTCCGCCCACTCGGCAACGGTCATCTTGATCGGCCAGCGCAGGAATTGCCACGCGCGCTTTAGCGCCGCCTTGTCGTTGGCCTTGCAATACTTATCAATGGCTTTGCTCATCGGTGGCGGGCGCTTCGTCATCCTCTGGGCCTGCGTCGGCGATGTCGTTAAACGCTTGGCGTAGTTCATCCTCAAGAATGCGCGTGGCGTCGGCTTGGCTCTTGGCGATGACCACCATCGGGCCGATGCGTGCGGGCATGGCCATGCACTTTCCGCGCAAGGCGCTGAGCGCGTTCGCCCATCGCCGCTCCGTCTTTGCGATCTCCACTAGCTTCTTGCCCTCCTTCGCGGTGAGCAGTTCCGCAAGGTCGGCATCGGCTTTCATCTTTCGCGCCTTGTCGGCCTCGTAGTCGGCTGGGGAATCCTCGCTCGCCTTCCTTTCATCGCGGATAAACTCGGCGATTGATTCGCAAGAGATCCGGCCAGGCTCAGGGCGCTTCAATTTTCCTTCTTCCACCATCTGCGTGATGCGTCGAAGGGTGACGGCTAGAATCTTAGCTGCCTGAGCGTTTGTTATCATTAGTTAGTTGAGTAGGAAACCCGAGATTGAAAATCTGTGCCTAAAAAAACCTCGGGGCTGG
>Ga0181355_1000069_pt1 | contig 35226 bp, 41 predicted proteins | sample Fa13VDMM15DN_FD_130099 | JGI IMG/M metagenome (GOLD analysis project Ga0181355, IMG submission 130099) | Freshwater viral communities from Lake Michigan, USA - Fa13.VD.MM15.D.N | ecosystem: Environmental > Aquatic > Freshwater > Lake | place: USA: Michigan | collected 2013-09-23 | reverse complement strand
TGTTTTTGTCTTCATAGGCAGGGATGTCTAAGCGAAGAGCTACAGGCGTCCCGTCTTTAAGCTGACGCGGGACAAAAGCATTTGGCTTTTTGCCTTTGTCCAAAGCATCGTAAACCTCGGCGTCCGTCGCAGGAGGAACAGGCTCCGCATACGGGCGAACAGGCTTTAGGCGGTTCACCAAATCGGCGTGCTCTTCGCGAGAGCCTTCTCCTGCTTTTATTCGCTGCGCTGACGGCCATAACTCAGGGGCGCGGAGCGAAGAATTTTTTTTTTGGACTGTTCCGCCTTCTGCAAATTCATCGTCGTCTTGCGTCGCGCGCATGCGCGGAAGAGCAGCGGTATCAGGCGTCACGTCGGTCGGGCGCTGATATGATCCCGTCCTCGCCTGACCAAGCCCTTGGCCCGCCTGCTCGCCCCAGACAGGACGGTTGAAGCCGCCATTCAATTGGACAAGAGCGTCAATCGCCTGCGGATGTGTCAGCTCGCCAGTGGCATACCGCTTCCAAATATCCCGCGCGCCACGCTGCATTGGCTGCGACTTGTTGCGGAATAGCGTGCGAACCGCCTCCCACGTCACAGACTGCATTTCAGACGGATGCACGCCGCGCATCATCGCAGCCTGACGAACAGCCTCGGCGTGCAATGGATAATCGCCCGTCGCGCCCGTCTGGCCCGTCTTCTTCGACGGGTCGAGACCTTCAATCCATGGGTCTCCCTTGCGGGCAAGCTGCTCCTTGGCGAGAGAAGTCGGCGTCGTTCCAAAGTTTTGGTGAACAGCCTTTGCGCTCGAACCATGCGGCAGCATCTGACCGGCAGCGACGGCGTGCGTGTCAATCACAACGCCGTTCGGATCGTTCGGGTTCGTGATTACGTTATAGAACTCACGAACCTTGTGATTGTTCCCGATTTGCCTGTTGATGTTTTCAAGGCTTGGATCACGATAAATTTTAACCGCTTTTTCAATCGGCAAATAGCTGTTCCAAGACGCGGTGTCGATGGCCGTGCCGGTCTTGTTCTGCATTGGGCCAAGAAATTCGCCGGTCGGGCTTACGGCTTGATACTCGCGCGGATTGTGCGCTTCATCAAAGGCGCGTATCCACATCGAAGCTTTCTTTTCGCCGTTCTCCTCGGCGAGAACATCGCGCAGCGATTTTCCTTCGAGATCCGACCAATTCACGCCCTGAACATTCTTAGTTGTTTTAATCTCAGGAAGTCCGTTGCCTTTGTCGCCGCCAGAGCGCGCAACTTCAGACATGCCTCTTGTCCACGGCGTGTCTTGATGATGCGTCATCGCATCCATCACACGCTCGGCGAGAGTAACGTTCTTGTCCCAAGGCGTTTGCGGCGACAGAACAGCCATCATGCCGTGCGCGGCCCGCGGCTCAAGATTGTGCTCGTCCGCATATTGATTGCCAAGAGCATGCGCCGCGCGATACCAAAAGCGGCTTGTCTTGCGCTGCTCGGGCGGCGTGCGATCCCACAGAGCAAGAAGATTTTTCACATGAAAGTCTGTCAGCCTGCGCTCTGCTTCCGCAGGCGATGGCGTCTGGCCTTCTTCGCCCGGCGACCACATCGCAGGATGCTGCTCATACATGCGCAGCGCAATCTTCTTGCGGTTCTCGTCCGAATGCAGGCTTGGCGAGATGTCAGTTCTTGTCGTCCCCGGCAGCGGCGGCCCTTTGTATTCTTTAACCGTCGTAGGAAGCGCCGCAGACACCGTGTCAGGATGTTCCTCGCCCGGGCTTAACGTGTCCCCGAAGGATACTTCCCCTTCATGCCCTGCGCCTTGGCGGTGGGCTTCTTCGACGAGCTCTTTGAGCCGGGAGAGTGACTCGGCCTGAAGACGAGGGTCGGTTTCTTGTGTGGATGCTCCGGGTGATTTGCCGGCCTGTGTCCCAGATACGCCATAGGCTTCCCCCTTCGAAGGAAATGCAATGTTAGTCGGATAAGACGCTACGTCGTACTTGCCGCCAAGAGCAGCATCGATGGCCTTAGCGAGCTTAATCGTCTCGCCCTTCCCATCGCCGCCAATGATATCCATCGTGCCGTTGCCGATATCCGTCGAGTGGCCTTCAGCAAGCCCCTGCGCATGCAACGTCTTGTAGACATCATGGATTTCGTCAGGCGACGAGTTCTTTGGCAACTGAACACGAATGACGCCGGTTGGGAAACTGCCCTCAAACGGCTGCGCATGCGCGCCCATCATCGCGTCTTGATGGAACAGCTCACCAAGACCATTCAACGACGGCACGATGTGCTTGGGATCGTAAGGCTGGAACGTGTAATTCGGATTGGAATAACCTTCAAAGCCGCCAAGACCCGGCCGCACTTCGCCGTTGATGCCAGTCTGGCGCTGCCACCGGCTCAAGAACTCGCCGATCATTTTATTAGAGACAGCGGACTTTGCCTGCGGGTGAAGCGCCTCCCACCGCTGCTTCAGGTCAGCATCCCACTTCTCACCGGGCGCAACCTCAAAGTAAGCAGTCGGCGGTTCGGCAGGAGCCGTCTGGGTGCCTCCAGCCTTGCGCTTCTCGCGCATCACACGCGGCTCAGACAGCGTGCGACGCGCAAGAGAAACAGGGTCTACGTCGCCGCCGCCTGCATACCCAAACGCGCTCTTCGTGCCTTCATACGCGCGCTTTACATGCGGCGCAGCGGCATCAATCGCCTGACCAATCGCACGCGGAGCTCCAAAGAAAGCGCCTGTCTCAGCAATCTTGCGCGGGTCGCCAGACTCGGCGGCCGTGTACGCATCGTTCAACAGCATTGCAGGCGCAGTCGCCGGCGTTAAATAACCAACCGCGTTAGCGAGCATGCGCGTGCGGCCCATCTTCGCGGCCACGCTGTCCTGATGACGCTGCGCATATTCCGCCGCCTGTTCAGGCGTGAAGCCGCTGGTCTCATAAAGCTTGTACGCATTGGCGTACATGTTCTCAGGATTTGTCGCCTGATACGCCTCAGAGACCATCTTGCCTAACGACGACCAGAAGCCGCCATCGTCTTGTTGCTGCGGAGCGTCGTCAGCCATGGTCGCCTCAGTGTCTGGTCGTCAGCATGTGATGAATGATCTCAAGCGCCTTATGCAATGCAGCGTCTTTGCCGCCGCCCTTGGCCGCTTGAGGCTGTTGAGCAACGCCACCGCGGCGCATGCCCTCTTCCTTGTTCGCGCGCTCCAGCAATGCAAACAACGCAGCGTTGCCGCCGCCTTCGTCCTGCATCGACTTGTTGTACGCAGTCAAAAGCTCATCCCGAGATAAAGGCTTGCTCGTCAATGACGAGAAAAACCCTTCGTCCTTGGGGCGCGGCGTAGGCGTCGGAACATTGCCGGTCGGCGCGGAGCTGCGCGGGGCGACAACGCTGCGCGCAAGGTTCACCACCGCAGGGTTGTAGCCGCCGGACGTAGCCCCCTGCGCAAACGTCGGCAAAGAGTTCAAAGACACCGGCCTTTGCTGGGCTGCTTCACCGCCGCCTTCGCCCTCGTACCCGGGCAAATTGCGGAACGTGTCGCCGGCAGTGATGTCCTGACTGAAACGCGGCGCGCCAATATTGGTCTCGTCAAACGAACCGTAGGTGCGGCCAATCCCCGCGCCAGACGGCGTCATCATCTCGCGCGGCGTGCCGTAGCCTCCGCCCATGCCGCTGTAGTCTTGCTGCGAACGCGCAATCTGCAACGCGCGCTCAGTCGCCGTGGGGCGGAACTCAGTCGGCATGACCGTCATGCCCGACGCAGGGTCAGTAACGCCTTCCGCCTCAACAGGACGACCCGCAGCGGCAGGGCCGGGCAGAGAGTCACGCTGGTAGGCAATCGCCGCAGGGACGCCTACAGCGCCCGTGACAGCCGCCGCAGGCCCGGCAATCGGCACCTCAGGCCCATAACGCTGCTCGCGGATCGCAGCCGGCATAGGCGGACGCTCCGGCAGCATGGCGCGGATGTCGTCATCAGTCTTGTTTAGCACGGTCCCACCGCGCGGAACTTGAGAACCCTGCGGCACCTTAATGATCTTGCCGTCAGGCATCTGAACGACGCGGTTCGGCGCATTCGGCGCAAGGTTGTAGCTCACACGCGAGCCCGGCACAGGCGACATGAAATCGCGACGAAGCTTGTTGTAAGCCTGCTCCCAAGCGCCAAACGACGCCTCAGGACCGCGCGCAGACGCAATGATCTGCTTCGCTTCTTCAACAAGCGGATTGCCTCTAGGTAACTGCGCCATCACATGCCTCCCGGCCGGCGAAGACCCGGCTGAACGATTTGAGACTGATCAAGATTTTCCAGCGCAGGCTGTATCAGCGGCTCAACAAGCTCCGCGCTATACGGATGCACTGCGATGTTCTGCGCGAGATCAAGCAACTGGATGCGCTCCTTCGACGTGCGATCCGCCGCCTTGTTCGCAAGCTCTTGCTGCGCATATTGCATGTCGGCCTGCGCCTTCGCCATTTCGGTCTGGGCGCGCATCATGTCAGCCTGCGCCTTCATGTAGGCGATGTTGTCGCCCACTTGCGCCTTCATGCCGTCAATCTGCAATTTAGCCTGCGCCGCCTGCGCACGCGTCTGCGCATCCATCATCGCAGCCTGCGCGCGCATGCTGTCGTTCTGCGCCTTCGAATACTTCTCAAGCAGCTCCGGCGGAGGCTTGTTGCGCGCGAACTCGGGCTTGTAGAACTGCTCTGGGTTGCTCCAGCCAATCGCCTGCAATGCCGCAGTATCGACAGCAACGTCGTTAAACAGGTTCGGGTTCTGCGCCTGCATCTGCTTCAGCGCCGCGACCTTCATCAGACGCTGCGCATGGCTCGCCGTGTTTGGATCGGCGTGCGGCACAAGATCAGCATCCTCAAGAGCGTTCATAAACGTCTGCTCGTCCCACGGGTACGCCGGCCGCTTGTTCTGCTTCCAGAAGCTATCGGGATGTTCCTTGAACTCACGCACCAGAAGCTGGAATTCCTCCGCCTGCGCCGCATGCATGCGCTTGTGAACGGCGTTGAGGATCTTCGTCGCCTGCTCGATCATCGCGAGCGTCGTGCCCACAGGCGCGTCAGGACGGCCTTCGCCAACTTGCTGCTCGCTCGTTCCGCCAAGGCGCTGGCCAGTCTCCGCCATGTTCTGCACAAGGCTCATCAGCGCGCCGCCCGGCTCTTTGTACGGCAGCGGCATGATGGCGTCGCGGATCGCCGCACCACCAGTCTTGATCAACTGACCGCCGCCCGGAGGAATGCGGAAGATGTTGGTGTTCTGACGACCGCCCGCATCCGAATAAAGGAAGCCGGGGAAGTTCGCGTACATGCCCGCATCGAGCATCTCGCGCCACGCAGCCGTCACGGCGTTCGTGGTGTTGCCGAGAATGTGCAGCAAGCCAATTCCGTAGAAGCCCATGCCCGGCACAAACGTGTATTGCACGAAGTTCGCGCGCGGCTCAGGCAGGTCTTTCGTGTCTTCGTCGTAATTGCGGACAATCGAAAGGATCTTCTTCGACGACTCATCAATCGTCACGCGATACGGGATCTCAAGGCCCGTCTCTTTGCCCTTCAACTTGTGCTCGAAGCCGCGAATATTCAGCTCGCAGTAGCACTCGTAAATCTCGCGGTCGCGGTCTTCCGCCTTCGTCGCTTCCTGCTTGATGCCTTGCTGCTCGCGCTTCGCACGCTGCACGCTATCAAGTTCAACTTCTTTCGGCGCGCCAAGATCAACGTCGCGATAGACGCCCAAGATCTGCAATCTTTTCACAAGGCTCGGGCGCATGTATGTGCGATGCGTCACGCGCTTCGCATTGCGCAGGTCGGTCGCGCTGTTGTTCACGATCAGATCGTCAGCATCAACGCTCTCGCTCACAGGCCGGTTGCGCAGCGGGCAGTAGTAAACCTTCTTGAACGAACACCCGCCAAACCCCAGCATGAAAAGCATGCGGTCAGTGTCGGGGTAATACTCAGTCGCAGTGCTCGTCAGATAATGATTAAGATCGCGCTCAAGATAATTAGCGAGCAGATCTTCTTGCGCATAAGAAAAGTTATCATCATTGCGAACCTTCACAGGCCCGTCAGTCGGCAGCAACTCGCTGCGCGCGTTCGCCTGAAAGCGCAGCACCGCCTCCAACAGCAACGGATGCCGCACTTTGCTCATGCCATCGACAGGCGCGCCATCGCTCGCGCCCTGCACGCCCGGGATCTCGATCTTCAGGCCAAGAAGCTTGATGCCCTGCGTGCGATCCTCGATCCAATCACGCCGGCTCTCAAGGTCCGCCTCGATGCCGCGCAGCAAGTCATCGCTGATGCGCGAAAGCTCACCTTCGTCGATCTTCTCGACAAGGTTGTCGAACCATCCTTCAGACGACGACGCACCGCTGCGTTCAATCGGCGAGCCGTCCAGCGTAACGCTGATCGAGCCGTCAGGATGCTCGATGGTCAGGATGTTGCCCTTGTCGTCCATGCCCGGCCGGTCGCTGCCTTCGTCCGCGGCTTCGATGATGATCTCAGAGCCTTCGCTGAACATAGGTTCCTGCTCAGGCTGGATCTGCCGCAGGTTGGGCATCAGGCCGGGTGTAGCCATGGTCAATCCTCTTTCGAACCCGCGTGCTCCATCTCTTCCACGAAGCGGCGTAATCCTTCTTGTGCGGCTATTGTATCGGATTTGGCCTGTATTTCATAGTGACGCACAAAGTCGTGCGGCTCCTGCCCCCAGACCTCCACGCTGAATTGGCCTAGCACCTTAGGCGTTGGCTCGCGCTTCACGTCAACCACAGCGTTCGCAAGAATTCTTTTCATGTCACCCTCAGACGGAATAAAGCGGGGGCGGCGGCGAGCCCTTGTGCATCATGCTGTCCCTAAGGTCCGCCGCAAACTCCTCGCCACGCATCAGCAAGCCAATGTCGCGCAGGTGGCGCAGAGCCATGCTCACCGTATCGACGAGGTCGTCGTGCTTGCCCTTAGGGAAGATTTCGCACTCGTGGATCACCTTGTCGGCCCACGCACGGTCTGGCGCATACACCAGCCCCTCGGCGAACAGGTGCTGGATGCTGTAGACGCGCGATAGCTTGTCGAAGCCTTTGGGATCGTACATCTGCACCATGAAGTTGCGGTGCTGGTAGACGCGCCTGATCTCCTGCGCGACGCTATGCCCTGCGGCCTTGTTCTCGATGAGAAGCTTATCGACGTTGATGCGCATCGAGCTGAACGTCTTCACGACCTTCTGAATGAGCTCGTTGATCTCAAGGCGTTCGGCCCATGCATGCATCAGCATGACGCGCGCGCCAACTGTCTGCGGATCTCTCGCCGCATATTTCACGCGCGCAGCATCGTCAAACATGTTCGAGCGCGCGTCGAGATCAGACAGATCACCATCGCGTGAAACGTATTTGTTGTAGGTCTCGACCGACGTGCCAGTGAACACGCCCCAGACAGTCATCGCCGAATAGTCGTTCTCTGTCTTCGTCGTGTACGCAGTGTCGAGACACGCGATGACGTAATCCATGGGCGGGTAGATGCCGTCGCTATGCTCCCACGTCTTCCACCACGCGCGTTTAATGACGCCGCCGCCGCGTGGCGTGGGCTCTTGCTGGAACTGACCAGCGGTCGCGTATGGGCCCATCGTGCGCTCTTCGCGCTCGACGACTTCGAGAGGGAAGCGCGAAGGGAATAGAAGCTCGCCTTCTTCTGTGCGCGGATCTTGGAAGCCGATCATCGTCGTGTGACCATCGCGCCAATTGGCGTATCGCATGGGCAGCACGAGATGATCGTAGCCGAGCTGCTTGTCGAGGATGACGCCGCTCACGTCCTCTTCGTGCAGGCGCTGCATGACGACGATGATCGCGGACTCGACGGGATTGTTGAGACGCGTTGGCACCGCTTCAAGAAACCACTCCAACGTAGATGCGCGCATTTGATCGCTGTTTGCGCCTTCGACGCTATGCGGATCGTCGATAATCACGCGGTCGCCACGCGAGCCGGTGATCGAGCCTGCGGCCGCTGCTTGTCGAAATCCTGTCGCGGTGTTTTCGAATTTCGTTTTCTGGTTCTGATCTTTCGTGAGCGAGACGCGGTCGCCCCAGCGCGCCTGATACCACTCGCTCTCGATCAGGCGGCGCATGCGCAGCCCGTCGCGCACGGCGAGATCTTGCGTGTGCGATGCGCAGACGTAGCGCATGTGCGGCATGTTGCATGGGCCCCATTCCCACGCAGGCCAGAACACGCCGACCGTCAGAGATTTCATCGTGCCCGGCGGAATGTTGATCAACAGGCGATTGTAGAGAGATCCGTCTTCGAACTCGACGCCTTCAGTGATCGCTTCGAGATGTTCGCAGATCGCATCGATATGCCAGCCATGCACATAAGGCTGGCCCGGCTCGACGACATGCCACGACTGTCTGATGAACTCTGCGAGCGACAACTCGCATTTGCGTTTGCTGATCGCAAGCAGCGTCGCATCGACATCGATGTACTCGCCTTTGTAGAGAACGACGTTCATCCGTTGACGACCTTCAATCGCGACAACGCGTTCTCAAGCGCCTCGATCTGCTCTTCTTCCATGTTCTCAACATCAACGCGCTTCGCTTCGATCTTGATCGCGCCGCCGTTTGCGCCCGTAATCTCGTGCCGCTCGCTGTAGTCTTCGCGGAAACGTGACGCGACGATTTTGTTGTACAACGTCGCGTTGAAATTTCTGTCGTTCACTCCGCGTTGTCCCTGCTCTTCCCACCAATCCTGCGACAACGTCAACGCGCGTGCGAGAGCAGTGCGGAATTCTTCGTGCTCTTCGCGCCATCTAATCACGCTCGCCTTATCGACACCGAGACGCGCGGCCATCTGCGTGAGGGATTTCCCTTGCTCGCCCATTTCGATCACCTTCGCGCAATACTCGGCGCGATACAGCGACGGCCGCCCTCGTTTGAGCGGTTCGTCCGACACCTTAGGCGCAGGCTCGATTTTGGATTTCGCCATGGTTAAGCTCCCTCATAACCCACTAGAATATAAGGGTTTTTAAGGGCGCTTGACAGGTGCAAATATTTCATGTTTCCTATGCTTGTGATTGATATTTACTGTAGCTTGACTGTAAGGAGATCGACATGACGAAAGTTCAACGCACTAATTTAGACCGCCCGGCGCGCAGAGTTTCGGATGTCAACGACATCTTGGCGCGGGCTGGGCATGGCGAGCGCCTCGTCAAGGGTGACGGATACATCTACTGGGCCGAGGGCGACGCTCCGAGCTGGTCCGAGACATCCATTTACGTTTACCGCCTGTCGGACCTGACGATCAGGCAATATCTCGAGGACCATATGTCCCGAGTTTGCGGGCACCTCGAAGCCAAGTGACACCAACGGGGGCTCCGGCCCCACCCTCTCACCTGATGGAGAAATCAGATGGAATATGAAACACGCTTCAAAAAAATCACCGCGCAGGCGCTGGCGATCTGGACGAACAACGGGCGCGATTTTTACGACGAGCTGATTGATGACATTGATAAAGAAAAACTGTGGCAAGCGCGTTGCAGCGTACATGACGCCGCCGCGAACGCATATGGCACCGATATGAGCTATGACGAATGGCTAGCTGCGACTATAACTTGGCTAAACAAACAGGCGGGTCGCGCCTGACGTTTTAAATCTCACCCTCTCACCTGATGGAGATCGACATGGCATTCCAAAAACATTACCGCAAGCGGGGAGGAAAAACACCCGCTTGACACATGAAAAAACTGCATGCTATTCTGATCTGGTAATCGCAACCTTAGCTGTAGATGGAGTTACCCATGCGCAACCTGCAGAAAGAAGTCGCCGACCGCATCCTCGCCGCCATGGAGACGGGCGTGCTCCCGTGGGTGCAGCCGTGGAGCAGCACGAACGCGGGCCTGCCCAAGAACGCCCGCACCAAGCGCGCTTATTCGGGCGCGAACGTCATTTTGCTTTGGATCACGCAACAGGAGCATGGCTATTCCTCGAACCAATGGCTGACGTTCAAGCAGGCGCAGGAGCTGGGCGGCAGCGTGCGTAAGGGCGAGAAAGGGACAACCGTGACGTTCGTCTCGCGGTTCGAGAAATCAGACGACGCGGGCAATGTCGCGTCCATCCCGTTTTTGAAATCATTCACCGTGTTTAACGTCGAGCAGTGCGAGGGCCTCGATCTCGACGCGCCTGCGCCGCTGGAGATCAACCCCGACGAGCGCGACGCGGCGTGTGACGCGTTCATCGCCGCCACGGGCGCAGTGATCCATCACGGCGGCGACCGCGCCTTTTATCGCCCGTCAGGCGACGAGATCCGCCTGCCGGCGTTCGAGCGGTTCGATAGCCGCGCGAGCTACTATGCGACGGCCCTGCACGAGCTGGTGCATTGGACCGGAGCGGAGAGCCGTTGCAACCGCCAGTTTGGCAAGCGCTTTGGCGACAACGCATATGCAGCCGAGGAACTGGTCGCCGAGCTGGGCGCTGCGTTTCTCTGCGCCGAGCTGGGTCTCGACGCCGTCACCCAGCACGCCGCCTATATCCAACACTGGATTGAGCTGGTGAAAAGCGACCCGCAGGCGTTTATGACCGCCGCCAGCAAGGCGAGCCAAGCCGTCGAATTCCTGCGCAAGCAGGGCTCGCAGGAGGAATTAGCAGCCGCTTGACGGCTGCAATTTCTTCATGCTAATCTGATTGAGTAGTGGTTAGCTTAACTGTAGATGAACTGGAGGTTCCAATGCTTAACGTGTCCCTGATCCCCGCCCTCACCGCCGAGCAGGTCGAGCGCTATGTCGCCATCACCAAAGAGATCAAGGCGCTGGAGGCCGAGAAGGCCGCCATCGCCGAGGCGTTGCTGACCAGCGGCGACACCAGCGCCGCGGGCTTCGAGCACCGCTTGCAGGTGAGCGAAGTCGAGCGCGCCGCGCTGGACCCCGCCGCCGTGCGTCGCGTGACGACGCCGAGCGTGTTCATGGCGCTCGCCTCAATCAAGGTCGAGGCCGCCCGCAAGGTTTTGAGCTCTGACGCGTTCGCCGCGTGCGCCACGTTTGAGCGTTCGAAGCGCATCGTCATCAAGTCGATCTGAGGAGGACAACATGGATCGCCCCATCGTTCAGAGTTTCTATCGTTACGTCGTGAAATTCCCTCGCCCCAACCTGACATGGGGCGAGGAGACCTTCGTGTTTGGCGACCGTGAGGAAGCGCAGCGGTTCCTGCGCGAGGTGCGCCGCCGGGGCTTTGAGATCGTCGGCTGGTCCGCCGGCGATCTTTACACCGCCCAACGGGCGCTCGACGACATCAGCCATTTTATGGGCCACCGCGCCGAGGAAATCATCGATTGAGGAGGGAAAAATGCACAATTTTCCGAAATCTGTCGCCGACATGTGCGGCGTCATGCTCGACGCGGTCGCCGCTGCGCGGCCGCAGGAGCGTCAAAAGTATGACAACCCGATCCAATGGAAACAGGAGGGTGACGGAACCTTGACGCTGACCCTGCGCGATCAGGTCGTGGGCTGGGCCAACCCGACGAAACTGGATCGGCGTGACCGGAACGCATTTCGCGCCGTCTCGGTTCACGGCGATGTGCGCCTTTGCTGGTCGCAGAACATGGCGCGGGATTGGCTGTTGGAGGTTTATCACTGATGACCGCACCCACGCCCCCAACCCCTGACGAGCTCAAAGCTTTGCTTTGGCAGGCGAACCTCCTAAACCGCGAACTGGCCGAGCTGGTCGGCGTGTCCGAGCGCACCGTCTACTACTGGCTCTCGGGCCGCGTGAAAACACCGCGGGCGGTGGTCGAACTCCTCCGCCTAAAGGTCCAGATCTCAGGGCAGGCTCTCTGAGCCTCTCAGGAGCCCGCTGACAGCCTTCCAAGGGGTCTCTGGTATCCAGAGGCCCCTTTTCCTATTAGACAGCCTCCAGCGACCTCCTAATGGCCTCCAGCGGCCATCAAAACGGGATCGGGTCATTCAACAGCCCGCGGCTGTCCGCCACGCCGTCGAGCGGGTCGCGTATCTCCCTGCGGGATGCGGTGACGGTCGCCCCGGGGAATGTGGCCTTCGCCTTCACTATTGCCGGATACGCCTCGATCAGGTGCGCGATCTCGTCGAGCGTGTACACCTGCACCGCACGGCCGTCCGCCATCACCCTGCGGGCGTCCTCGTTCGTGCGGACGATGGAGAGCACCACCCCCTCGCTGGTGACCGCCTCCCATACGTCGGGCGGCTGCGGCGGCCTGTGAGCCGCCTCCGCCGCCTTGTCGAGGGCCTTCCACGCCGTCGCCATGCGCTTGGCCTCCCTGATCAGCTCTGGATAGGCGCCGTAGTGAATGGCGCGGTTGAATAGATATCGCTGCCTGTCGAATTTCTCGCGCATCTCGACGCTGACGAGCATGCGCAGCCGATCCACGCCCCATTTCCTTTCCATCTCGATGGCGACGGCGTCGGTCTCGTCCACCTCAGCCTGCCCGGCGATGAATGTCCCCACCGTCTCCATCCACGGCGCCACGGGCCTGTCAGGGCCAGCCTCAGGCGTGGACGCCTGTGCGCGCCCCCGCGCCTTCCCCTGCCCGCTCATGCCGTCCTCCGCGTCGCCATCGCCTGCGCGACGATCCACTCCAAAATCTCCGCATGATTTTTTTGCAGATATGCGACATCCCGGTTTCGCGAATGACGGCCGCCGCTCACGCCGACATAAAACAGCGTGCGCCTGCGCTTCTCCTCGCCGACGTAGTACAACTTGCACGAGACCCACCGCTCGTTGCTCCACTCCCCGACCAGCGTCAGCACCCAGTCGCCTGTCTGCGCGATCAGTATCTCGTCATGCCGTGGCGGTGACCGCTTGCCAATCGGCGCAATGTCGAGCGCCGACTGCCTCACGCCGTCGCCCGCATCCGCGCTCGTCTGCGCCTCCGTCTGCGCTCCATTTTCAATTTTCAATTCCGTCTGCATCTCGCCCTCGCTCGTCCGTCTGTCACTGTGAAAACCGCGGGGGAGTTCAAGCGACCCCGCGGTGGTACCCCTAATGGGGTACCGCTTAATTCCGCAAATTATCCGCACCAATGATTTCAATGGCTTACGCTAATTTATCCGCATTTATCCGCAATTCTCCGCAAATCCTATTCCGCAAGTGTTTTCAATGACTTATGCTATTTTATCCGCAAATCGACGATTTTATCCGCAGTTATTCCGCATTTATCCGCACCTTTGGCTAGAGTGTTAATTGCCTGTTTCCTCGCGCCAGACGACCGGCTTGTCGTTCTGTTTGAGGGCGCGCTCCACGGCCGTGCAGGCTTCGCTGATGCGCCCTTGGTTGATGTTGAAGATGCTGGCCAGATCTTGCTGCGCGATGCCGCGAACGTGATACGACCATGCGACGATGATTTTCTCTTCGAATGTTAAGCTCGTGCGGGTGTGTGCGTTGTCCTGCATTGTTCGCTCCTGTTGGTTAGTGGGTCTTTTCTTTCGGCGCGCGCTTTAACAGCGCGGCGATTTCCTCATCCTGCTTGTGCATGACGGCCTCCGCGCGCGTCAGTAACTTGCGGAGGCGCGCGTTTTCGGTCTGCAATTCTTTCACCGATTTGATGGTGTTTTTGAATTCCTGCGCGACCGTTCTCGTGAGCTGTTCGTAGCTCGTGACGAGCTTGTGGAGCGCCTCGATATGATCGGCGGCCTCTGATGCGATGCTATGGCGTAAACCCGTCTCCGGGTCTTCTGCGCGCAGGCGTTCGACTATGTCTTCCATGGCCTTCTCCCCTAGAACGTGCGCCAGTTCTCGACCGGCTGGATGCCGAGCGACTTGGCCTGCTTGTCCCTGTATGTGAGCACGAAGTCGCCAGCGATGGAGACGCGGTGCTTGCGATAGTCGTCCACCGTGAAGATGCCGCTGTCAGGATCGCCAGACCGAGAAGGCGTTCCGTGGATCATGCTGGCAGGGAAGATGAACATGACGCCCTCCTTAGGGCCAAAGCTCCACGTGTAGGAGTTCAGCCACGTCCACTCTGACGGCGGTGCGTTCTTGATGCACCCGGCGAACGGTTCGTGCCTGTAGTCGTCCTGCTCGAACACCAGCGCCATGTCCGCGTCTTCAGGGATGTTGACGTAGTAGACGAAGGACAGGTGAGCATCCCGGTGAGCGTGCATGGGCGTGGCGCGCTCACGCACGATGTTCATCCAAGACTTCACGACGTTGAATTGATAGAGGCCGGGATCGACCTTGAGCGTCTCTATGTAGGTGCGCGCCAAATTCGTCGCCATCTCGAACACCGGCCTGAACGCCTTTTCATGGTGCATGGTGAGATGGCCGGTCAGCTCATTGGAGAAGCCCTTGTCGCTCATGTAGCCGAGGATCTTCTTCTCGAACGCTTTCTTTAGTTCAGCGTGATCCTCGTTGAAGGTTTCCAGAACGAGCGTCGGGAAAAGCGCGTGCTCAATCGTTTGCATCTTCCCCCTCCAGCGCAGCGCGGACAGCTTCATCAATCATGTCCTGAATAGCTTTCGCGACTGCATTTTCCCCAAAATGGGAAAAGTTTTCACCCATGCGGTCCAATGCGCTAACTAACCTTCTTTGTGTCTCTGTTAACTCAGTTATTTCTATAAAATCGGGTCTTTTATACATCTTTCCCCTCCAGCGCAGCGCGGGCGACAGAACGAAAGTCCTGCTGAGAATACACAGGCGTGTATTCGGCATAGAACCGCAGCGCCTTCTCAAGCGCCTCTATGCGGTCGGCGGCTTCAAACATTGTGCCTACGCAGCCGCCATAGATAGGCGTCCAATCCTTGCGCAGCCGCTTCACAAGATCATTGCTCATTTGCTCAACTCCGATCTAATCCAAGACAACAAAAACAGTTCAGCATTCGGAGCGTCCCCATCCCGATCAGCGATCATGTCGGCCCTGCCTTCGAGATAAGAACAAACCTCTTCAAGGATTTCTTCAAGCGTTTCTGTGCGCTTCATTGCTGCGGCGTATTTTTTGTTTATGTCATTCATCCCCATCATTCCTTTCGCTATTTCAACAGATGCAGCTAATTCTGACATGTGGCTCATCAGTCAATCCCTCCTATGACCTGTATGCCCATCCTCTTTGAATGCGTATCGCACAAGCCTTCCTTGATGACCTCATTCGTTATCCATTGATCGATGAGGAACTGAGCGATCTTTTCAGGCACGCTATATCGAACTTGCATCATAACAATCGCGCTGCGCGCCTTGGCTCGCCCATGTGTTGAAAGCGTCCAAGGGTTTTTATCAATCCACGCCTGACGCATTTCGTCAAGAATTCTCCTAAGAGTTTCCTTCTCAGGCAGTTTGTTCTTTGGCTTTTTGTCTTCAGACAGCGGGCGGGCAATTAGGGACTCGCCGCCGATAGTATTGGGGATTGGCTTCCTGACTAACTCGAACGGAAGTCTCCACCCATCCTGCGCGCTCTTGATCTTGCGGGCGATGATCTCGCCGGTCCATTCGCCTTCTTCGCGCTCGACCTGCAACAAAAAATCGCCTGCGCCGTCGAAGACGGTGCTGCCGCGCAGATTGCCGGCGCGGCTGGTGTGGTGAACGCCTATCACGGCCGTGTCGAACGCCTCACGCACCGCGTCACAGGCGCGAATAAACAACGTCATATCTTTTTGCAGGTTCTCGTCTGCCCCGGGTAGCACACGGCTAACGGTGTCAACAAAGACTGCAACGGGCTGGCCGTTCTCGACGGTGAGCTTCGCGACGGTTCTGAGCAGGCGCTCGACATCAGGCTCCGCCATGAAGTTGATGTTCTGCCTGATCAGGAAAAACGGAAATGCGTCAGAGATTGTTTGCTGCTCGACTTCCCATGCGCTGATGCGGTTCTTGAGATCGCCAACGCCTTCTGAAGATATGTAGAGGACGGGGCCGCTCTTATAGATCTTGCGGTCCCACCATGACTTAATTGAGCCGGCGACTGACAGAGCAATGTCGAGGGCGATGAACGTCTTGCCGCAGCCGGGAGCGCCATAAATGAAGCCCATTGCGCGCTCGATGATGAGCTTGTCGATCAGGTACTTTGGCTCAGGCAGCGCCTTGATGCCCACGATGTTGAGCATCTCGTAAGTGTCAGACGCTGGTTCGCGCGTGATCTCGCCGGTTGAGGCGTCGAACTTGAGCGTCGTCGCCTCTTCGTATTTATCGCTTGTAGGGTTTTCTCGCCGCCCGCCCGGCGGCTCTTGCTGCGCATGTTCACGAACCTTGCCGTCCCACTGTTTGAAGGCGGCGTAGGTTTTGAAGAGGACCATGGAGTATCCACGGCCTTCCCTCTCTAGAAGGTCCGCCCGGGACACGCCCGGCACCTTTAGACGGCTGTCGACGTTGCGCTCGTAAGTGGCGAAGATTTCGGCCGCAATGCGGTCGATTTCGCTTTGCACCAGCGGGATTGGCGCGGCTCTGTATTCTTCGACGACACGCGCCCAGACGAGCCTCGTCGCATAGTCCTCGCGGCCGTCGATCACGCGCCCAAAAGGCGTCATCGAATGCGGCGGCGTCGGCGTCTTCTCACCCGTCACCGAGACAGAGCGGCCGCCGTGCTCTTCCGCAAGCCGGTCAATCTCGTCGCAGAGCCACGAAGGCGCTTCGAGGATATCAGTTTCCCAAGGTGAAAATCCTTCATCCCATTTGTAGTATGCGCCGCTTTCATGCTGCGACGGCGGCAGCATGGCGAAGCCACCTGCGCCTCGAACATCCACTCCCACGCTAGTCTTGAAAGTCGGCGAATTCCAACCACTTGGCGCGCGAAACAAATACTGTTTCCCGCCGCCGCCGGTTGTCTGCGATGGCGTCTCAAGATCGCCGCCCATGTTGTGTAGAGACAGGATGCCTTCCCACCAAAGGCGGGCGCTGTCCTGTTTTTGGAGATCGACATCGACCACAAAGACGCCGCCGGAGCAGGCCCCCGTGATGATGCCCATGTTTTGACGACGCACATGCTCGCCATCTGACCCGTACCAGCGTTGGAACGTCAGATCAGGCGCGAGTTCGTGCTCGAGAGCGCGCCACTGCGGCAGCGCGGGCCTCTTCCATGACTTGCCGCCGTCGCGCGGCGTATGCGCCGGGACGACCTGCAAGCCCAAATCTCTGTATGCCTGCGCCCAGTCTGGCGGCGCAGCAAACTCAGGATCAAATTGCATCAGCTCACTCATCAGAACAACGTGTCTGCGCCAAACTTCGCGATCAGGGCCGCTTCCGCGCGGCCGTGGTCCTTCTTGCGGCGAAAGCCTTCCGACGATGGCCACAACCGAATTGCCAATGCGCGCGCGGCTTCCTTATCAGGAGGCAGCCGGAAATGCCGTTTCCATACGCCGGGAACGACTAAGGTGTAGGGCGTCTTCATCGCAGCGATCACGCCGCGGGCCATGCCGTATGCGGTGCCGAATTTAAAAGTGCTCGACAAACCCTGCTTAGGCATAGCCCCGACCCGCTCTATAACGGCATAGTCGGGCTGAAATTTTTGCATAAGGTCAGCCAGCGCCGCGCAGTCGATCTCGCCATCGACCGTGGGCACATCATAAACGGCGATCTTTTCAGGAAATTCAAAGAAGTAAAAAGCGACGGCTCCGCTCGCCCCCGGGTCCACTCCCATGATGCATCTGATCATTGTTTTTTCCTTTTCTTATCGTGATTAACGAAATCGTTAACGGACAGAAGGCCGCCTGTTTGCGTGATTAGGGGAAGCCGCCAGCGGTATGGCACATGGTTGCGCTGCCGCCATTTCTTGCGACTTTCCCTAGAGACGCCAATAGCTTCCGCGGCGCGGTCGATCAGCATCCAGTCGAGTGGTGATTTGCTCATCTGGCGAAGGTAGGGACAAATTGTCCCCTTTGTCAAATCGGGGCTGGGGACAAACTGTCCCGGCTCCAGTTGACAGCCAAACGCATCGCGCTCATATTCGCTGCATGACGAATTGTTTTGAACGATACGAAATCGATCATCTGTCACCGTCTGCTTGCAACCTTTTCGTTGCATCTCCGGCGATGTATGTGATGGAGCGCATCCTCAAGCGCAAAGCGCCTGTAGGCGCTGCGGCTCATCGCGGCAACGCTGTTGAAGCTGGCATCGCGAAGGGCTTGTTTGATGACGCGCCTTTGGAAGATTGCGTGTCTGAGGCTCGCAAGGTTTTCTCAGGTCTCGCCGCTTTATCTGGCGACCCGCGCAAAGAGAAAGAGATCACGGCCATCCCCGCGATGGTGAAGGCCGGTCTGCAAGAATTGAAGCCTTACGGCAAGCCATCGTCTGCGCAGGGTAAGATCGAGTGGAAGGTCGAGGGCCTCTTCGTCCCCGTCATTGGGTTCTACGATTTTGAGTGGGCCGATCACGGCATCCTCGTGGATCTAAAGACAACGCATAAGTTGCCGTCGAAGATAAGCACTAACCACGCGCGTCAGGTCGCGCTCTATAACGCCGCGCGAGGCAACAATCTCGACACGCGCGTTTGCTATACGACGCCATCGAAGACGGCCGTCTATCGATTGGAAAACAGCGATGAGCATGTAAAGGCGCTTGAAAAAATCGCCTTCGCCATCCAGCGCTTTTTGTCAGTCACTAACGATCCGCAAGAACTCGCGTCGATTGTGATGCCTGACGTGGACAGTTTCTATTTCGCCGATCCTCTAGCGCGCAAAAACGCGTATGAGGTGTTTGGCATCTGAGCTTGCTCAAGTGAGCGGGAGCATGCGGTGAGCTAAATCACCGCTTTGGAGTGTGTCATGGGTCTTGGTCTTAATTACCGCCGTTCTGGCGGCGGCGACTTTCTGCCGGTCTGCAAGTACGACGCGCGCGCTGGCCGTGCGTTTCGTGTGGATCGTGAAGACGGTCAAAACAATCCGGTCGATATCACGCGCAACTTTAAGGCGGTGTTCGACATGGAGAACATCGAGGTGGGTTGGATTGCATTTCCTAAGGGAGCCGCGCCCGACTTCCAGCTCGTTCCTCTCGGCGAAGAGTTCCCAGAAGAGGGCCCGACGCCGAACCATAAGCAGGGCACGCGTTTCGTGATTAAGTTGAGCGCCGAGTGCGGCGGCGACTGTCGCGAGATGGCCTCGACGGCCGGCGCGTTCCTCGATGGGTTCAACGCGCTGCACGACGATTATATCGCCGGCTCCGCGAAAAACCCCGGCAAGCTGCCTGTCGTTGTTCTTGATGACACCATCGCCGTCGAGTCCGGCGGCGGGAACAACAAGAGCACGAACTACCAGCCGCAATTCAAGATCGTGTCTTGGGTGCCGCGGCCTAAGGATTTGAAGCCGTCACCACGCGGAAAAGCTGCGCCGTCTCGCCCGTCTGCGCCGCCTTCCACGGGGTCACAAAGGGTCGAAGCTCCGCAGAAAGCGCCGGCAATGGCCGCCGCTGACGACGAGGATTTCGGCTGAAGAGGGGGTAGCCTTGGGGGAGCAATCCCCCAAGGTTATTTATGGAGGCTTCAATGGCTAAAGCAGGACACAATTTGAACCCGTCGCATCTCGCCTCGTTCATCGATAGGATCGAGGCGCTCGAAAGCGACAAGAGCCAAATCGCAGAAGACATCAAGGACATCTATCTTGAGGTCAAATCTGCGGGGTATGACGTGAAGATCGTTCGAGCCGTGATTAAGATGCGTGCTGAAGATAAAGAAAAGCGCGACGAACGTCAGGCTATGATCGATCTCTATATGAATGCGCTGGGCGATCTGGCCGACACTCCTCTCGGGCGTGCGGCGATTGAGAAGATTTAAGGTGAAGAAGTGATCTTACTCATCACAATGAACATGCCGTCTGCGCAGGGATATCTGGTCCATCAGGTGACTGTGGAGCACCCTGCGCAGACTATCGACGAGTTCTATAAAGAACTCCACGAAACGGATTTTGTTTTTGCGACACAGTTGTATCGCAAGAAAGATCCGCGAGGTGATGTCCATTGGGAAGATCGCGGTAAGATCATTCTCAACAGCGCCCATATAGGCAAAGTGCAAGAGTTCATAGAATTCGCAAATGCGCCTGAACAGACGTTTGGGTTCTCAAAAGGTGAATACGGGGTGGCTGCATATGAAACGCCAAGGCCCGTGAGAAGAAAGGTCTGATAATAGTTTCGGACTTATGATCTGTTGATGGAGTTAGAAATGGCTATGCAAAAGACTACGAGCGTTGTCGCTATATCTGCGCCCAAAATCCAGACTGCGACGTTTCGCCTGATTGGCACGTCGCCGTTCGTTCAAGCCCGCTTCTCCGCCAAAGCAAAACAAGCGATGATGGCGAAAATGGCTGCGGGCAGCACCAGCAAAGGCAAGAAGGTCCGCGAGGCGCGTGACTTTGATCAGGACTGCCGGGACGCCATGCATATCGGCGTTGATGGCAAGGCTGGCGTGCCGGCTGGCGCGTTCCGCAACGCGATGATCTCCGCCTGCCGTCTCGTCGGGTTCAAGATGACGCTCGCGAAACTGTCGGTCTTTGTCGAGGCCGATACGTTTGACGCCGTCGATGGCGTGCCTCTGGTGCATGTACACGGCGACTGGGAGCGTCTTGATATGCATACGCGCAATGCGACGGGCGTCGTTGATATTCGCGTGCGTCCCATGTGGCGCGAGTGGTGGATCGATCTGCGCGTGAAGTTCGACGAAGATCAGTTTACTCTGACTGACGTTTCCAACTTGCTGATGCGTGCAGGTGTGCAGGTTGGGATTGGTGAAGGCCGTCACGACAGTAAGTCGAGCACGGGCCTTGGGTTTGGCTGCTTTAGAATTGGAGAGGCCGAATGATCTCAAGGGAGCGCATGCGTGCAATTCGTGAGGAATTGCATAGCCTAATGTCTGAGGGGCGCTTGCGCCCCGAGGACGTTGTCGATGCGGCGCGAAACCCGAACTCCGCGTTGCACTCTTACTTCACTTGGGATGACAGCGAGGCGGCTGCGGCTTACCGGCTGCAAGAGGCGCGCGCTCTCATCAAGAGGGTGAAGGTCGATGTTGTCAGGACAGATGAAGAAGTTGTGCGTGTTCCAAGCTTCATCCGTTCGAACGGCGGATATCAGGAAACACAGGTGGTGACGGTCAATAAGCCCGATCACTATTCGGCCATCCTGATCACGCTGGCGCAGGTATCGACTATGCTGACCAATCTTGCGGCTCCAGAGCTGGATGAATTGGTTGAGCATGTCGAGGCCGTCCGTCTGGGGATATCCCAGAAGCGCGATGTCGCATAACGCGGCAGGCGTGGCATCGCTAGGCGCGGCCGAGTTACGCTCGGATCGGCAAGGCTAGGTAAGGCAGGCAAGGCGATCCGTCGCACGGATTGGCCCGGCTGGGATCGGCAGGCAAGGCGCTGCGTGGCAACGCATGACGCGGCAAGGCTTGGACTGGCAACGCAGGCATCGGAAGGCAACGCTTGGCGGGGCTTGGTGAGGCGACGCAGGCATCGAATGGCGCGGCAAGTTGAGGCACCGCAGGGCATAGCAACGCAGGCAACGCCCGGAGAGGAAGGGCACGGATGGGCGAGGCATGGCAAGGCAGGCATGGGCAGGCATTGCAAGTCGGGGCTGGGATTGGCACCGCAGGCGAGGAGACGCTAGGCACAGATCGGCCGGGCATCGCATTGATGGGCGAGGCAGGCGAGGGCTGGCAATGCGAGGCGAGGCCGGGCGAGGCTAGGCAGGCGAGGCAACGCCCGGCGGGGCAACGCCCGGCAAGTCGAGGCGACGCAGGCAAGGCATTAAACTCTTAACTGAAGGAATAGAAAATGAACCATAGAGATGTACTCACGAAGGCCGCATCAATTCTGAACGAGAGACACGCGCAATATGGTGCGATGGAGCTTTGTTTAGAACGGGCGGCGAAAATCTCATCAATCATCACGTCGAAGTGGATCACCGCATATGACGTGGCTCTTGTCATGCACGCTGTTAAGCTTGCAAGGCTGGAGAACAATAGGTCTAATCCAGAGAACTACGTCGATGGCATCAACTATCTTGCTTTCGGCGCACAACTTTCTACAGCGCAGCCAATTGAAAACATAGAGGACGATATAGCCGCCATGGCACGGCGGTTGGCTCCAAAAAAGGAACAGAGATATGCGGAAGACAATAGCGGCAGTAACGGCAGCGGCAGTGACAACGGCCGCCCTGATACACCCTCTGGGGGCTGAACCCGAAAGCGCCGCCGAGTTCTTCTACAAGGACCGTCTCTATTGGAGCAAAGGCATCGCCGCTCCTTCAAAGCTTTCATGGGCCGGGAGCTTGTCTCCCGTCTCATCTCGCACGCCTGATAAGGAAACCGTCGCAAAGATGGTCGCCTATGCGGCGCGTGAAAAGCTTGGGCAAGAACGCGTTTCTGACACGCTCAGACTGACGCGTTTGGAGTCGGGATATCGCTGCCATGTGCTTGGTCCTAAAACCAAACACGGGCGCGCTGTCGGGCCGCTGCAAGTGCTGCCTAAGAGCGCAGAGGCGCTTGGGATTTCTGCGCACGATCTTCATACCGACTGCAAGGCTCAAATTGAAGCCGGGCTGCGGCACATGGAGAAGTGCATAGAAGCAGGTGCGCGTTCTTACAATCAATTGGCGGCGTGCCATGTCGCCGGTTGGCAGGGATGGAATAAAAGGCTTTCGCGTCGCGCTGAAGCGTACAAACAGAAATACGTTCGCATGGCCGCCACAACGCAAGTGCCGGCTTGGGCAGGGAAACTACACACATGGTAGATTATCTTCTCTTTCTAATCTGCGTCATGGCGACGATTGGCTCCGTTCCGGCGGCGCTGTTTTTGTTCGCCGTGACGGTGAGTATGGCCCGCACTATCTTGGAGCTTGTGAGAGGGTAAAATGGAAGATCTTGATAAGCTGTCAAAAAAAATTTTGGAACTTTGGCTGAAAGATAAGACGACGACAGAAATAGGCGAGATGCTTGGCATGACCAAGAATTCTATCGCCGGTCGCATACATCGCATGCGGATGAAAGGGCATTTAGCTCCAAGAAGAAATCCAGAGAGATATCAACTCCCATCGTACCCGCCTAAAATAAAGAATAGGCGCATCATCCGGCAGATTAACAAGGGCGTTCGACAGGCCCCTGAATTAAATTTCCCGGCTGCTAAGAAGCCGCTTGTCACGCATCACGAAAAAACCTTGATGCAGCTTACGATTAACTCGTGTCGGTACATCGTTTACATGGGCGAAAAACACGAGACGCTTTATTGCGGAGCGCCCAAAGAACGAGGCTCTTATTGCAAGTCGCATGCTGCGCTTTGCTATATCAGGGCGAAGGACTACGGGAAGGTCGCCTTGAAAATGGCGAGGAACAAGTGATGATGTTGAGACTAGACCCGCCCATACCGTTGGAGACACCGCGTGGAAAGGCTCTTGCGCACTTTATTGTGGACTATGGCGCGGAGCATCACTGGATGTGGGTTTGCTTTCAAGAAAATGGCGAGTGTTGGACATGGCAAAACACCGATATACGCGCCGAGACTAATCCAACATTTGGACGCCACAGGGAGGCCAAGGCTAACAATGAAAGATAAACACATATGCTCCGGCTGGCACTACACGTTTGGTTGGCTACGCCGATCTGAACTCGATAATGACGGGTACTACTGCTATGAGGACGGTGAGGGCGACCAATACTACACGGACGCTCTTCACCATAAACATGCAGTCTACCTTGATTGCTGGGAAGACGCAGTTAGCGGCGAGCGATATCTAGCATTTAGCCCTGTGCCAAAGGTTTTTAAATGCCGCTCATAATGTAAGAAACCGCGAACGGGTTGGCGACGGGGCCAGACCCGCCACCCGCCGCGGCGATAGTGATCGAGCCATCGCCGTTTGTGATCGTTACGTTAGACCCGGCGGTGAGCTTCGCTTTTGAGAGACTGCCAGTGGAATTGCCAATCAAAAGGTCGCCATTTGTGTAAGTGATGTTGCCCGTGCCGCCGTTTTGAACGGTCACAGGCGTTTGCAGCGAGATAACAGTGCCAACCACATTGATGCCGGTTCCCCCGGTGACCGGAGAGTTATCGGCAAGAAAAACGCTAACGCCATCTGACCAAATAAACGTGTTCGCGCTTTGAGTGGCCGTGACGGAATAGGGGCCAGCGCCAGCCGACGACAGGGTGACTGTAAAAGCACCGCTGGTCGCGTTATCGACGATATAAAAACCTGAAACGCTGGCGGGGAAGAAGACCGTGACGTTGCCAGACAATGTGCCGGTCAACTTAATGCAAACATTCTGGCACTGCGTTTGGGTCAGCGTGACGTTCACGTTGGTCAAAGACACCGTCAGAGTGCCGCCGAACGCCTTATCGATGATGTCCCAGTCCGCGTTAACTGGCGTGTTCCAGTCATCCACGAAGCTGTTGTATGCCGGCTTCTCGATGTTTTTGTTTGGCGTAAAAGTTGAAGGCATGGCTCAACCTCAGATGTTCTGTTGCGCGACTTCGAGAGCCTTGGCGATGTGGTCGTCATGTGAGTCCAAAAGGGACTCGGTCGCGGAACTGATCCGCTTCTTGGCGTCTTCAGCCATGCGCACAAGCCTGTCGGCGCGGCTGTCATGGCTGCCAATGCGGCCACCGGACTTGCGCTCAATACGGCCGCCGGTGTTCTGGTTGAGATACTCTTCCGCGCGGCCGGCTTGGAACAGCGACTGGGCGGCGGTCGGCGACATTTCATAGAGCTTCGACGGCGCGCCAGCGGCGCGACCTGTCAAATAATTGACGCCGCCTACGAGCTTAGGAGAGCCCATGGCGACGTGCGCGACGTGGGCCGGGTGTAGGAGGGCCGCGGGGCCTAGAACGGCTCCTGTGCCGCCGTAGAGGGCTCCTGAGGCCACTATGCCGCGCAGACCCTGCGGGAGGTAGGGCGATAGGTCATAGCCGGCTATGGCGGAGATGAGCTGCGGGTCGCGCTTATAGAGATCTTCGAGCAGATTGCCCTTGTCGCCGCCGCGATAGCTCCGCAGGATTTTGTTAATGCGGGTGTCGGTGCTTTTGCCGCTCAGAAGGGCCGCCCGCATATCGTTAAGCTTCTCGGTGGCGGAGCCGTATTCTTCCATGATTTTGGCATAGCCGGGATCGACGTTAACGATAGACTGCCGCACTGCGTTATATGCATCGTCAACGATCTTGCGGGCCTGCGGGTTCCCGCGCGTGTCCGGCTTCAGGTCGCCGATAGCCTGCTTGAGCGCATCGAAACCTTCAAGGGTCTGATGCGGAGATCCCGGCGGCTTAGAGGCCCAGCGGTTGACGACCGCCTCAACGGCGTTGAGAGCCTCCTGCGCACCACGGTTGGTGGTCTCTCCGTAGAAAGCGCCGACGCCTTTGCCGGTAGCGCCGCGAGACTGGTTAATCACGTCCATCACCGGCTGGAAATCCAAGCCCGTCTGCGCCTTGATAGGGTCCATGCCGGCGATGTAGTTCCGACTACGATCTTCAGCGACCTGCCGAACGCCAGATTGAATGCGGTCGATCAGATCGCCTGCATCCGCCTTGCCAGTATAGTGCGCCCAAAAGACAGGGTCGCGATCCATGCCCGCCTTGGCCGCCGTCTGCAACGAGCTGAACGCCGCGCCGGACTGGATCGTCGCAGGAATGTTGAAGGCGGTCGTCGCAGCCTTCGCAGCCATTTTGGGCGCTTGCAGCGCGATGTTCAGCGGGTCGGTTGTCTTTCCAACAGTCGCAGCCAGCTCGCCGGCCTTGCCGATCACGCCCGGAGCCTTTGCGGCAAGACTGCCGCCGCCCGTGAAGAGGATCGACGCGTCGGAAAGAACGCCGACCGGATCTTCCGCCAGTGCGCGTTTGAAGCCCTCGACGCTGCCATAACGCTGGCGATAAAAATCGCCAATCGCATTGACGCTGGCTTCCGCCTTTTCTTTCTCAGCGGCGTCTTGCTGAACGCCTAGTGCGCCCTTCGCCTTTGAGTAAAGGCCGCCGCCAATATCGCCGAGAGCTTTCGCTGTCTCAACGGGCTGCGTGAAAGGAGTTATGACGGCCTTGCCAAACTCAGTCGCGCTTCTGGGGAAGTTCTGAACAGCGGATTGCGCGACCTCCGTCATAGACATTGGGGTCGGCTCTGGCCTGTCTCTCTTTAAGAATTCAGGAGTTTCGGCTTTTACAGCCGCAGGCGCGGCCTTTTTCTCATCACCGAACGTGATGCCCTGCGAGAATTGGTCAAAGTCTCCACCCCCAGAAACGGCAGGACCGCCGGGGATGGAGATGCCTTTGGCGAATTCTTCAAAAGCGGCATCGTTGGCCATGGCGCGTCCTTAATTGTTCTCAATGTACCGGCTCAAGCCAGCCGAGTCTAAGAGCCTATCGATGTACTCAGTAGGCTTGCGATTAGCGCCATAGAACTCTTTGAACAGAGGCTGATCGCCTCTCTTCGCCCTAAGGAACCTTTCGATCTTCGCCTTTTCTTCACCAAGTATGTCTCCGGTGCGCTCCTGACGGAATGCGTCAAGAGCATTCTGCGCGAAATAATTATTCGCGAAGACCGGACCATATTGCTGGCGGATGTAGTTCTTGTACTCGTTCAGATACCGGCGCTCATCAAGAGCCGTCTGCTTGTCTTGATACAGGCCGGCGAGGATTTTGATGTCGCCATCTTTGGATTGACCGATTTGCGGAATGGTTGCCGCCGCGCGCTGCAACGCGCCAAGAGAGCGTTGGTCAGCTCTATTGGTTTGAGCGAACTCAAGAGACGCCGCAACCTTCCGTGCCGCTTCAATAGTACCAATATCTCCCGGGTTAATGCGGAGGATATCTTGTGGAATTTTAGCTATGTTCAGCAAATCGTTATAATAGCTAGACCACGCATTTCTAAGTTCCGCAGTGGGGCCAGAGGCCGTCCAGCCAGTTTCAGGCAGGCTCAACATGTATGAGGTGAGTTGGTTAAGCCGGCGACCCATGTCCGCCGCTTCGCGCGCGCCCTGTTCGACGTTTGCTTCAACTTGGTTTGATGTCTGTTTAAGAGGCTGCGACCCTTGCTTATCGATGAGGATAAGGTCGTGATCCGCCTTAGCCTGCGTGCGGCCTAAATCGCGAAGGAACATGGGTGCAGCCGCCGCTGCGGGCTTACCACCCGGCGCGCCAGCCGCGCCCGCGGGCTGACCCGTCGCGGGACCGGACTGGCCAAGAGGAGATATGCGGACATCTCCCTCGCCATATGAACCGCCAGTTCTTTGAGCCTCCGCGCGCGCGGCTGTCTCGCCCAGAAGAGCCGGGCGGTCCTTATCAGGCAGAGCAAGCCACGCTTTTTCCAACATTGTGCCAGCCGACGTAACCACATAGCTGGTGCCATCCGCAGATCTAAAGCTCGAATTGCGGAGGTTCTCAAGCGCACGACCCGCAGTGACCTGCGCCTGCGTCTTGGTGGTTTCACGCGTCTGCTCGATATCCGAAGCCTGCTTCTCAAGGCCGGAGTAGGTCTGAGCGCCCTCAACAAGGCCAGCGCCAATCGCATACGCGGGGCTGCGTGTCGGCGTCGAAAGAGCCTTACCAATCGCCGCAATCGCGGGAACGACAAACTGCTTGCTGGTGAAGAAGTCAGTCGCGCTATCGAACGGCTTGCCGGTTTCGAACCTGTTAGGCAGATACGCCATCAAGCCAGACGGACGCTCCCCTTGAGGAGTAGGAGCCGCGCCACGGCCGACAGTCGTTGCCCTGCCAGCGCCAAGACCGCCGGTCGCCGGAGCTTGCATGTTCAAATGGCCGAAAAGTTTTCGGACATAGTTAGGGTCGCCGCCGGCATTGTATGCGGCGTAGGCTTTAGCGACTTGTGCAGGATCGTTCCAATCGGTGACGCCCGCAGCCTTGCCGCGACCGGCGAGATATTGAGCGCCAAACATGATGCCCTTTTCAGGGTCGTACAGATCACGCGGCGAAGCAGGAGACACGCCGAACCCGGGATCACGCGCCGTGCTTGGCATCACTTGCGCAATACCTACCTCGCCTGCGCGACCAGTTGCGCCCGGGTTAAACCGAGACTCCTGAAAATCCTTCGCTGCCAGATACTGGATCGGGATGCCAGTTTCGGCGGAGGCCCGCTCGTAGAACGGACGCAAGTTAGCAGGAATGCGGCGGACGATGCCCGGCATTCCTTCATCCGACTGCATAGCCGTCGCGCCGACAGCCGGCATATCGGCTTCTTCGCTGTAGCTCGCAGGCTCGACGAAGCCTTCCGTCTGATATGCAGGGCGTGCCAGACCGCCGGTATAGAAGCCTTTCTTCTTAGCGGCGTCCTCAGTCGCTGACTTGTAGTCGAGCATCTTGAGACCGCCCATATTGTGGACGGCTTCTTTGTGCCCATTCTTTTCGGCGTCTTGAGCCATCAGACCGATCTGATAATTGCCGTCGCCGAAATGGTATCGGTAAACCATCTGGCCGTCGTAAAGGCGACCAATCGGCTTCACGTCGTGTTTGATCCTGCGGTCGGAAGCAAAAACAGCGAGAAGAGCTGGGAGAAATTCCGCGGCAGCGGTGCCAATCGTAGACAGGATTTCGGGTACCGCGAAGGCGGAAGCAGCCTCCGCAGCGCCAGCCGCAGCCGCAGGAGCCGCTGCCGCAGTAGCCGCTTCAGCGGCGGAGGCGACAGCCGGAGCAGAGCCAGAAATGGCGTCAACAAGAGCTGGGGCAGCCTTGGTCGCGCCCGCGGCTTCCGCAGCCCCGGCGGCCGCATCTGCCGCGCCCTTAGCGGGGGAGAACAGTTTTGACGCGCTGTCAAAGAGCTGCTTCCCGCCCTTGATGGCGTTGTTGGCCGCGCCAAGACCTTTGGAGATTGATCCGACAACGCTCTGTTGGCCAGAAGCAAGTTGCTGCGCAAGTGCGCGCTGTTGCTCATCGCTTTTGGGAAGAACACGCGGAGCGTTAGCGCCGCTCGCCAGAACTTCCTTGGGGATGATGCCCGGCACTTCTTCATCAGCATACGGCACGTCGCTGCCGTATTGGAACGCACGACGCGGGATTAGACCCCCCCGGCGTGCAGGAATGATGATTTCGCCATCAAGCGCGGCGACACTGTCTCCCTTAGGCTCGGGAGCAGGCGCAGGAGCCGGCGCAGGAGCTTCAGGACGCTCTTTGCTAACGACAACCTGCTTAGGGTTCGTGCGCTGTTGCGTGTTGGATTTGCCAAAAAGCGTGTTGTACAAGCTCTGCGCCTCAGAGCCTGCGCTCTTTACCTGCTTGTACGCATCATACGCCTGCTCTGCGCCGGACTTGGGCATCGCGGGCATTTTTGCCGGCCGCATAGGACCGCTGGCGACATGCAGCGCGCCAATGTTGATGCGGTTTTGATGCGGGTTCTTGCTTTCGGAGAAACGACGCGCTTCCGCATGCGGGCCAGACGGCATCGCGATTTGCTGCATAAGACGCTGCAAATCCGTGTCGCTGATGAGCGAAGCTCCTCCAACCGCCTTAGCTACGCGCCCCCCGTCCCGAAAGTTGCCCGACCCGGAGGTCGGCCCCTTTCCGGTTGCAGTCGGCGTGCTGGTCGAAGGAGTGTAGCTGCCGTACCCGCCGCCGGTTGTGGACGGTCCTTTGCCAGTCGCTTGAGGCCCGGCTGGGTAGCCTAGATAGCTCTGGGTGGGCGGCTGGTAACCGTATCCGCCGCCGCCTGTCGCCGGGCCCTTGCCGGTCGCCTGAGGCTGCCCATAGCCCTGCGGCCCGTATCCGTAACCCTGCGGCATCCCATAGCCGTATCCCTGAGGCATCCCGTAGCCCTGAGGCATACCGTAGACCCGCGGCATTTCGTAGCCGTAGCCTTGAGGCATCCCGTAGCCCTGAGGCATGCCGTAGCCGTACCCCTGCGGCATGCCATAAGACATCCCGCCAAGACCGCCGTAGCCGCCATACATCATGTTCATGTAGGGAGATTGAAAATCAAAAGATGACGCCGAGCTGTATTGCGGGGCGGCATAGAACCCATACTGGTTGCGCACAATCCCGGGGGACTCGCGGAACGCCATTGGGTTGTATGTCAACGCTTGCTGATAAACATCAGGAATGCCGGTCGGCATATTGGGGCCGGTAGCGCCGTAACGATACCCGGGCGAGGTATACCCGCCAGCCGTTCCAGCATCGGCCGTCTTAGTAAGATCGGCCGTCTTAGTAAGATCGGTCGTCTTAGTAAGATCGGTGGTTTTACCAGTATCGGTTGTCTTACCAGTATTGGTCGTTTTATTTCTGGCGTCGTATGCAACCCCTTCTTTAGAAGCCGCGATAAGAGCGCGAACTTCAGCAAGAGACTTCCCGCTCTTGAGCATCTGCTCCCAAGGGTCAGTTTCGGCCTTACTCGATGGGTCGCGGCCCAGCTCTTCCTTGTAGAGCAACGCTGCGTTGCGCTCCTCTTGCGTAGAAGGAAGATCTTGGATGACGCCTTTATCAACGTCGTATTTATAACCTTCTTTACTCGACGCTATGCCGGCGCGAACTGCCTCAAGCGGAACGCCCTGAGCAAGCAGGCCCTCCCAATAATCAGTCTCTGCGGCGCTGCCCGGCGGACGCCCAAGTTCTTCTTCATAAAGCTTCGCGGCTTTCTGCTCATTAGTCATGCCAGAAAGTGACGAAGCAGAATTTGTGGAAGAGCTTGTGGAAGCGGTAGACTGAGAACCGCCCCCGCCACCGCCGGTGTATTCATCGCCATATGTGTAGTTGTACTCTGAAGGCGACATGGTTTGCCCAGTTTGAGGGTTGGAATAATACATGCCGCCGTTTTCTTCATATACTGGCTCAAATCCGCCTGCCGCGAAACCAGTGCGCCCCACATAGCCGCCTGAAGCATAGTTGCCCGGGTATTGCACGAAGCCGCCCATGCTCGAAGGGACGAGACCGCCGCTATAGAACTTGCCACGAGATGCGGCCTTATCAGTAGCGCGCTTGTAATCGACCATTTTCAGCCCTCCCTTCGATTGGGCGACGGCGTCATCATGGCCGTTTTTCTCAAGGTCTTGAGCCATTAGGCCAAGCTGCATGCGGGGATCGCCTTTGAGGCGATAACGATAGATCGGCTGCCCATCAAACGTCTCGCCGACCTTCTCGACATCAGTTTTGATGCGGCGGTCAGACGGGAAGAACGGAGCCTGTTGCGTTGTTGTTGTCGTAGAACCCGACAACGCACCAGTGCCCATGGCGATGTTGCCAAGGAACTGAGCTTGCTGATACGGGAAACCCTGTTGCTGTAAGAACTGATTGTACATCGCCTGACGGGCGGCCTGATCAGTCTGTTGCTGTTGCTGGCCCGCAGCCATCTGAGCCTGCGCGGCGGCAAGAGCCTGTTGTTCGCCCTGCGCGCCAAGCCCTGCAAATCCCTGACCAGCGCCAAGGCCCATCTGATACAGGTTCTGGCCTGCGCCAATCGCCTGCCCATATTGCTGTTGGCCGAGAGCCGCCAACTGCTGCGCCGCCTGTTGCTGCGCAGCTCTGTTGGCTTGCATGGCGGCGAGATTGACGCCTTGCTGTTGCTGGAACGCGCCCAAGCCCTGCCCGTATCCCGCCTGCAACAGGTTTGACAATGTCGCCTGATTGGCAAGAGACTGTTGACGGGCGAGGTTCGCTTGCGCGATGCCCGCCCTGTCGCCACCGAAAGCGCCAGAACGGATTGCCTCGCCCGTCAAAGCCGCCCGTTGCTGGGCGTTCTCTTGGGCTTGCAGCGCTTGCTGCGCAGCCACTACGTTTGACATGTACGGGGACATGAATGGCTGAACAGCGGCCTGAGAAAACTGTTCAGGCATTATTGGCTGCATTCCTGCGCCAATAGCGCGCCCCGCCACGTCAGCATATTGCTGGCCGGTTCCCAGCGCTCCGTAGGTCAGGGGCGTTGCTTGCTGCAAACCGCCAGCAATCATGCGCTGCCCCGACATCAAGGACGGCTGCGCCATGCCGGCGATTGCGTTGATGTTCTCAATGCCAGCCTGTTGTGAAGGCGTCAGCGCCTGCACAAAGGCATTTGGGTCTAGTGAATATGGGACGAAAGGCGCATTAGCGACTTCCTCGGCTCGCTTATTGACGGCGTTGTACCGTGCAAGAACCTCAGGCGGGATCGCGACCGATTGTGTTGCTGTTGTGTCTTTCTTCGCCATTCCACGACCCCGTTAATGCGCTACTCGCCCGGTCTTCGCGCCATAAAGCCAGAAGGCTCCGCAAGACTTACCGAACTGACGCTCGTACAGTCTCACCTTTGCCTCTGTTCTGTGGTTCGAAAGGACACCGATAACGAGCGGAATGCCAAGGCTATCAGCGACTTGCTTTGCGAACTCACACAACTTGCGCGCCCGACCCCCTTTGGCGCTACGGTATTCTGGATGGATGAAGATCGCCTTCTCGTCCAACACTTCAAGATCAGAATACCACATTGTTCCTATGCGCAGAAGTATAGCTCCCTCAACTTGAGCCCCTTCTTGGCCTATGATCCCAACGACACCGCGGTCGAGATGCAACGCAGGCCAAATCTCCTGCAATAATTTCATTGGGTTTGGATCAACAAACCCATTTTCGTCGCAGGCAGACAGCGCCAATTGCATGATGTCATCAACATCCTTAGGCGTTCCGATCCGAACGGTGAGATCAGACATTCTTAGTCCTTCTTGGGGCCCGGAAGTTTTTGAAGAGTTTGGACGGTCTTCGCCCGCATCTTCCGCACAAACGAGTCCAGCGTCTTGTGCCCCTCATCAAGATCGCCTTCCCCGATACCAACCACGTCGTCCGGGTGGATAACATATTCGCCGCCTGCGGCGACAATCGCCACCGGGCCACCCGCTGCGCCGCCAGCAGCGCGTCGAGGCAACTCGGCCCCATATGGCGCGCCAGCGGCTCCGTAAGGAGCGCCTGCCGCCTTATACGGGTTACCGCTGAAAATGATCTTCGCGACGCGGAAACCCGCCATCGTATTGCCCTCACCCATGGCTGAAATAATGTCAGCCGGGATCACATAAGACCCGCCGGGGACGTGCATAGGCAGATGGTCAGTGCGCCCGGCAACCGGGCTGTGGATCGGGCCGACGTGGACTTTCGTGACCTCCATGCCAGCCGGAGGCGTTTTAGGAGCGCCGCCGGCAGCGTGCTTAGATCTGGCCTTGCGGGCCACATTTAGCGCGGCGGCGACAGCCTGATCCTTAGGATGGCCAGAGTGAACCATTTCAGAGATGTTCTGAGAAATGGTCTCTTGCGAATATCCTTTCTTCAAAGGCATGGCGCAATCCTCATGGGCCAGTCGGGCCAGTGGGGCCAGTAGGCCCAGTGTTTCCAGTAGGCCCTGTTGGGCCATTTGCCCCCGTTGGGCCTGTAGGGCCAAATCCAGTAGGTCCGGTAGGGCCAATAACGCCAGTCGGTCCTGTTGGCCCCACAACGCCCGTCACCGTGCTGGCGAGCGCCGTTAGTTGGGTAAGAATAGCCTGCATTGTCTGATTTAGATTGTTAATCGCCACAACGCCATTTTTTTGCGTGGTGAGGATGTCATCGAGACTAGCCATCAGAATTTCCCATCTGGCTGGAACCGATAGCGAATATTTCCAATTCGCCAGAACGTGCCAATGTCGTTGCTATCAAGCCGGATGGAGGTCAACCGCCCTCTAAACCGCGGCGTGATGAAAGTGGTGTTCTCAGTCATAGGGAACGGGCCATAAGATATAGGCGTCTGGCCAGCGTAATCCGTGACCTTAAACGTCAAATTGACGGTGACGTTTTGCGTTCCGCCGTAGTAGCCCCACTTCATGTCCGGCCAAACCTGATCGACAAACATCTTCAGGTCGGCCTCGTTCATCACATAGTAACCCGTCTCAAAATACGAGTTCATGGGATACGGGTTGCCGTTAGCGTCAACAGCGTCAGTTGATGTTTCATGCTGAATAACAAAAGCATCATTGCTGTTAGGCAACGGGCCACCACCGATTGGCGGGCCAAGAACGCTCTCATTAATCCAAGCAGTTCTCTCTAACTCGCCAAAGTCCCATTGATTAAGGAATATGTTGTATTTGATATAATGGCTTGGCTCGCCGCCGTTGCTGATAGTCGGGAAATACCAAGATATTTCACCGAACCGAGAGTTGGGAGCCACGCGTATCTTGTCGAGATTGCTTGTATCAATGTCTTGGAAGACAACATCCCAAATCGGGCATGGGATTGTTTCAACACCAGCACCTGACAATTTGTAGAACTGAGACTGGCCCATCCAATAAACAACGCCGTTCATAGACGTTGCAGCCTTGCGGCCAATCAACCCGCAGCCCGTGCCAAGCTCGTTGAACTGGTAAACATAAGGGGGGCCAACATACTGCATCGCCCAGACGCCAAGATCAGTCCAGATCAGACCCTGTTGAGGCCCTTGGATGCACTGTATGACGCGCGACCCTTTCGGGATGCGGTAAGATCCTGCCTGATTGGTGACTGTCCCAATCCATGAGTCGTAATTATTAACGTCGCACCAGCGGATCAAAAGCGGGTCAGAAATGCCAGTAAAGGTAGATCCCCATGCGATGATTTGCCTTTGCGGCATAGCCACAAACGCGCCCTGATTGATGATCGGAGCGTTAGGGATGACGGTGAGAGTTTCATTGCCGGAGCTGGGCGACCACTGGTAGATCGCTCCGTTTAAAGGACAAGCGATAAGAATTTCGCCCCAGTTATCAAGCGTCCAGTCTACCGCCGTTATGGGGTTGGTTACGGGAGTAATTTGAGAACCAGACCCGTAACCGCCGACGCCATAACCACCAACACCGTAGCCCGTCCCCGCGGGGATAGGACCGACGCCGGCGTAAATAACATAACGGGCGTCACCACCATTGATGAAGCCACTTGTCGAAGACGTAGCAAGAGTGGTGGCGGCGATAATGAAATTATCAGCATCGACCACAGATTGAATTAAGTAATTACCGTAAAAAGTGATGCCACCAACAGTTGTAGAAACAAGTATCGGGAAAGCCGTGCCGGCAGTGAACCCATGGCCGGGTAGCTCGACATTCACAAACGGGCTTCCGTTTGTGGTTGTAAGATCAGGGACATCGCCGCCAGCGGTGACCGTGCTTGTTGCTGGTAGCGGAACCCCAAGCGCATCGACAGATGTAATTTCAAAAGAGTTAGCGCCTACGGCCGTGCATTGATACATGCCGAAAAGAATTAAACCGCCGACGCTTATGTGAACGGGAATATAAACGGAGTCATAATCCGTTACGTTGCTGCCGGGGTCGTTGATAGTAACCGTCGTGCTGCCGGAAGTGGTATCAATATCTGGCGCAACATTATCAGTTCTAATTTCAGGCGTTATGACGCGCCTGTTGCCATTGTTAATGGCGGAAATGGACGCCTCTGCGCCAACGGCTAAATATGACTGGGCGTTCGTATCTTCTTTT